>ERZ773276.2179-NODE-2179-length-12617-cov-3.184445_pt1 | contig 12617 bp, 12 predicted proteins | sample MGYA00511386_ERZ773276 | MGnify/ENA primary metagenome ERZ773276 (study PRJEB29015, sample SAMEA2737778) | human gut metagenome | biome: human gut; feature: human-associated habitat; material: faeces | place: China | collected 2012 ...
TGACAGAATGCTTAATATGATGCCAACGACACTGGATGCAGAAAGACTTCGTAACAACATATATGAAAATCTTGATATAGGACTTCTTATAAGACGTAAAAAGACAGGAAATGAGATAAAAAGATACATAGATCAGATAGCCTGTTTTTCAAGAATAAATGAGGAAAACTGTTGTGCATTAATTCTTGAAGATGGAAAGCTGCTTGATAAGAAGCTTCCAGCAGACAAAATGTCAGTTCTTTGCAAGGCTGGCATTGATAATCCATTTATTTGGGCAGATAAGGAGAAAAAATGAAAAACAAAAAGAAATATGAAAAGACTAATCTTATAGCTGAAATAGAAAAATTCGGCTATAAGGTATCAGTTAAATCCCTGTTAGGGACATTTGCTTCAGTTGTTGCTGGCTGCATTGCAGCCGGCTATCTTTTTAAGCTGAAGCCTATGGGGTATGTTATTGTGTGTATTGTGGCAGTTATGTGCACATTCAGTATAATATATCAGTCGTATAAAGCAAGATATGAGCAGAGAAGATTTTCTGATGTGAGTATCTATCTTGAAAGAATGATATATTATTTTTCAAGTGGAATAACAATTCTTGATTCACTTGAGCTTATAATAAAAGTTTTTCCATCTGGTGAAATGCACGATGTGCTTGCTAAGGCAATCAGCATAATCATGACAGCCAATGTATCAGATGCTGATAAGGCTGCACTTGATGAGATTGAAAAAGCTTATCCGGTAAAGAGAGTAAAGACATTGCATAAATTTATGCTCCAGCTCCAGAAAAATGGTGGAAACGCAGAGCTTGGAAAGAACATACTTCTTGCAGATAGACGTAACTGGGTAGACAGGACAATGGAATTACAAGCCGGAAAGCGTAACTTTAAACGTGATATTGTTATAGCAATCGCAATTGTTACAGCTATGTGCCTGTTTGCAATATATGTTCCACAATATGTAAAGCAGTTCAATGTGGATATATCACTTAATCCGCTTGTGCAGGCAACCTCGGTAATACTGCTATGTGCAGATATTTTGATATATACACATATCAATAAATTTATGTCGAAAAACTGGCTTGATGAAAAGCCGGAGAAGACAGATGAGGAATGTAAAAAGATATATGACAATTATTATAGTAATAATACCAAAAGAGATGTCATTATTGCTGCCATATGCTCATCTGTTACAGTTGTAGCAGGTATTATTTGGTATACAAGGATACATTCAGTATTTATATTTGCGGTTATGGCAGTACTGGTCATATTCTTTATAAAGTCCCCAGCTTTAGGTAAGAAAGAAGTAAGAAAACAGATACAGCGAATGATTGAAATTAATTATCCTGAATGGCTGTTACAGGTGAGCCTTTATCTTGCGACAGAAAATGTTCCGGTTTCAATGACTAAATCATATGAAGAAGCTCCAGCAATAATAAAGCCGGCATTGTTTAAAATGCTTAAGGAACTTGATGCAGACCCGGCTTCCTCAGAACCATACAATAATTTTTTGAAAGAATTTAATGTAGATGGAGTAGAAGAGTCAATGACGGCATTATACAGTCTTGCAACATCAGAAGGCGGCGATATAACTGATGAATTCTCTAATCTCATAAGGCGTAACAGTGAGTTGAATAATAAAGCAGAGAAACTTAAGAATGAAGATAAGCTTTATATGATGGGACTTAACATATGGCTTCCAAGTGGTATATGCTGTGCTAAGATACTATGTGATTTTGCGGTACTTTTTAGCACATACTTCTTATCATCATTAAGCCTGATTTAAAATGTGACGGAATCCGTCACATTTTAAACCAATAGCACAATAGCAATCAGAAGGAGGATAATATGTCACAAATTATTAAAGTATATCTGTCACTGTTTATGATTACAGTTTTTGTCGTTCTTGGTGTCTCGCTTATTGGTGCAGATACAGGAGTATCCAATGCAAGAGCATACCACGATTCTTTTGTGAAGCAGATTGAAGAAAGCAATATGTCACAGACAGTGATAGAAAGCTGCAAGGATAATGCAGCCAGTCTTGGCTATACAGTAACAACTAACAATATAACAGATGAGAAGAATAAGGTAATAGCAGTTGAGGTTGTAACAGACTACAGCTATAAAATTCCATTCCTTGGGATTGATAAGACACATACATTAAGAAATATTGCAAGATAGGATGTGACGGATTCCGTCACATCTTAAGGAGGATATATGGAATACATAATCGAACATTATACAGGCAGCATTGTAATAGCTGCAATATCAGTTGCATTTATAACATTGATTTCACAGATATTAACATATGTTAATATTCTGTAGAGGAGCAGACAGATGAAATATATAATAGAAGAACATCTTGATGCACTTATTGAAGGAGCTGGAGCAGTAGGATTTATAATTATATTCCAGACACTCTTTTTAAATGGAACAGGGGCACAGCTTATTTCAAATATTGTATCAGGATTTTGTTAGGAAAAGAAAGAGGATAAAATGAAAGACATAATAACAGTATTCCTTAAAGCGGTACTCGCAGGTGCAGTTATGACTGCCCTGCTTCTAATTTTTTCAAATATCCAGATGGCAGTAAATGGCATTGAACACATAGGCGTGATGAGCATACTGGGTGCTGTGGCAGACAAAGAAAGCGTACAGTATGATTCGCTTACAGATGTTGATACAATGCAGAATATAGTATCAAAGGCGAAGCCGGTAATAACATATACACAGCCGGAGATTGTAAGATGTAATGAGACTGTTAATCTTATCAGCTGCTTTTCAGTCACGGAATATAACGGAACTGATTATATTACTGATAATGCTTTAAATAAACATCCTGATAAAGTATACATCATGAACATTCTGAAAGATGACAGGACAACATCAGTAATGAACTTATATGATGAAGTTTCAGGAAACATAATATTTCATGAACCGGGAGTGTACTTTATTACAATAGCCTTAAGGGATAATGAAAACAGGGAAAATACGATGACAGTAAGATTGCCTGTCAGACTGGAGGAAGTATGAAGAATGTAGTGTTAGGAATAATGATGTCGATACTGATGTCCATGGTAATCTTAATCATACTTACACAGGATGACAGAATGATAAGGATTAATGAAGATAACACCGCATTATCTAATGCACTTGATGAAAGCATAAGTGTTATTGATACAGGAAAATACAGCATATCAGATACATCACAGCTTATATCAGATATCACCCAGGGACTGCTTATGCAGATTGAAAGTGATGCAGACATAACAGTTAATGTAATGGATGCAGACAGGGATAAAGGAATAGTGACAATAGAGGCTGTTGAGGATTATAAGAAGCCTTCAGGGGCATCCGGACAGGCTGCAGCGACAAGAACAATCATACTGGAAGAAAAAGTGCAGGATGATACATATAATGAGGATAATCATATATACAACATATCTTTTCTTACAGCAGATGGAAATATCTATATGAACATGGGTGTTAAGAAGCAGGAGCAGCTTGTAATTCCAGAACCGCCGGATGGCAGCTATTGGGTATATAATGGTACACAAATAAACCAGTCTGATAACATAATAGTATCATCAGATATGAATATATCACTGTCCGATTAAAAAATGTGAATAATTTCATAAAAGTACTTGTATTATCTGAATTAAATATGTATAATACAAACATGAAGAGCGAACAATATTATTATAACGAAAAAGCTGTGTATAAGTTAAGCAGTTACGTACTATGGACTGTCAAATATAAAAGACAATTATTAAAGGATAATGTAGCTGTACGTCTGAAGGAGATGATAACAGAAACGTGCAGACAGGAAGGTATAGGCATCCTTGAGATGAATATACATCCATCATATGTATTGCTTCACATAGAATATAATCCAACGTTATCGCTTGATAGTATAGTAAGGGATATAAAAAGATATACAGCTCCAAGGCTCAGAAGAGAATTTGCAGCATTAAGGAGCAAACTTCCCGCTATGTGGAGTCTATATTACTTCGCTGCTAACGAAAGTCCTACAGAGGAAGAAATAACTGAGTATATGGCAACACAGCCAACTTCGCAGAGAAATGAGAATGATGAAAGGATGGTGTCTATGTATCAGGAAGATCACAATAGAATCATTGCAGCATATGCTGAACGGATTAATGACTTTTATAAAAACAGAAAAGATAAGCAGAATGATAATACTGAAAACAAGCAGTAATTAAGATATCACCATGCTGTATACAGTGTGGTGATATCAATACATAGCACATAATGGAACAGACAAAATGAATAAAATACATTCACATATAAAACGTGACGGAATCCGTCACATAAACAGAAAGGATAGATTGATATGATAAGAAAAAAACTGTTAAAAATAACATTAATAACAACAATAATCGCCACAATACTTACAACAACAGCCTGTAGTAAGAAAACAGCAGATAACAATAATACAACTACCGAAACAAAGGCAACAGTAAGTGCTGAAATAAAATCAATTGCAGCAAAAGAACTTACAAAAACAGAACTTGTAACCTTCGGTTACACTGATGCTGATGGCAATACATATTTACTTGAAGGTAAAGCAATTGCAACTGAATCAGGAGATGCAACTATTGAAGTGACAGATGCAAAAGGAAATAAAGTAACTTTTACAGGAAAGGCAACAACAGTCGATGGTAAGATGACAGTAAGCGGTATCACTGTAAAGGATGCAGGAACACTCATTAAGCCAGATGGAACAGAAATCAAGGTGACAACTGGAACAATAGTAGCAGATGCAGCTAAGAGTGATGAAACAACTGTATCTGATATTACAGCAAGCGAAGATGTCAAGCAGGAAGTAGAAACTTCAAAGAAGGAAGAAGCTATTATCGAAGAAGCAAAGGAAGCTGTTACTAAGGCAGAAGAAATTGCTGATAATACTACAGATAACAATGGCGGTAATTCAGATGATACTGTTATAGCTGATAATGGCAGTAATGAATCTTCTGATAATAATCAGGGTGACAGCGGAAGTTCTGATAACAATAATGCAGGAAATACAGACAGTAATCCAGGTTCATCAGATAATAACAATTCAGATAACAATGGAGATAACAATGATACACCTGCTAATCCAACACCCGATGAAACCGAAGATAAAAAGGATGAAGCACCTGCACCAGCCCCTGCTGACCCAGAGCCAACACCAGAGCCAGTAGAGCCAACACCAGATAACAGCAAGGATGATGCAGATAGTGGAAATGACTTTCCTACAGTAGAAGGACCTAATGGACCTATGTATGGAGCTGACTATGAAGATAGAAAGATGCGTGGTCAGGATGTAAACCAAGGAGCAGATAAGTCTTGTCCTTATGAACTTAAGACAGTTACTACACGTTACTTTTTTGACGGAAATAGCTATTCTAATAGACAGGGTTATTACTACGCTGCTATAGATGCAAGAGGTCATGAATGTGAGAATCCGTTTGATGAATTACATTATCAGATGGGAAAATATAATTGCACAACTAAAAAAGTAGGAATGTATTCATGTGGTATGGTATGGTTCTGTGCTTTTGATGATTAATAAGGAGAATATTTAATGAAAGTAAACATTAAGAAAAAATTTGAAAAGAAAAAGTGTGTATGGCTACTGGCAACTATGCTGGTAGCCATATTTATTATTACATTAAGTGTGATTCATAGTTATGCATATCAGTATAGATTCGAACATGATTCGGATAAAATTGATATGCTAAACAATAGTATTACCTATAAGTATTATGATAATGAAGATGAACAATATAGAGATAAGACCTACGCAATTACAGACGAATGGTTACACCGAATGATTGTACGAAACCAGCCTTTAGATAATGACTGGGATAGTAATCCGATAGCTACTGATACAACAATATATGGACCTTATACATGGATACCAGCAGGTAAGTATGTTATAACATTTGACCTTACAGATGAAGGTGGACATGCATTTCAGTACTGGGATGTAGGTGTTAATTTTGGTAATGGTAGTTGTGGTCAGCAGGACTGGGATGCAAGCTATAGCCAGTCTCATCCATTGGTAGTGGGCGATAATGGAGCAACAATATATAATTCACATTATTGGCGTGACAGTTCAGGCGCCCATTTGCAGTATACTATCAATACAACAGGTGATACGGCAGATTATGAGTTCAGATTATTTTTTTCAAGTAGTCTGGGAAATGATATTCCTTTTAATGGTACTGGAAACATGAGCATAAAAAAGGATTTCTTAAATAGTGTAAAAATAGAAGCTGAAACAGCTAATACTATTAGTTTTAATGCTGATGGTGGTACAGTTAATGGTAAGACAACAGGAACACTTACAAGCACATATTGGGGTAAAAGCAGGGAAAAAGTATCAGTGCCAACAAAGGATGGTTATACATTCATGGGATGGTACGGATATAGCAAAGCTATAAACACAACAAGCAGAAGGTCAGGTCTTACTTTTGATAAAAACAGTGAAAAGATTAAGCTGTGGAATGCTGATGGAACACCAGCTATAGAAACAGAAGTAAGTTATAATGACTATACAGTATATGCACAATGGAAGCCTAATTATAATCTTGAAGTCAACTGGGATAGCGGAGTATCACATGTAAAAGGAACAGATATAGATGGGAATACGATTACCATTAGAGAAGGTGAATCGTATGAATATCATTACAACTATGCAGCTCCTACATACATATATCTTAAAGAAGGTTATGCAGTAGACTACATTACAGAAACCTCTGACAATAACCATAAATGGATTGATACTACTAAAAATGATACTTTAGGAAGATGGGAAAACAGATGGACTATGAATAAGGATAGAACAATCTATATTCATACGAAAATTGCTGACGACTATGGTTCATTAACCCTTGATGGAGATGAAGGCGTAGAAAAGATAGAAGGCTTCACTAAAGGTCAGACCAAGATATATAAAAAAGGAACAAAAGTTACTTATAAGTTCAAGGTGAAAGATGGTTATGAACTTAATTATATAAGTGAAGGTACTGCTCATTATTCAGCAACAAAATTAAACAATGACAATGATGGATATAACTATTCAGACTTCTATAACATAAATGGTAACAGAAGTGGATATATTCATACAAAACCAGCTTCATATACATTAACAATAGATCCTGATGGTGGAGAGATGTATAACGGAAATACGAAAACATCATCGGTATTTACAACTAAGTTTCTTTATGGTCGAAAAACATATATAGGAAACAGCTATACTGATAAATATGGTTATCTTGATTATGAAAACAATACACCTACAAGAGAAGGCTATACCTTTGCAGGATGGAAATTCAGCAATGGTACAGGTGGTCTGAATTCGGATGGTTCAGAGTTCTTCTTCGGAGAGATAGCAGCAGATGAAGATACTACATATGATGATGATGATATCTACATATTCAATGGAAATTATAATGGAGATGTAACTGCTACGGCTCAATGGACTAAAGAAGCACCAAAGACAGCATACCTTAAAACATTTTCAGGCAAAGGCATCAACAGCACCAATTATTCAACAGGCAGTAACATAAACATAGGTACAGAAGTTACAGTCACAGCAACAGTAAAGACAGGTTATAAGTTCGTTAATTGGACTGATGGAAGCAGCAATGAGAAATCTACAGACAAAGATTATAAATTCACAATGCCAGCTAATGATGTTAACTTAACTGCAAATGCGACACCAATAAAATACAACATTGTATTTAACAGCAATAAGCCATCAAGTGCTACAAGTAGTGTAACTGGCAGTACAGCTAGTATGAATAACATTGCGTATGATACAAGCATTACGCTAAACAAGAATGGCTATAGCTTAAGTGGATGGAAGTTTGCAGGCTGGAATACTAAAGCAGATGATAGCGGTACAAGTTATACAGATGGTCAATCAGTAAATAACCTAACAACTACAGATGGTGCAACTATTACAATGTATGCTAAATGGGTACAAGGTGATGGTGACTTAGTAACAGCTAATAAAGGAACTGGTATTAGTGATACAACAGGTACAGGAACTTATAAAGATGGAGCTAGTGTAAGTCTTGGAGCTATAGTTGCTACAGGTTATACATGGAAAGCAAATGAAAGTACTACAGGCTGGTTTGACAGTACTGGTAAGAAAGTAAGCAGTAATCAGAATTACAAGTTTAATATGACACCAGGAGCAAAGACTTATACAGCAAAAGCAACACCTAATACATATACTGTAAAGTATAATAAGAATAAGTCAGATGCAACAGGAACTATAACTGATAGTGCTTTTACTTATGATGTTAAAGGTACTTTAAGAACAAATGTATTCACATCAACAGGATATAAACAGACAGGATGGAATACAAAGGCAGATGGAACAGGCACACATTATGATGCAGGAAAGGCTATAGATGTTATTAACTGGACTGATTTAGATGGCAAGGTTATAAATCTTTATGCAGAATGGGAAAAGCAAAGCTATGCTGTCACGTACATTGATGTTGTCAATAACAAAAATGGTAAAGAATTAGGAAGAATAACCAAGCAGGTAGATTATGGTGTTAAAGTGGATGGTAGTGACCTGGGAGCGGATAAGACACTTGGAAAATATTATGCCGGTTATGAGTATGCAAGCAGTACAAATGCTACAGTAGGTTTGGATGGTGCAAAAGTATACCGTATATTCAGGATACATAATTATAGCATTACTTATAATCTTGATGGCGGTATTCTTCCAGATGGAAAGAGTAATCCTGAAACATATACAGTTGAAGATACATTTACACTTAACAATCCGGCAAAGCCAGGATACACATTTGCTGGATGGAGTGGTACTGGAATTACAGGAAGTGATAATAAAACAGTAACTGTTGCTAAAGGTTCCACAGGTGACAGAAGCTATACAGCACATTATACAGCTAATATCTATAAGATAACTTATAAGAAAGGTAATACAGATGTAAATGGAAATGATGTTGAACAGAATGTGACATTTAATGCAGACACTACAACAAAATCTGCTAATACATTTACAGGCAGAACTTATAATGTAACTTACAATCAGGGTTATACTGATAACAGAAGCTGGGAAACAACAGTACTGCCTTCTAATATCAGCAATGCACATCTTACATTTAAGAAATGGTCCATAGATGGTAAGAATGTTACTAAAAATGCAGGAGAGACATTTAAGTATACATATACAGAAAATGCCACTATGACAGCACAATGGAATACAGCAGAAATAAAACTGACAGGAGTGGAAAGAACAGGCTATACATTTGCAGGATGGAAATGTAATGTGGATGGTAAGATATATAATGCAGGAGATACTTATACGATAAGTGAAGACGCTGCAGCATTAAATGTTACATTTACAGCACAATGGACGGCTGACACAAACACTAAATATGTCGTAAACCACTGGAAACAGAATATAGGTTCTGATGCCGGTAAGCATGATAGCAGCAATTATACATTAGCAGAGACATATAACCTGACAGGTATTACTGATACATCAGTAACACCAGCTGTTAAGACTTATACAGGCTTTACAAGTCCTGATGTGCAGACAGTAAATATTAATGGTGATGGCAGTACAGTTGTCAATTACTATTATACACGTAACAAGTATAAGATTGATGATGGCGGTAAAGATACCGGAACTGGTGATACGGATAACGATAAAGGTAATGGAATAAAGGACATAACCGGTGGTGGTGAATATTACTACGAAGAAGAAGTAAGCATGGAAGCTGTTGTAAAGCGTGGATATCACTGGCACATAGATGATGACTGTCATACTGACAGAAGTAAATATCCTACTGGATGGACAGTAACAAAAACTGGATATGGAATTGAAAAGTTCCTGGATAATACTAATTATGGCACGCAGAAGATAAGATTTGTAATGCCGGCACATGATGTATATTTAAAAGCAGATGCTACTAATAACAGTTATACAATAGAGTTTGATAGGAATGGTGGAACAGGAAATATGCCGGCGATAGAAGCAACATATGCAGTTCCTGTAACACTTCCAGATAACAGCTTTACTAAGACAACAGCGTTTGGCAACAGTACATTTCTTTACTGGGAAGATACTAAGAATGATACAACATATGATGATAAATCAGTTGTAGAAAGTCTTACAGATGAATTCAATGGAATAGTATTTCTTAAGGCTGCGTGGGATGACTGTCCTGAAATAACAGCCCAGGAAAGATGGTTTACAGTTGATGATTCGCAGAATGGAAAGATTACGTTAAAAGAGCTTCTTAGTACAGCAAAGGTAACTGATGACAGGGATCCTGATATAGAAGATAAGCTGACTGTTAAATATTATCAGGCGAATATATTCAAGCAATTCAAGACAGATGGATATGTCATGGTAACTTATATTGCTACTGACAGCAGCAACAATACAACAGAGGTTACAGTTAAAATTAACATTGTTGATACTGTGGCAGTAGAGCAGGAAAAAAATACATATGCAAGATTCATAGCCCCACAGTATTATAAGGAATCTTATGAGAATGGTGGACTTGAAGATGACAGCATATGGAAGAAGAATCCTGATTATGCAGCTGTACTTGAAAGTGCAATGAATAATCGTGAAAGCATGCACTATGAATATATAGATACAAAACTGTTTGGTGCGCCTTTCAGAATCAGAAAGCAGGCATGTGAGTATAGTGATCATCTTCTTGAAAAATGGGTATTTACAAAGGATGACATTAAAGCTGTTAAAGAGTATATCAATGAACATGGTATAGGTAATCTTAAGGAAGCTGATGCACTTGCTAATTTCAGAATACAGTTTGCACATTGCAGACAGCAGTAAAAACATAAGATTAGCAGAAAAATATGAATGTAAATAAAAAATGTGACGGAATTCGTCACAAAATAATTATAATCAGGAAAATAGATAACAGAGATTTAAGGAATAGATATGAAGTAATAAAACTTCGTGTCTGTTCCTTTTTTAATGCAAAAAATGTGACGGAATCCGTCACATTGGAAAGGACAGACAATGAAAATCAGAATGAATAATTCATATGCAAGATATCCACCAGTAAAAACAGGAACTTAAGTTAAGATGGATAGATGTGACGGAATCCGTCACGTTGGAAAGGAAAATATATGAAATATGAAGATAACAGAATAAAAGAGACGAGTAACAAGAATATCAATGCACAGGAACAGACTAAGAGAGTAATAAAATATTCAGATTACATGCATAAGAGAAAGGAACAAGGTGCACTGGATGAAAGAAGATAGCAAAGCTGTGACGGATTCCGTCACAGAAGACATAACTTCCATAGAAGAGAACATGCTTAAGCTGTCAAAGACAAAGAAAAAGGAGGTAAAGCCTGATGTATACGCTGATAAACTTCCGGTAATTATAGAGGAGCTGCGTTCACAGGATAAGCAGATAGTTAAAGAACAGGACTGGTATAAGTATACAGTACTTACAACTGTTCCGGTTGCCGGAGCGGTGTATATGATGCTGCAGGGAGAAGAAAAGAATCTTAATAAGAAGAATTACTGCCTTGCAGCATTTAAGACTAATCTTGTATATACTGCTGTATTTATCATAATAGCATTACTGCTGTTCTTTACAGGAAGATATACTGGAAATAATGTAAGTTCTGAAAAGGCTGTTGTATCAGATGAAAGAAATATTGATGATGATATGCATGAAGACATAACAAATGTTTCAGAGCGTAATTCAATAAGCAGTTCTGATGAAATAAAGCAATCAGAGTATTATGCATACAATGAAAGTTCAAAGACACTTGATATTACAGTGGATGGTGTAAAGATGACATATCCGGTGACAGCTAAGCAGCTTAAATCTACAGGATATACATATATGTCACAGGCATCACAGCCGCATTCACAGGCACTTATGTCATCTTACAGCAGTAAATCCGGAACTAAGATTGCATTGACAATCACATTGTCAGATACAGCACAGGATGAAGTTAAGTGTAGTGAAATGCAGGTTAATTTTGCTGCAAACACTGAATTTCTTGGACTTACCAATAAGTCTGATATAGGTAAAGTAAGAAGTGTATTTGTATCAGCAGATAAGGAAGATATAACAGATTACAGCGACAGTACTAAGACAGGAAGCATTGTATACAATGTCGGAATATTTAAGATATCAGTTTCCTTTAAGAATGGGGCTGTGTCATCAATAACAATTAAATAACACATTTATAAAATTAATATAAGAGAAAACAGGAGGATTTATCATGAGAGGAATGAAAAGAGAAATAGGAGCAAAGAAGAAGAAAAGACTTGTGGCAGTGATAGTAATAGCTTTAATATTAGCAGCTATTTCATTTTTTGCTGCAAAAGCCGGAATACCACGATTTAAAGGACTTGTATTCTATTCAGTATTCATTTTAATATCCGGCATAGGTGTATATACGGTATCAAAGCAGCCAGATGATGATAGACATTAATCGTGATTAACGGTTGACGAAAACATAAATGATTTAAGATGGGAGATAAAGATTATGTATCAGAATATGGCAAATATGACATTTGATGCTAAAGAGAAAGAAAAAGTACAGATGATAACCAGGATAA
>ERZ773276.2183-NODE-2183-length-12597-cov-49.225801_pt1 | contig 12597 bp, 9 predicted proteins | sample MGYA00511386_ERZ773276 | MGnify/ENA primary metagenome ERZ773276 (study PRJEB29015, sample SAMEA2737778) | human gut metagenome | biome: human gut; feature: human-associated habitat; material: faeces | place: China | collected 2012 ...
ATCGATACATTGAATCTTTCTGCCTCCCGTGGCCTCTATGATGCCAAAATCATGCCGAAGGATATGTTGACGATTACGGTGATAACCACGAACCCTGATGCTTCTGCACCATTTAACCTCTCCGTTAATAACACCGTCGGTACAGGTGGACAGCTCAGCACGGGTGGCGGAATGCTGCAGGGCTATTTGGTTGACAATGAAGGATTCATCAATTTCCCGATAGTAGGTAAAATTCATGTAGAAGGCTTGACCAAGACACAATGTGAGAATCTTATAAAGTCGAAGGTGAAACCTTATTTGAATGCTCAAGAAAATCCTATTGTTACCGTTAGAATGTCCAGTTACCGCGTAACGGTGATTGGTGAAGTCGGTAATCCGCAAGTGGTGCCCGTGACTACAGAGAAGATGAGCATCGTTGAGGCGTTGGCTACTGCGGGTGACTTGTCTATCTATGGTAGGCGTGATAATGTGCTTCTCATTCGTGAAGATTCTACCGGCGAAAAGCATGCGCATCGTCTTGACTTGAATGATGCAAATATCATCAACTCACCATATTATTATCTGCAACAAAACGATATTGTCTACGTTCAGCCTAACTCAATCAAGGCACAGAACTCATCGATCGGCAGTATGACTACGTTGTGGATTTCGTTTATGGGAATCGTGACATCTGTTGCGTCTTTGTTGGTGAACATCTTAAGAAATTAATTTTGAAAGAAGATTGGAATATCTCTTAACGATACGTTGGGTGATGGTTTCAATCTTTTTTTTAAGCAATACATTTATCTTGTAAATAAAGGAAGATCGTTGATGGAAAACAACATTCACGAAGACTGTGGAGTGGCTTTGGTGCGGCTCCTTAAACCTCTTAGTTACTATCAGGAGAAATACGGTACGTGGAGATATGGTTTGGGCAAGCTCTATCTGATGATGGAGAAACAGCACAACCGTGGACAGGAAGGCGCTGGTATCGCTTCCGTCAAACTGAACACCCAGCCGGGAAATGAATATATGTTCCGTGAGCGTGCGGAAGGCCCTAATGCCATAACAGAGATCTTTGGCTCAGCCAACCGACAAATCAATCAGGTGGTTAAGGAAAACAGCGTCTTTGTCGACTCCAACCTTCAAGAGGTACCTTTTGCCGGCGAACTCTATATGGGGCATCTTCGTTACTCCACCACGGGCAAGAGCGGACTGAAATATGTCCATCCTTTCCTCCGTCGCAACAATTGGAGAGCTAAGAACCTCTGTCTCTGCGGCAACTACAATATGACCAATGTGGAGGAGGTGTTCGAGGAACTTACCCGCCAAGGACAGTGCCCCCGTATCTACAGCGACAGCTATATCATGCTCGAGCTCATGGGACACCGTCTTGACCGTGAGGTGGAGCGTAACTTCCGTGAGGCAAAGAAGCAAGGACTGGAGGATCAAAATATCACGCGCTACATCGACGAGCATGTCAAGATGGAAAATGTGCTTAAAACTACGATGAAGCATTTCGATGGAGGTTATGTCGTGACGGGGATTACCGGCAGCGGCGAGATGTTTGCGATGCGTGACCCCCACGGAATTCGCCCCGCTTTCTATTACAAGAATGATGAGGTTGTCGTGCTTGCCTCTGAGCGCCCCGTCTTACAGACAACGTTCGATATCGAGTATGACGATGTTCAGGAACTTAAGCCTGGAACAGCACTCATCGTGCGCAGTAATGGTGAGACGGTGATCAAGAAGATCCTTGAGCCGCAGAGCAACGCGGCTTGCTCCTTTGAGCGCATCTATTTCTCTCGCGGCTCTGATCAGGACATCTATCGTGAGCGCAAGAAACTCGGCGAGCAGCTTGTTCCCGCTATTCTGAAATCCATCGACGGCGACACCCGTCATACGGTCTTCTCTTTCATCCCTAACACAGCCGAGTCTGCTTTCTATGGTTTGATCGACGGTTTCAAGAAGCATGTCATCGAACGGAAGATTGAACGTATCGAGAGTCTTGGACATACTCCTACACATGAGGAACTCCTTGATATTCTTTCCGAGTATGTGCGCTGTGAAAAAGTGGCTTGGAAAGACATCAAGCTTCGCACGTTCATCACCGAGGGCAATGCCCGCAATGATCTTGCAGCCCATGTCTACGATATCACTTACGGCTCTCTTGAACCTTATGTCGACAATCTCGTCATCATTGACGACAGTATAGTTCGCGGTACCACGCTCAAGGAGAGTATTCTCCATATCCTCGACCGTCTCCATCCTAAAAAGATTGTTATGGTCAGTTCGGCACCACAGATTCGCTACCCCGACTACTATGGCATCGACATGCCTCGTCTGGAGGAGTTCTGTGTTTTCCGTGCTACAGTAGCCCTGCTCAAGGAACGTGGTATGGAAAGCATACTGGAGAACGTATATAAAGAGTGCCTTGCAGAGCTATCCAAGCCCCGCGAGGAAATGCAGAATGCTGTACGTGACATCTATGCACCGTTCTCTGTCGACGAGATCAACCACAAGATTGTGGAGATGCTCCGTCCTGAGGGTATGACGACCCCGATCGACATTGTCTATCAGAGTCTTGACGGTCTGCATCAGGCAATCCCCAACAATCCGGGTGATTGGTATTTCTCCGGGCACTATCCCACGCCGGGTGGCACTCGTCTGTGCAACCAGGCTTACGTGAATTTTTTTGAGAAGGTGTATAAAACAGCCTCCACACAATCAATAGACCACAATAACGCGAAATGATGAAGAATGTAACCTTGGTATTGTCTGATGGGACAAAGTTCCATGGCAAGTCGTTTGGCTATGATCAACCCGTAGCCGGCGAAGTGGTGTTCAATACAGCTATGATGGGTTATCCGGAATCCCTTACCGATCCTTCCTATGCCGGACAGCTGATGACACTCACCTTTCCTTTAGTTGGTAACTATGGTGTCCCTCCTTTTACTTTTGAAAAGAATGGATTGCCCACTTTTATGGAGAGCGACAAGATTTATGCTTCTGCCATTATCGTGTCTGACTATTGCGAAGCGTACAGCCATTGGAATGCAGTAGAAAGTCTTGGCTCATGGCTTAAGCGCGAGCATGTGCCGGGCATCACAGGCATCGATACGCGTCAGCTTACAAAGGTGCTGCGCGAGCATGGTGTGATGATGGGAAAGATTATTTTCGACGACGATCCAGACAATCAGCCCAAGGCTGAGTACGAGGGAGTGAACTTTGTTGAGAAGGTTTCCTGCAAGGAAATCATCCACTACAACGAAGGAGCCGGTAAGAAAGTTGTGCTTGTCGACTGTGGTGTGAAGGCCAATATCATTCGCTGTCTCATCAACCGTGGCGTAGAGGTCGTCCGTGTGCCATGGAACTATGACTATACCGACATGGAGTTTGATGGTCTTTTCCTGGCCAATGGTCCTGGTGATCCTGATACTTGCCAGGCTGCCGTCGACATTATCCGCAAGCAGATGAGCCGTTCGCGCAAGCCCATCTGCGGTATTTGCATGGGTAACCAACTTCTTGGCAAAGCTTCGGGTGCGAACATCTATAAGCTGAAATATGGTCACCGCTCCCACAATCAGCCAGTACAGATGGTGGGTACGACCCATTGCTATATTACTTCACAGAACCATGGCTATGCCGTTGACGGCAAGACACTTGGATCAGACTGGGAAGAGCTATTCGTCAACATGAATGACGGCTCCAACGAGGGCATCCGCCACAAGACAAATCCTTGGTTTTCCTCCCAGTTCCACCCTGAGGCATGTGCCGGCCCGCTCGACACAATGTTCATGTTCGACAAGTTTGTCGAGAGTTTGAAGTAATAGGGGGATGTCATCTTTTTCGTTTCATTAATTCTAAATTGTAAACGCTATGCGTGATTCAAGTATAAAGAAAGTGCTCTTGCTCGGCTCGGGAGCATTGAAGATTGGAGAGGCCGGTGAGTTTGACTATTCCGGTTCCCAGGCTCTGAAAGCTCTTCGCGAAGAGGGCATCTCTACGGTGCTGATCAATCCAAACATTGCCACCGTGCAGACTTCCGAGGGCGTTGCCGACCAAATTTATTTCCTGCCGGTTCAGCCTTATTTCGTGGAGCGGGTCATCAAGAAGGAGCGCCCCGATGGCATTCTCTTAAGCTTTGGCGGACAGACAGCATTGAACTGTGGTGTGGAGCTCTATGAGAGTGGCGTACTGGAGAAATATGGTGTGAAGGTTTTAGGTACACCGGTTCAGGCTATCATGGACACGGAGGACCGTGAGCGCTTTGTGGAGAAACTCGATCAGATCAACGTCAAGACGATTAAGAGTGAGGCCTGTGAAACCATGGACCAAGCTTTGAAGGCTGCTTCCGATTTGGGATATCCGGTCATTGTGCGTGCTGCTTACGCCTTGGGCGGACTGGGTTCCGGCTTTGCCGACAACGACGATGAGCTGCGCCGCATCTGTGAGAAGGCTTTCTCGTTCTCGCCTCAGGTGCTTGTAGAGAAGAGCTTGAAAGGTTGGAAAGAAATCGAGTATGAGGTGGTACGTGATAGATATGACAATTGCATCACGGTGTGTAACATGGAAAATTTCGATCCATTGGGCATTCACACGGGTGAGTCGATCGTTATCGCACCGTCGCAGACGCTTTCTAACTCAGAATATCATAAGCTTCGTGCACTGAGCATCAAGATCGTGCGCCATGTAGGTATCGTAGGTGAGTGCAATGTGCAGTATGCCTTCGATCCCAATTCCGAGGACTATCGTGTCATTGAGGTCAACGCTCGTCTGAGCCGTTCTTCGGCCCTGGCATCCAAGGCTACCGGCTATCCTTTGGCTTTTGTGGCTGCAAAACTTGGTATGGGCTATGGTCTTTTCGAGTTGAAGAACTCCGTTACCAAGACGACAAGCGCATTCTTCGAGCCGGCTTTGGATTATGTGGTCTGCAAGATTCCGCGTTGGGACTTGTCAAAGTTCCGTGGTGTTGACCGTGAGCTGGGCTCCAGCATGAAGAGCGTCGGTGAGGTGATGGCGATTGGCCGTAACTTCGAGGAAGCTATTCAGAAAGGCTTGCGCATGATCGGTCAGGGCATGCATGGCTATGTTGAGAATAAAGAGTTGAAAATCGATGATATCGATGAGGCACTTCGTGAACCTACCGACAAGCGTGTCTTCGTTATCTCTAAAGCCATGCATAAGGGTTACACTATCGATCAGATCCATGACTTGACAAAGATTGACAAGTGGTTTCTCTATAAACTGAAACACATCATCGATATCGATGAGCGTTTGAAGCGTTGCAATATCAATACGCTCGACCGTGAATTGCTTCGTGAGGCAAAGGTCTATGGTTTTACCGATTTCCAGATTGCCCGTGCAGTAGGATTGGAGCGGGAACTTGGCAATATGCACAAGGCTTTGCTCGTGGTGCGTCGCCTGCGCAAGAGCTACGACATTCTGCCGGTTGTCAAGCAGATCGATACCTTGGCAGCTGAGTATCCGGCTCAGACCAACTATCTCTATGTGACCTACGATGGTGTGGCCAGCGACATCAGTTTCACCAACGACAGGCGTTCGGTGATCGTTCTCGGTTCGGGTGCTTACCGCATCGGAAGCTCTGTGGAGTTCGACTGGTGTGGTGTGCAAGCTCTGAACACCATTCGCAAGAGCGGTTATCGCAGTATTATGATCAACTATAATCCGGAAACAGTATCCACAGACTATGATATGTGTGACCGCCTTTATTTCGATGAGTTGACCTTTGAGCGCGTCATGGATATCATTGATATGGAGAATCCTTATGGCGTCATCGTCTCCACGGGTGGCCAGATTCCTAACAACCTGGCCATGTATCTCGATGCTGAGAATGTCAACATCCTTGGTACGGCGGCCAAAGACATTGACAACGCTGAGGATCGTGCGAAGTTCTCTGAGATGCTCTCCCGCAATGGTATCAACCAGCCGGAGTGGAGCGCGCTGACGTCGATGGACGACATTGATAAGTTTGTTGACCGTGTCGGCTTCCCGGTTCTTGTCCGTCCGAGCTATGTGCTTTCCGGAGCGGCCATGAATGTGTGTTCCAATCGCGAAGAACTCGAGCGCTTCCTGAAACTGGCAGCCAACGTGAGTGAGGATCATCCCGTGGTCGTCAGCAAGTTTATTGAGCATGCCAAGGAAATAGACTTCGATGGCGTGGCTAAGCAGGGAGAAGTCATGGCTTATGCCATTAGTGAGCACATTGAGTTTGCCGGTGTCCACTCTGGTGATGCCACTTTGCAGTTGCCTCCGCAGAAGCTCTATGTCGAAACGGTGCGACGTATCAAGCGTGTCAGCCGTAAGATTGCGCAGGAGCTGCACATCTCCGGTCCGTTCAACATTCAGTTCATGGCCCGTGAAAACGACATCATGGTTATCGAGTGTAACCTCCGCGCCAGCCGCTCCTTCCCCTTTGTGAGCAAGGTGCTTAAGATCAACTTCATCGACCTGGCTACCAGGGTGATGCTCGGTGAGCCGGTGGAGAAACCCAATAAGAATCTCTTCGACCTCGACTACGTTGGTATCAAGGCCAGCCAATTCTCGTTCAACCGTTTGCAGAAAGCAGACCCTGTGCTCGGTGTGGATATGAGTTCTACCGGAGAGGTTGGCTGCTTGGGCGACGACACCAATCAGGCTCTGCTCAAGAGTATGCTTTCCGTGGGTCAGCGCATTCCTAAGCATACCGTCTTGCTCTCTACCGGTGGTGCCAAGCAGAAGGCAGAGATGCTCGATGCAGCCAAACAACTCTTGGCACATGGCTATCAGCTTTATGCTACTGGCGGCACATCGCGCTATCTCACAGAGAATGGTGTGGCCAATACGCTGGTTTACTGGCCGTCGGAGAAGGGGCACCCCCAGGCTCTCGAACTCTTACATGAGAAGAAGATCGATATGGTGGTGAACATTCCGAAGGATCTCACCTCGCGCGAGTTGACCAATGGCTACAAGATCCGTCGTGCCGCCATCGATCTCAATGTACCATTGATCACTAACAGCCGTCTTGCTTCTGCCTTCATCAATGCTTTCTGCACGTTGAAACCAGAAGACATCGATATTAAGGCATGGGGTGAATATTGATCATCAATTCGCTAGTATCTTGTTTTACGCTCCTAAAAAGGAGCGTATGGCAATAGGCTTTCACTTCTCCATCAGCTTTTCTTTCGCGAGAAGCTGATGGGGATTTTTTTGCTCTGCAGCTGTTTGTGGATGCATTTCATAACTTTTCTCTATAATATCGTAACGGCTTATCGTTCAATCTTTCGTAACTTTGCACTCGTCAACAAGAGCTTGGCAGATGGCCATGCTCTGCAACAGAGGCATAACAATTATAAAAAATACAAAACGACCATGAAGAAGACATTTAGTGTATCCGGTATGAAGTGCAGCCACTGCGCTGCCAATGTTGAAAACGCATTGAAGGCAGTGAAAGGTGTCGTCAGTGCTGAGGCTCAACTCGAAGACAAGACTGTCACCGTAGAATTTGACGGGCAGCAGGCCAGTGAGGCTGATCTCAAGGCAGCCGTGGATGCTACCGGCCGCTATGAGCTGACCGACTAATGAGGGGGCATCGCGTTTATGAAGAAGACAATCCCCGTCATTGGCATGGCCTGCGCCAGTTGCTCCGCCAATGTCGAGCGCAAGCTCAACAGTCTCGATGGCGTTCAGCAGGCTTCGGTCTCTCTTCCGGGCAGAAGTGCGCTTGTCGACTACGACCCTGCCAAGATCTCTCTTGAGGACATGAAGCGGGCCATCAACGGCATCGGCTACGACCTCGTCATTGAGGCTGACCGCAGTGCGGTGGAGATAGAGCGGCGAGCCTATACATTGCTGAAGCGCAAGACAGTCCTGAGCTGGCTCTTTGCCGCTTTGTGTATGTCGCTCTCCATGCATTGGCTGCGCGTGGGCGATACCTCGCTGACCAATCAAGTGGAGCTGCTTCTGGCTTTAGCCAATATCATTGTCTGCGGGTGGGCCTTCTACCGCACGGCCTGGCGTCAGCTGCTCCATGCCACCGCCAACATGGACACGCTGGTGTGTCTCTCCACCGCCATCACCTTTCTGTTCTCTGTCTTTAATACTTTTTGGGGCGCGCAGACCTGGGGCAGCAAGGGCATCGGGTGGCATACCTATTTCGATGCCTCGATCATGATCATCACCTTTGTGCTCACCGGACGCCTCTTAGAGGAAAAAGCAAAAGACGGAACAGCCTCCAGCATCCGTCAGCTCATGGGCATGGCTCCCAAGACGGCTCATATCGTTGAGGATGGACAGGTCAGGGAGGTGCCAGTCTCTACTATAGAGAAAGGAGATGTGCTCGAAGTGCGACCGGGGGAGAAAGTGCCCGTCGACGGTGAGGTGATCAGTGCCGAAAGCTTTATGACGGCTGACGCTGCTTATGTCGATGAGAGTATGATCACGGGTGAACCGACACCCGCCGAGAAGAAGAAGGGCAGCAAGGTGCTTGCCGGCACTATTCCCAGCCAAGGTAAGTTCCGTATGCGAGCCCGTGAAGTAGGGGAAAACACTGCCTTGGCGCATATCATCCAAATGGTGCAGCAGGCGCAGGCGTCAAAGGCGCCGGTTCAGCGCATTGTCGACAAGGCTGCTTTGGTCTTTGTGCCCGTGGTGGGCGGCATCTCTGTGCTCACCTTCGCGTTGTGGCTGCTCATCGGCGGCACGGCGATGATGCCGCAAGCCATCCTCTCTGCCGTCGCCGTGCTCGTCGTCGCCTGCCCGTGTGCAATGGGCTTGGCAACTCCTACAGCGTTGATGGTTGGGATTGGAAGGGCAGCGCAGGACAAGGTGCTCATCAAGGACGCCACAGCCCTGGAGCGGCTGCGCAAAGTAGACGCGTTGGTCACTGACAAGACCGGCACACTGACGATTCCCAATCAGAATGTCGATTTCACCAAGTCCGACGATCTGCCTTTGGAGGAGCGTGAGCAGCTCAAGCCACATGCCGCTGAGGCGATGAACCAACTCCAGGAATGGGGCATCGAAGTGTGGATGATGAGTGGCGACAAGGATGAGGCCGCCCACTATTGGGCTCAGAAAGCTGGCATCAAGCACTACAAGAGTAAGGTGCTGCCTACGGACAAAGAGGAGATGGTGCGCAAACTGCAAAATGAGGGAAAAACGGTGGCTATGATCGGCGATGGCATCAACGACACGCAAGCTTTGGCACTCGCCGACGTGAGCATCGCCATGGGGCGCGGCACCGATGTGGCCATGGATGTGGCGCAGGTGACGCTCATGGGCGATGACCTTCGCGCCATTCCAAACGCCATAGAGCTTAGCCGTCAGACGGTGAAAATGATTTGGGAAAACCTCTTCTGGGCATTCATCTACAACATTGTCTGCATTCCCTTGGCGGCCGGAGCCCTACGCTTGTTTGGCATCGACTTTCAGATCACGCCGATGTGGGCCTCCGCATTGATGGCTTTCTCGAGCCTTAGCGTGGTTCTCAACAGTCTTAGATTGAAGTTTGTTATTAGATAAACGAAAGAAATATGATGACGCAAGACCAGAGGTGGATCATGATGTGGCAGAAGTATATGGACTTTCTGCACAACAACAAACGACGGCCATCGAAATATCAGCCTGAAGAGCGCGACTTGGTCAACTGGGCCAAGCACAACCGAAAGTTGGTCAACAAAGGAGTGCTGAAAGCCGATAGAAAGACTCGCTTTGACCAGCTCGTTGCTGAGGCTGAGAAATATCAGCGTGTCAACCAGCACCAATACGTCAATGGGGAGAGCACGCATGGAAAAAGCCTCACCCCCAACCCCTCTCCGAAGGAGAGGGGAGTAGAATGCTCTGCGGGTGTTGACTTGCATTGAATTGGCTTGTCGAGAGGGGAGTAGAATGCTCTGCGGGTGTTGACATGCATTGAATTGGCTTGTCGAGAGGGTGTCTTGAGACATATTACTCCCCTCTCCTTCGGAGAGGGGTTGGGGGTGAGGCTGTAGGGGGTGAGGCTGCTGCTTTTTTCAGCGCATTGTATTTTTTAAGATGCTGCTGTGCCTTCTCTGCCGCTGCAATGGCGTTGGGGTTGGTAGGAGCTTCTTCGGGAGTGATGCGCATGGTGCCCGCGGCATTGATCAGATCCTTCACCACCTCGCCGCCGACGATGAGCCCTGCTGCTGCGGGAACAAAAGCGTCGCTGGCGGGAATGTCGCGGCGCTCAGTACATTTGCGCATATCCTTGTTGGGACAGATGCAGTGGAAGCGGCAGGAGATGGTGTCATCTTCGATCTGCTTGAGCGGCTCCTCGTCGCTGTAGACCACCTTGAGATGAGGGATATGCAGGCGGCGCAGCTTTTTGCGTATGACTTTTGCCAACGGGTCCATCTTGGTCTTGTTGATGTCAGCCACCCGGAAGGCGGTGGCGTCGAGCTTGTTGGCGGCTCCCATGCACGAGATGATGGGGATGTGGAGGGCGTAGCAGCGCTTGATGAGCTCAAGTTTTGCGGTCACCGTGTCTACGCAGTCCACGACATAGTCATACTGGCTGAGGTCGATCTCGTCGGCGTTGGCGGGCATGTAAAACATCTGATGCTTATGCACGATGCAACGGCGGTTGATGTCATGGATACGTGCCTCGGCAACGTCGACCTTGTGCTGACCGACGGTGGAGATGAGCGCATAGATCTGCCGGTTGACATTGGTGAGGCAGACGCGGTCGTCGTCAAAGAGGTCTATCTCGCCGACACCGCTGCGCGCCAGCACTTCCACCACATATCCTCCGACGCCTCCGATGCCGAAGACGGCTACACGCGAGCCGCTGAGCGTGTCGATGGCGGGCTTGCCAAGAAGCAACTGTGTACGGGAAAACTGATTTTGCATCTTTGTATTCCTTCTAATACCTATTATTGTTAAATAATAATGTGTTATAAATATAATGTGTCCGGGCTGCAAAGGTACAAAAAAATCGGGAAACGACCAAGCCCCCGCTAAGTTCTTGGCTGTTGACGGAAATACGCTTTGATGTCGTTGTCGATGTCTACAAGGCTGCGTTTGCCGGTGACATAGGGCTTGACGAGCATCGTCAACACATATATGGCAAAACCTATCAGGGCTGCGGCGGCAAAGTTGAGGATCTCGCTGCGAATGAGTCCCGCGCTGAGAAATGCCACCATCACGATGATGGGCACGATGGCCAGCAGCCAGTCGCCCGCGGTATTCATCTTCAAGGCGTCTTCTCTCTCCTGGCGCAGATGTTGCGGTGCGCGGGCGATGAGCTCGCTTTTGTGCTCAGCCCAGTATGCTTCGAAATTGTCGCTGTTGTGTTTAGCTTCCATGGCGTTGATGATTGATGTCTGCAAAAGTACATGAAATCTCTGAAAGTAGCAATAGTTTTGCGGCATCTCTTATCTTTTTCGTAAAATCAATGGAAGAAATTTTGAAGTTCTGCAATTTTTATGTAAGTTTGCATCAATAAATTAGAAAAACAGCGATACTATGAATATATGTGTTTTTTGCGGCGCCCGTCCCAACTTCATGAAGGTGGCGCCAGTGATTCGTCAGATTGAGAACCTGCGTCGGGAGGGCAAACCGGTGGAGAGTCAGATTGTCTATGCCGGCATTGCCAACGACCCGACGCTGGAGGACAGTCTTTTCAGCGACTTGGGCATCAGACGCCCCGATGTCTTCTTAGGCGTGGATTGTGTCAATCTCAACGAGCTCACGGGGCAGGTGATGTCTAAGTTTGAGGTTTATCTTCAGGATCATCCTACCGATGTGGTTGTCGTTGTCGATGACCTTGCCTCGACGATGGCGGCGTCTATCGTCACCAAGAAGCAGGGCATCAGGCTGGCGCACATCGCTGCCGGCACGCGCAGTTTCGACATCACCATGCCGAAGGAGATCAACCGGCTTGTCATCGACGGACTGAGCGACATTCTCTTCACCGCCGGCATCAGCAACAACTCGATAGCAAACCGCGAGGGGGCGGAGCTCTCAAAAGTGTATATGGTGGGCAACATCCTCATGGACAACCTGCGCTATTGCCACACACGCATCGAGCAGGCTACGCTGCCCGACGAGGTGGCTCGTGTGATCACGGCAGAGGGTGGCAGGCTGAAGCCTTATCTGGTCTTCACGATCAACCGCAAGGCGCTGCTGGCTGACAAGGACAATCTGAAAAAGATGGTTACGGCGTTGGCCCGGGCAGCCGGTGACACGACGATCATCGCCCCGCTGAGAGGACTGGCCGAGGAGACGATCACGGGGCTGGGACTGAGAGAGCGTCCCGACCTGAAGAATTTCCATATCGTCACCCCGTTGGGCTATCTGGCTTTCGCACGTCTGACGCGTCATGCCAGCGGCATCATCACAGACAGCGGCAATGTGGCTGAGGAGGCTACCTTCAACCAGGTGCCGTGCATCACGCTCAACAGCTATACCGAGCATATCGAGACGGTGAAGATCGGCACCAATGTGCTGGTCGGCGAAGATGCTGAGAAGCTCGAAGAGGCTGTCGGCAAGATGGCCGCCGGACAGTGGAAGCAATCCGGCATCCCCGACAGATGGGACGGACGCACGGCGGAGCGCATCGTGGAGGTGCTGATGAACGAGTAACGGCCTTGCAGCCTC
>ERZ773276.2188-NODE-2188-length-12573-cov-18.815945_pt1 | contig 12573 bp, 7 predicted proteins | sample MGYA00511386_ERZ773276 | MGnify/ENA primary metagenome ERZ773276 (study PRJEB29015, sample SAMEA2737778) | human gut metagenome | biome: human gut; feature: human-associated habitat; material: faeces | place: China | collected 2012 ...
GTCAGCTGGCAACCTGCCGGATATGTTCTTGACCGCCCCTCCCAACTGCCCTTGGTCAACCAGCCCATCGCTCACGGAGGCATCTATGCACCGACGATCCGCTACAACAAACGCAACAAGACGTTCTATATGATCACGACAAACGTAGGACGCGGCAATTTCCTTGTCAAGACAAAGGATCCCTCCAAAGGATGGAGCGACCCAATCTGGTTGCCAAAGGTGCAGGGCATCGATCCCGACCTGCTGTTCGACGATGATGGCAAAGCCTATATCGTGCACAACGCTTCGGTGACGGGTAAGCCCGCCTACGAGGGGCAGACAGCCATTCGCCTCTTTGAGTTCGATGTCAAAGGCGACTCCACGCGGGGCAATTTCACGGAGATCGTCCGTGGTGGTACGCATGTAGAGGAGAAGCCGATATGGATTGAGGGACCACATCTCTATAAGCATGGACATTACTATTACCTAATGTGTGCCGAAGGCGGTACGGCGGAGCACCATAGCGAGGTGATCTTCCGTGCCAAGAAGCCGCAGGGGCCTTGGGAGGAATACAGTGGTAACCCTATTCTCACCCAGCGTGATCTCGGTGAGGAGCTTCTTGATCCCGTTACCTGCACGGGTCATGCCGACTTGGTAGAGGACGGTACCGGACAGTGGTGGGCCGTGTTCTTGGGCTGTCGACCTTACGAGAGTAATCTCTACAACACTGGTCGCGAGACTTTCTTGCTTCCCGTCACATGGAAAAACGACTGGCCCGTGATCCTCGAACATGGCAAGGCCGTTCCTACGCTCAACGCTAAACGGGGCATTCAACTGAAGGTTCGCGCTTCGCAAACACCCGAGCAGCTCGGCATAACCGGCAACGTTTCTTACACAGACCACTTCGACAGCACAGCCCTGAACCAGCGCTGGTCGTTCGTCCGCAACCCGTCGGCATTCTGGACAACAGGCAGCAAAGGACTTGTCATTAAAGGACAACCGACCGGACTCACTGTGAAGGAGAACCCGTTGGCAACCTTCGTGCATCAGCAAAACGCCAGCTTCACGGCTGAGACAGAACTGACACAGCAAGCCATAACCCCCAATACTGTTTCCGGCATGTTGCTCCTCCAGGGAGCCAATGCCAACATTGTCTTCGGCACAATGCTTCGTCAGGGCAAGCCGGTCATCATCTTGCGCCGAACAGAGAAGACGCCCGTCATCGTGGCATCTGCACCGATTACGTCTGGTGCCATCAAACTGAAGGTGGCCGGCGACGGTCGTTGGTATTCGTTCTATTACCAGCAGGGCAGTCAGCCATGGAGAGTTCTTGCCAGTGGCGTCGATGCCAGCAATCTCAGTACGACCAAGGCCGGTGGCTTCATCGGCACGCTCATCGGCTTAGGAATGTGCACAATCAATGAATAGTTTTCCCCTCTCTAACTCTCTTCGGGGAGTTAGAGAGCGTTTGAAGAACCAAGTTTAAAGGTAAGTTGAGCATCTACAATACAAAAAGAGTTCCAAGTTATCAACTTGAAACTCTTCTTGTGACTCCGCTGGGATTCAAACCCGGAACCTTCTGATCCGTAGTCAGATGCTCTATTCAGTTGAGCTACGGAGCCAAACCCTAATTGTGTGCTAACTTAAGAAGTGACTCCGCTGGGATTCAAACCCGGAACCTTCTGATCCGTAGTCAGATGCTCTATTCAGTTGAGCTACGGAGCCATATCTTTTTGTAAGCGAGTGCAAAGGTACGACAATTATTTCATACTGCCAAACTTTTCATTGACTTTTTTCAAATTTTCTTTAATCTCTTGCTTTCTGCATACGATTTTACGCCTTGAGGAACGCCTTCCCAACCTATATAATAAGGTGTAGGCAAGATGAGAAAAAAGGTATTCACAACTAAACATCTAACGACTATAGACAATCGTAATACTACAGATAAGAAACTATTGCTGTCCGATAAAAAATGTCAGGTAGCCAATTTTGAATTTCCTCTCGAAAAAAAGCGGGGAAAGCCCGCTGACTCTCCCCTAGAGTTTGTAATTTTGTATTGCAAACCCCAAAAATACAAACTCATGGGCAAAGGTACAACTAAAAAATTCCACCGTAGGGAACAATATTGTCGTATTTTATTGCTATCTTTGCCATGTCAAGTAGAATTGAGCTTCTTTTGTTTTGACACCATAAAGGTAGTGAAAATTCCGCATTTGACAAAACTCTGAGGAACTTATTGTTCTTCAGAGACTTATAAAATATATTAACAGCAAATTAAGCATTTAGTTGCGGAATTAAGGCTATATATAAATAAGGTATTATTCCAGAAGCATGAATAAAAGAAAACATTTGAATATCTGTCTCGACATGAACTACAATCAAATACTTGAGAATATTTACATGGACATCCGTCCATATGCACAAGTGGGCAAGCAAGCCGACTACATTCCCGCTCTTGCCTCGGTAAACCCCGACCAATTCGGCATCTGCATCAACACACTGCAAGGCGATGAATATGCACTGGGGCAAGCCGACACGCGTTTCTCCATACAGAGCATTTCTAAAGTGTTCAGTCTTGCCTACTGCATGAGCATCCTTGGTGATAATATATGGCTGCGCATGGACAAAGAGCCATCGGGCACTGCGTTCAACTCACTCATACAACTAGAACTTGAGAAAGGCTATCCACGTAATCCCTTCATCAATGCCGGGGCCATCGTCATGTCCGACATTCTGCTCAGCCACCTCTCACATCCCCACGAAGACTACATCGCCTTCATCCGCGAGATCAGCCACAACGACACCATCAACTACAATGATGAGGTGGCGCGTTCTGAGGAAAGCCAAGGATACCTCAATGCGGCCATTGCCAATCTGCTGAAGTACCACCACAACATCGACAACGACATCGCCGACGTTCTGCATTTCTATTTCCTCACCTGCTCCGTTGAAATGAGCTGCAAAGAACTGTCGCAGGCATTTCTGGCCTTTGCCAACCATCGGCAGTCGTTCGACTATCATGGTGTGAGCCTCACCTCATCGCAAGTGAAGAGAATCAATGCCATCATGCAGACCTGTGGCTTCTACGACGAGGCTGGCGAGTTCTCCTACCTTGTAGGACTACCCGGAAAAAGCGGTGTGGGCGGAGGTATCGCCGCCATTTATCCATCCCGCTATTCCGTAGCGGTATGGAGTCCGCGACTCAACGAGAAAGGCAATTCGGTCATGGGAATGAAAGCACTTGAACTACTCACCACCGAAACGGAAGAGTCTATTTTCTAAGAGTGGATTGTGTTTTACTCAGCGAATGCAGGCCGAAAGGCAGAAAAAATAAAAAGGTAACGCTACAAAAGTATACTTCTAACGAATAACGACTTACTGACTTCTCCAGCGGTAGTGACATCATCCACCGTAGGGACGGGGGTTATCCCCGTCCTAACCCCCGTGACGGTAATCATTCCACCCTCCTGTGCCACATGTTTGTTTATCATTTGCGGGGTTAGGACAGGGATAAGCCCTGCCACTACGGTCTCACCACATGCGGTACCGTTAACAAGGTAATACTACCAAAACGATATGGACGGCAACCGCCGAAATGAATTCACAGAATGTCTTTTCCATTAAGAAGATTCACTATTTGCTGCATGGTAGACGCATAAATAGACCTTCGAATTCAACTATAATTTTCAAGCCGTTGATTATTAGACAGATAATATTGATAACCAAATAGAAGAAATAGACCTTTGATATTTGCTTCAATGATGATTATTGCGTAACTTTGTCGAAATTTAAGATTCATGAATAACAGGACTATCATATTTCTATTCGTATTCGTTGCGCTTTTGATGACTGGTTGTAAGGAGAGGCACAACCAATCCATTGATGTCGCTTACCAATTATCGGCAACGGCACCGGATAGTGCTTTATCGGTACTGAATGATGTCAACCAGAAAAAACTTAGTAAAGCCGAAATGGCGCGGTATGCCCTTGTCTACACCATAGCACAGGACAAGAGCGGGCTGGATGTTGACAACGACTCACTGTTAAGAACGGCCTATACCTATTATAATAATAGAGAGGATGACTCGCTCTATGCCAAGTGTGAATACTATATGGGCAAATACTACATGCTCAACGACAGCACAGAACTGGCTTTAGACTGTTTGCAGAAGGCAGCAGATGTTTCTGAAAAGAATGGGGACAGATATACACAATGTATGGCATTGGAGAAATACTCTCGAGTGCTAAGTCAAACAAATCCTCGAAAGGCTGTAGAAGTGGCAAGGCATGCAGAAACGACATACTCAAGTATACCAGAAGCCTCAAAGTCAAATATAGTTTACACGAAACTAAACGTAAGTATGTGTTTGCTTTTCGCTGATAGTGTAAACGAAGCGGGGAAGAAATGCAAAGAAGCCATGTCTGTAGCCTATGAGGTAAAAGATTCAGGCATTCTTTCTGATGTCTATCAGGACATGGCTTCTGTTTTGGCAGAAAAGAAGAACTACAAAGAATCTTTATGGTACTCCTATCAATCGTGCAAACTTGACAATGCAGATCAATCATCCAAAATGCTAAATCTGGCTTGGTCTTATCTGAATGCTGACTCAATTAAACAATGTAATGCCCTTCTGAACACAATACAAACAGAAAATCTCTCAGAGTTATACACAGCTTATTATATACGACATTTAGCTGCGATAAAGGAGCACGATTATTCTAAAGCTGTTTCATTCGCAGACTCTGCATACCACTATCTGGAGCAGATGTATGGCAATCAGCTGGATAGCAAACAAAAATATTATAATTCCTTAGTGAAAACAAAATATGAGGAGGGCATTGCTAAAGGTAAAACACGGGTCTTGTCTTGGCTCATAGTCATAGTATCCTTGCTCGGTCTGGCTATAATTATATTTATTCTGCATTCTTACCGGCAATTTAAGTCAAATGCAAAATTCAAGCTGAAGACCGAGAAAGAAAAGTTGCTCCAAGAAGAAAAGATACACAACGAGGAATTGCATCACAAGGAGATTCAACTCTCCGCAATGCGCAATTTTATTCTTAGGAGGATAGATACTGCCCAAAAGATTCAAGAATTGCGAGGCAACAAGACCTACAGCGTGCCGCTAACAGAAGAGGGCTGGGAAGAAATAAGGCTGTTTGTAGATGGTGCAGAAGGCAACTTCGTGTCCAGACTACATAGCACATTCCCCGACCTAAGCGATGATGACATTAGACTTATGATGCTTCTCCGTCTTAAAATGCCCACAAAGGCATTGGCTTTGATATATGGGATTAGCGAAAAATCGATCAAGCAAAAGTTGTTTGTCTATAAGGCTAAAGTAGGAATTAGCGGTGAAAAGACGTCTTTGCGTACGTTCATTGAAGCCTTTTAAAGTCTCTAACATTGCAGAAATAGACCTGGTATTTGGTGAGGAAAAGATAAGAACTTAATATACAACATGTTACAATTATGGCAAAATTAAAGAAATAGACCTCGTTTATTTGTAAGGCATCTCTAAAGTTCCTAACTTTGCAATAGAAACACGAAAATATTTTGATATGAAGAAGTTGTTTTACTATTAAAGGAACTATGTGTAAGCTAGCACACATAGTTCTTAAACTTAAAGGGATGCAAATGAGACACATTGGATTACTATTAGTCATAATTTTCAGTTTGTCCGCTTATGCCGCCGATCATCCGGTGAAAGCATTAGAACCGGCTGTGGCCGAGGTCGTATACAAAAGGACAAAGTGCCTTGACACAACAAAAGTGGGCATAGACTATAGAATCGACTTGATGACGCTAAAGGCCGGCAAGAGCGCAAGTGCTTTTTATTCCGACGACAGAAGGCGCTTCGACTCTATCTGCGAAGAGCAACCGGTATATGGCATCAAAATCATGGAGGACTTCGATGCTTTCGAGAGGGTAGCCCGCTATGATCGGGAGGTCATTTTCAAGAACTACCCTATTGGAGAGAACACCGTGTTGCAACGCTATGATCTCGACAACTGGATTTACACTGAGCCAAGGGAATTGCCACAATGGACAATGATCAATGACAGCACAAGAAACGTATGCGGATATGATTGTTTCAAGGCAGAAGCAACTTGGCGTGGCCGCATGTGGATAGCATGGTATGCGCCCGAGATACCTCTCTCTGACGGTCCTTGGAAACTTGGCGGACTGCCCGGACTGATCCTCATGGCGTATGACAGCAGGATGCATTATGTTTATGAGGCACAGTCGATCAAGTTCACAAACATCGGCAATGTAGAGTACTTCAATTATTTTTTCAAAAGTCTGAAAACAGAACGGACTAAGGGACTCACGCTCCGGCGCAAAGCCTTGGGTGAAAGCATCAAGAACAAAATTGTCGCTTCCGGGGCGTTTGGTATCGACCGGAAGAACGTAAAGCAGGATGCCGGACGGCCGCCACACACCAACTACGACTTTGAGGAGACCGACTATCCACACAAATAACAGCAGAAAAAGGAAGAAATCATGATCAAGCAAATTCTCTTCACACTGTTGTTGTTAGTGGTAAGTCGGCTACACGTTTCTGCCCAGAGCCGTGGTGTTTCAGGACGTGTCGTTGAGAAATCAAGCGGCACGGGCATAGCCATGGCCAATGTCATCGTCAAAGATCAGAACGAAAAAATCATCACCTTCGTCACAACAGACAGCATAGGTGCTTTTGCTCTGTCGGTTGGCGATGCTTCTGGTATGACAGTCAGCGTGAGTGTACTCGGTTACAAAAACTATTCTGCACCGCTCACGCATACAGCCCAACCGCTTGTCATTGCTTTGGAAGACGGTGCGCTACAGCTCAAGGAAGTAACCATACGCGGCTCAAAAATCAGAGAACAGGGCGACACGCTGACCTACAACGTGGCATCCTTCGCGCAAAAGCAAGACCGCACCATAGGCGATGTACTCAAGCGGATGCCGGGAGTTGCTGTGGACAAAAGTGGAAAGATACAATATCAAGGACAGGACATCAACAAGTTCTACATCGAGGGCAGCGACCTGCTCGGCGGAAAATACGGCGTAGCAACTAACGGCATCTCCTACAACGATGTCGGCTCGGTGGAGGTCATGGAGAAGCATCAGCCCTTGCGCGTGCTTTCCGGAGTGAGTTTCAGCGACCATGCCGCTATCAATCTACGGTTGAAAAGCAAATCCAAAGGTACATGGCTGACCAACGGACATCTTGGCGGTGGTTATTCCACACAACCCGAAGAAGGATTATGGAACGCAGAAGTTTTTCTGATGAAGGCCCAAAAAGACTACCAGTCTATCATCACTCTGAAAAGCAACAACACAGGAGAAAGTATTATTGGGCAGGCCCAGGACTTTCTTGCCGACAGCAGACTGGACGGCATCAAAAGCTACATCGGGCTGGAACTGCCTTCTATCCCCACCTTTGGGTCCCGGCGCTCGTTACTCAATCGCAGTCACTTTGTCTCTACCAACCACTTATGGAAGAAAGGAGTGTATGAGTTCAAGGTCAACGCTGACTACTGCTACAACCGCGAGAAATCGACCTCTTCGTCTGTGACACAATACTATCTGCACGACGGCAACAAAAATATTACTGAGGACAACATCGGAAAGAAACACGACAACAAACTGACAGGGTCGCTGACCATCGAGGCCAACCAGACAAGATACTATCTGAGCAACACGTTGAGGACCGAACTGTCGTGGTCAGACATCTCCACAGCGATGACCGGCACGTTGCCCAACCATCAAGACGGACGTCTGCCGGATCATTATGTCGTCAACCGGCTGCAACTCATCAAGCGGTTCGGCAAGAACCACCTTGTTTCATTTTTCTCTCTTAATGAGTGGGAAAACAGTCCGCAAAGCCTGACGGTGACCGTAGCCGACGAGTCTGCAAAAGACTTCCACCAACACATAGGCGACCACGCCTTCCACTCCCGCGAATACGCCGAGTATTCTTTTCTCTTCCATCATTTGAACATATCACTTGAAGGAGGAGTGGAGGCAAACTTCAGACACATGGGCAGCGAAGTGTATGGCTTAATGAACTTGGAAGATTCTGTGTTCAACGACGTGACGACAAACTACCTGAGCATGCAGTTATCGCCCAAAATAGAGTATGCCATTGGCCAGTTTGTGATCACAGCCCGTGATCCCATGAGCTTGACGCGTTATTTCTTCAACCAGCGAATTGGTAACCAATCTGAATGGCTCCATGCTCCGTCACTAAAGATCAGATGGCAACCGACGGGCCGCCTGTCCTTCTCTGTCAGAGCCAGCGCCAATAAGTCTCCCATAGACTTGCACGACATTCACGATGGGCTGACAGCAAGCAACTATCGCTCGTGGTACCGCGGCTCAGACTGCTTCTATACCAGCAGTGGCAAAGGTCTGGACGGCAATGTCGCCTACCGCAATGGAGTACAAGGATGGTTTGGCAATGCCTTTGTGTCCAAGTCATGGACCAACTCGCCTTATCAGCAGGCGCAAGACTTCCGAGGCAATGACATCATATACTCATGGGAGTCTAACAATACTTCTGCACAAAACGTAACCGCACTGGCCAACATAAGCAAGACGCTCGACTTCATCCGTGGTGTGATAGGCTTTACAGGCACTTACAGACATTCTCGCATAACAATGCTTTCCGACGGTGTACCGACACTGACAAGACAAACCACGTATCGCTATGGAGGCAGACTGAATGGCAATGTGAGCCGTTGGCTCTTCCTTTCATACGAGGGGATGTTATCCATTTCCAAACTTGGGATGAACAACGTCTCTCAGCGTGCACTCCACAATGCCCTTCACCAATTCGGCATGACAGTCACGCCAATCAGCAAACTCTCTATAGAGGGCGGAATGGATTATTATCATAACCAGGAACTCAGCGGCAACAAGCAGAACTTCTGCTTTCTTGACGCGAAGTTCACATGGGCTCTCTCCAAAGTGGCCGACATAGAGTTCTCTGCCACGAATCTCTTGAACAAGAAGACATACAGCTACACCACTTATGGCGATCTCGCCTCATTCTCCTCCACACGCTATCTGAGAGGCAGAGAAGTGATGGTGACCATATATCTTAAACATACATAGACGCGGAAATAGCCCCCCGTTTTTTTGCATGTCAACTATAAATTACCTAACTTTGCAATCGAAACACGGAAATATTTTGATATGAAGAAGTTGTTTTTACTTTTTTCTATAGCAAATACTATATTGCTCCTTTTCCCAATGGCCTTGATGGCACAGCAGACGCATGTACTGGAGCCAAGCATCATGGAAGTGGCTTACCATGAAATATCCGGCAAATACAATGATGACTACGCGTTGCGTGTGGGAAAATCAATGAGCCAATATTTCAGTTATCATAAACTGCGCGATGACTCATTAAGCAGCAATGCACAGACATCCATGATCATTCTTCAGGAAATGCTCGATGAGGCAAACAACAGAAATGATGCCTCCAAGCAAAGGGCGAGTGGTCCGGACCACGGCGACTATTTCTATAGAAGCCAAGCCAACAATACCTTTGACACATATACCAGTTTTATGGGACAAGGGTATAAGATCACTGAACCCATACCCGTACAGGATTGGAACATCGTCACGGACAGCACACGCCAGATTCTTGGCTACAACTGCTGCATGGCTACGACAACCTTCCGTGGCAGACAGTGGACGGTCTATTATACAGAGGACATTCCCGTGCCGTTAGGACCTTGGAAGCTGGGTGGTCTGCCAGGATTAATATTGTTTGCGGAAGTCAAAGGATTCATCACAATTGAAGCTTCTGGTATTAAGACCAAGAGCACATCGCCCGTCACTTTCTATAACTTCCTGAACAAAAAATACGAAGCCATTCAGCGAGACGTTTACATCAAAGAGAGAAGCAATCCCAAGGCATACCCCAAGAACACGATTGTAATTCCCCAAATGGAGCTGCAATGAAGATGTTGAAGATTATCTGTTTGCTCATCTTTCTGTCAGCCTTGTCAGTTTCCGCACAGACTGTTGTCACGGGCAAAGTCGTCGATGATCACGGAGAACCTTTGCCTTCAGTCATTATCAAGCGATATACGCAGGGACATAAGTTGGGCGGATATGCCAGCAGTGCCAGCGACGGATCATTCAGCATTAAAGCAGAGGCTGGGGATTCGTTGATATTCAGTATGCTTGGTTTCAAAAACCAGCACATTGCCGTCAGTAGCAACATGAAACCGCTAACGATCAGAATGAGCGACGGCGCAATAGAGCTGCGAGAGGTGAAGGTAAAGTCGGACAAAGTGCATGAGCATGGCGACACCATATCTTATATTGTAGGTGCTTACGCCAACGGCAATGACCGGAGTATCGGCGACGTGATTGCGAAGATGCCCGGTTTCGACGTGGACAAGTCAACAGGAAAAATCTCTTATGAGGGCAAGCCGATCAGCAAGTTCTATATAGAAGGCCTTGACATGCTTGGCGGTAAGTACGGCACAGCCACCAACACGCTGCCGCAGGGCGAGGTGGGCTCTGTGCAGGTCTTGCGCAACCATCAACCCATCCGAGTACTGGAAGACTTCACGTTTACGGACGATGCCGCCGTGAACATCAAGATGAAGAGCAGTGCCAAGGCCCATTGGGTGACATCGTGGAAGGCCGGCGGAGGATATGGCAGCGCACACGACGGCTATGACAAAGGCAGATGGCTCTTCGAGGGATTCGGCTTGAGGTTGAAGTCGGACCTACAGACGATGCTGACCTACAAGACCAACAATACGGGTACGGATGTCAGCCGTGAGTCGACAAACCTATTCAGTCTTGACGAATTAATGGGTGAGCAACCTAAGAGTTTCATCAGGCTCTCCGTTCCCACAGCGTCAGGTCTTTCCCGTGAACGCAGTCTGCTGAACCGTAGCCATGCCTTTACGGCGAATGTCATGAAACGTATCAGCGAGGATTCACAGATAAACTTCCAACTTGTCTACAACAACGAGCGGGACAAGGCATGGGGAAGTCAACGGACGGAGTATGTCCTGACGGATGGCAACCGTATCATCAACAATGATCTCTCGTGGCGGTCGAACAGCAACAACCTTTATGCCCTGCTGAAATACGAGCATAACTCTGCGAAAAGCTATCTTCGCAACTCGCTCTCCAGCGACATGACGTGGCTGTCGCAGCATCTCAGTGAGACAGGTACGCACTCGCATGCTCAGCACTCACTGCTGCCAGTGTTTGACTTCCGCGACAATCTCTACGTCATCCGCCGGTATGGCAACACGCTCGTCTCCTTCTACTCCAACAACAGTGTTCAACAGCGTCCTCAGTATCTGTATGTCGACTCCACCAAGCAGCAGAACTTGATACAGCGGTTCTACTCCACCGACACGTATGCTTCCGGTGGATGGAAGTTGGGACTGCTTAGCCTAAGCATGAAGTTTGGTGTAAAAGGTTTGCTGCGCTACCTCACAGCCAATGCCTACTGCCTGCCGGACTCCATTGGCACGACAACCGGAAAGAGTCATTTTGGCTATGCCAAGCTATATGCCAGTCCGCAACTGGAGTACAACGCCAATGATTTCAAATTATCTCTTTCCGCACCTGTTGAAAGCTCGCATTACAAATACAGTGAGGACACAGGCAGAAACCGATTAGACATTTCTCCGTCGCTGCATATCCGTTGGGATGCCACCTCCCGGCTCACCATGAACGTTCACGGCAGCTATAGCGTAGAGCCGCTGGACTTCAACCGCTTCTATGGCTCACTGATCATGCAGGACTATCTCTATCTTAACCAAGGCTATGCCGGATATGATGTAGCCAAGAGTAAGACGGTAAGCTATTCGCTATTTTACCGCAACAGCTTGAAGGGCACGCATTTCATGGGTCGCGTCTCCCGCTCGTTCGACACCACGCCGTATACCTTGTCGCGCGAGTTCTCCGGTGAATATATCATCATAGGAACGATTCCCGTCAAGACGAACAGCAACAGTTGGAACTCTACGCTGATGTATCAGCAAGGACTGCCCTTCCTCAACGGAAAGTTCACCTTGCGCGGACTCTACAGCCACACGGACTCGAAGATGTATCAGGACGGTAGCGTTTCGCCGGCAAAATACAATGCACTCAGCACCAAGGCATCGCTGTATATCTCCCCTTACACCGACATGTCCATCGACTATTCTGTGCAATACGCCTACGACGACATGCTGCCAGAGAACGGCAACAAGTCTTCGTTCAACAACTGGCAGCACACGGCAAAGATCATCATACCCGCCGGCAAACTGCGCTTCACCCTCAAAGGCGAGTATGACCACAATCAGCTGATGCCGTCGAAATACAAGGACATCTTCTTTGCCGACGCAATCATCGGACTCACATCCAGACATATCGACTATGAATTGGGCCTGAGTAATCTGCTTAACGAGAAGTCCTATGTCCGTTCCACCGTTGCCAACCTCACAAAGATGCGCTCAGAGACCATCCTTCGAGGCCGGGAGTTATTACTGACACTTGTGTATAAGCCATAATATATGGAACTGATAAAACAAAATATGAGGAGGGCATTGCTAAAGGTAAAACACGGGTCTTGTCTTGGC
>ERZ773276.2189-NODE-2189-length-12571-cov-2.468121_pt1 | contig 12571 bp, 10 predicted proteins | sample MGYA00511386_ERZ773276 | MGnify/ENA primary metagenome ERZ773276 (study PRJEB29015, sample SAMEA2737778) | human gut metagenome | biome: human gut; feature: human-associated habitat; material: faeces | place: China | collected 2012 ...
CTTTGACCGGTTTTTAAACCAGGAAAACGGGGATCTGCGGCTTTTATGCAGTCTTCATTTTGCCGTGATCGGAGAAGCCACCAGACAGGCTTTAAAAGCCCATGGCTTTCAGGCGGATCTGATGCCAAAAGAGTACTGCAGCCAAAGCCTGGCAGAAGCTCTTATTAATGTTCTGACTCCTTCAGATCATGTGCTTTTGGCACGTTCCAAAGACGGCAGTGTAAATTTGAGCAAAGAATTGGAAAAACAAGATATTTTTTATAAAGACCTGGCGTTGTATCATGTAAAAGGGAAGCCTCTTGCTGACGGAACACTCCTTTCACAGTGCAGCCACCTGGTCTTTGGCAGTGCCTCAGGCGCGAAAGCATTTTTAAAGCATTTCCAGATACCTGCAGGTGTCAAAGTGATCGCCATTGGCCCGGTAACCGGCAAAGCTTTACGTGAAGCCGGAGTGATCCCGTATATGACCGGAAATTCTTATGATATCCCTGGTATATTAAAGGGGCTGACCGAAGAAAAAACGCGATAAATGTACAGCAGTACAAGAAGGAGGGCATTTTTATGGCATTTTTAAGTGATTTAAGGAGATTTTATGGTACAGGTGAGAAAAACCCGGCTGGACAGTCTTTAGAGGAGTTTTTAGAGCATTATAATCCAGCCAAGTATGAAAGCCTGTGCAACACAGCTGATATTGTAGTAGTCAGATGTGAAGAAAAACTGACCCACTGGGGACAGCCATTAAAGGTTCTTATGGTAAAGCGCAGCAATCATCCAAGTATCGGTTTCTGGGCGACTCCAGGAGGCTTTGTAGAGTTGAAAGAGGACATCAGTGAAGGTGCTGCCAGAGAACTGGAAGAAGAGACCTGTGTAAAGGGACTGCCACTGCGCCAGATGCGTACCTGGGGAGAATGGCAGCGTGATCCAAGATGGCGTATCATTACTACCTCCTATCTGGCTTTGGTAGAAGGAGATCTGAAAGTACAGGCTGCAGATGACGCAAAAGATGCCCAGTGGCTGGATGTGGATCTGAAACGTTTAAGCACAGAGGAAAAGGAAGACCAGTCATCTGTAGAGGTGTGGGAGCTGTCTTTAACCAATAAGGAGCAGGGCATTGATGTTTCTGCAAAGGTGGAGATCACTTATTCCGGTCATCCTCTGATCAAGGAAGAGACCTATCACTTATTAGAGTCAAAGGGCATTGCCGTTGACCATGGCTGCATCGTTACCAATGCGCTTCTTTATCTGAAAAACCAGCTGGAAGGGAAGTAATACAGATTGAAAACAAATTTAATGCATGAGATACCGGAACGTTTCTGGAGCCTGTTCCGTTCCGTCAACCGCGCCACCTACATAGAAGCACTTTTAAAGATCAATGAGGAATATGAATACAGCAATTACTTTCTCAGCCGAGAAATGTGCATCCAGCTTTTAAGCAGTTACTTTGCCCAGAAGCGGTATGTGATCTGGCAGGATGAACTGGAGGAAGAGGAGGACCAGTTAGAACCTCCGGCAACCCGTGTGTTAAACTGGCTGTTAAAAACAGGGTGGCTGCGGAAAGTAGATGATTATTCCACCATGACCGTGAACATTGTCATTCCGGACTACGCGGCTGTGATGATCGAGGCCTTTCACCGTCTTTCCAATGAACAGGAAGATGAGACCCAGATCTATATCCAGAACGTATATGCCATCCTGTTTTCCCTGAAAAATGACAGCCGTGCCGGGATCGGCCTGTTGGATACAGCGATCATCAATACGCGGAAATTAAACAAATCCCTTCAGGACCTGCTCCACAATATGGATACCTTTTTTGGAAGCCTTCTGGAGCAGAAGGATTATTCCCAGCTTTTAAAAGACCATTTAGAGGGATATGTACAGGAAGTAGTAAATAAGTACCACATCTTAAAGACTTCTGACAATTTTTATCTTTATAAGACGGATATTAAGACCTGGATCCGCTCCATGCGGGAAGATGAACAGTGGCAGAAACGTATGGCAGAGGGAATGGCCCCTTCTATGATCCTTCAAAAACTGGATCAGTTAGAACGGGGCTTTGATGACATTGAGCACAGGATCACCAACATTGACAGGGAACATTCCCGTTATGTAAAAGCTACGGTAACAAGACTGGGCTATTTATTAAATCAGGAAGACGATATGAAAGGGCTGGTGATCCAGCTCTTAAACCGTCTGTCCGCCAATAACGGAGATGAGGATATGATCCAGGCGGTAGGCAGCCGTATGAACCTTTCCCAGACAGGCCTGTTGTCAGAAGAAGCTCTTTATAAGCAGCGCCGCCCAAGAACGGACTTTGCAAAACAGCTGCCGGATGAAAAGGAACTGCCGGAACTTTCGGAAGAAGAGATCTTAAATTACAACAAAGTAAAGAACCGTTACAGCAGGCGGGAGATTGAAGATTTCATCCAGGATCATATGGAAAATGGCACTATGAAAGTAGATCAGAATACCGTATCTTCGGACGAAGATTTTGAAAAACTGATCCTTGCCTATGACTATTCCACACGGACCAAAAGCCGTTATAAAGCAGTGGAAAGTGATGCAAAGCCCATAAAGAATGGTCCTTATACTTATCCTGAATTCCAATTTGTAAGGAGGAATACCCGTGAATGATACATCTGATCTGATCCCGGAGAATGAAACTAACTGGCAGAATGACTGGCAGATCCCCTATTTTGATAATCTGACAGAAGAACAGCAAAAGGAGATCACCGACTCCATCCGTCTGCTTTTGCGCCAGACTTTTGTATTGGAGCGCAAATACGATAAAAAGACAGAGCGGCTTCAGTATACGGCAGCTTACCGCACCATCAGTAAACATTTCCCTTTTATCCGCCATTACCTGGCTGTTGCCGGGATCGAGCTGACAGAAAACAGCCATTTAGGGATCATTTATGTACAGGGAGAGGATCTGCTTGGAGAAAAACTTCCAAAATTGGCCACTCTTTATCTTCTGGCATTAAAGCTGATCTATGACGAACAGATGGAAAATGTTTCCACCAGTGTAAATGTTTATACGACTCTGGGAGAAATCCAGGAGAAGTTAGGAGGTTACCGTCTGTTTAAACGTCAGCCTGCACCTACGGATATCCGGCGCACCATAGCATTGTTAAGAAAATATCAGATCATAGAGCCTTTGGAACTGTTAGATGATCTGAACAGCTCCAGTCCTTTTATGATTTATCCCTGTATTAATGTAGTCCTTTTAGGGGATGATGTACGGGCCCTTTTAGAGGATTTTGATAATGGGGATACAGAGCGTATAGAACCTGATCTGGCAGAGGAAGGAGGAAACGAAGATGGAACAGAAGAATAATGCTCCTTTTCTGGCATTTACCAGGATCTGTTTAAACAACTGGCATTATATTTCCAGAAAGATCCTTTCCCTGAATAAGGAGATCAATTTCTTTACCGGTCACTCAGGAAGCGGAAAGTCTACGGTTATTGACGCATTGCAGCTGGTCCTTTATGCCAATACAGACGGCCGCGGCTTCTTTAACAAGGCTGCTGATGATGACTCGGACCGTAGCCTGATTGAATATCTGCGCGGTATGGTAAATATCGGGGAAAATAATGAATTTTCCTATCTGCGCAACCAGAATTTCAGTTCTACCATTGTACTGGAAATGCAGCAGACCTGCACAGAAGAATATCAGTGTATCGGTGTTGTCTTTGATGTAAACACAGCTTCCAATGAAGTTTCCAGACGTTTCTTCTGGCACAAAGGTCCTTTATGGGAAAATGAATACAGGACACCTTCAAGGCCTATGTCCATCAGCGAAGTAGAACAGTATTTAAGGGAACATTACAGCAAGGAAGATTATTTTTCCACTTCCCATAATGAGAGATTTCGCAGGATCCTTTATGACAGCTATTTAGGAGGTCTTGACAGCGAAAAGTTCCCATTGCTTTTTAAGCGGGCCATTCCTTTCCGTATGAACATCCGCCTGGAAGATTTTGTAAAGGAATATATCTGTACGGAACAGAACATCCATATTGAGGACATGCAGGAAAGTGTTATGCAGTATGGACGGATGCAGCGAAAGATCGATGATACCTGCCAGGAGATCGATAAGCTGACTGCGATCCATGATGCATATGGGGAATATCGCCTGATCCATGACAAGTTAGAGAAATATCACTGGTTTGTAAAGAAACTGGATCTTCTGGATACCAGGTCCAAGATCCGTATGCTCCACGAAAAGACAGAACACGGCAAAGAAGATCTGCTCCAGTTAGATGAGGCCAAAAAGTCAGTGGAACAGCAGATCGGGGAGCTGACTGCAAATAGTGATGAACTTCTTAAAAGGATCGCTTCTACCGGATATGAGGAATTAAAGCAGCAGCTTACCTCTTTAAATGCCCTTTGCGAGCAGTTAGGCCACAGTGAAGCCAAGTGGCAGAAGACGCTGCTGGCTTTAAAGAAGTGGGAAGAGGAAGAGATCGTTTCTAATCAGACATTATGGGATCTGGAAGAATTTGAAACACGGACGATTACCAGACCGGTTTTGGAACGTTTAAAAGCTTCCCTGGCATCCATGGCTGCTGATACGGAAAAACTGCGTCAGGAGACAGTAAGCCAGATCAATGAATTAAAGAAGTCTGAGAAGCTGAAAAAATTGGAACTGGAACAGTTAAAGGCAGGTAATAAAGCCTATCCTTCTTATCTGGAAGAGGCAAGGTCTTATCTGCAAAGACGTCTTTTAGAGGAAACAGGCAAAGGCGTAGATGTGTATATCCTGGCAGACCTTCTGGAAGTGAAAAACGACCAGTGGCGCAATGCCATTGAAGGTTATCTTGGGGGAAATAAGTTAAACCTGGTGGTTGCTCCCAAATACGCGAAAACAGCCCTTTCTATTTACAGGGAACTGGATAAGAAGAAATTCTGGAATATCGCTGTGCTGGATACGGAGAAAGCAGCCGGATATGACAATGATGCCTTAAAGGGATCCCTGGCAGAGGAAGTAAGTGTACAGGAGACTTATTTAAAGCCTTATATGAACCTGCTTCTTGGCAAGGTGATCAAATGTAATACCATTGAGGAATTACAGGCCAATGCCATTGGTATTACCCCGGACTGTCTTTTATATCATACTTTCCGTCTCCAGTATATCAATCCGGAAAATTATACCCGTCTTGCCTATATTGGAAAAGACAGTATGCGCAAGAGGGTCCGTCTTCTTGAAAAGGAACTGGAGGAGGTTTCAGAAAAGAGAAATCCGTTAGAGGAAACGTTAAAGGACTGCAAGCGGATCCTTGCTTTGGAAACCTTAAAAGAGGATACAGAGGAGTATTTCCAGTGGTTAAAGGATATAGACACCCGCAAAGAACAGTTAAAGGAAAAGCAAAAACTGTCTGAACGGCTGGAAAAGCTTCGCCAGAAGGATGTAAAGCAGTTAGAAGCCGACCGTCAGGCTGTTTTAGAACTGAGTGACGGAAAGAAACGGGAGAGAGATCTGTTACAGGAGCAGATCCTAAACAAGAAAAATGAACTGGAACGTTTCTCCCAGACTATCTTAAAGCTGGAAACAGAGGCTGCAGGTCAGGGGAAGGAAGTACCTGTAAACGAGGAACATGAACGGGAACTGAATGCTTATCTGGCAGATAAGGATCATCCACGCTTTGACCAGGAAAAAGAGGCTTATGCGTCCAAGTGCCAGATCTTAGAGCAGAAGGCAGTTCAGGCGAAGGAACATGTAATGGGCCTTAGAAGTGAATACATCCGCCGGTATCCGGGAAGGAATGTTCCTGTAAGCAGCAATGACAATGCAGCGTATGACAAGATCTTAAACCGGCTTTCCTGTGATGACCTGGAAGTTTACAGGGAACAGGCAGGTAAGCAGGCAAAAGCGGCAGTGGAGCATTTTAAGGACGATTTTATGTACAAGATCCGCAGTGCCATCAAGGACGCTCTTTTGCGCAAGGATGAGTTAAACCGGATCATCAGCCGTCTGGACTTTGGAAAGGATAAATACCAGTTTGTGATCGGTCGGTGTAAAGGGGCAGACGGACGGTTTTATGATATGTTCATGGATGAGTCATTGGAGATCAATCCCGTCAGTTTAAAGACCGGGGTGGAAAACCAGATGGATCTTTTCTCTATGGAACATGAAAACCGGTATGGGGATCTGATCAACGAACTGATCAGCATTTTCATCCCGCCGGAAAATGCTACAGCAGCCCAGTTAGAAGAAGCACGGAAAAATATGGAAAAATATGCAGACTACCGCACCTATCTTTCTTTTGACATGCAGCAGCTGATCAAAAATGAGGATGAGGTGATCCGGATCGGCTTAAGCCGTATGATCCGCAAAAATTCCGGCGGTGAGGGACAGAACCCGTTATATGTGGCGCTCCTTGCAAGTTTTGCACAGGCCTATCATATTAACCTGTCATCAGCTGTAAGGCAGAGGCCGTCCATCCGCCTGGTTATTTTAGACGAGGCATTTTCCAAGATGGATGCGGAAAAGGTTGCAAGCTGTATTGAGCTGATCCGTGGACTGGGCTTTCAGGCCATTATCAGCGCTACCAATGACAAGATTCAGAATTATGTGGAGAATGTAGATAAAACCTTTGTATTTGCAAATCCAAGTAAAAAATCTATTTCCATCCAGGCGTTTGAAAAGGACCGCATGAAAGATCTGGCGTCAGAAATGGATGAAGAGGCATAAAAGGAGAGATACTTATGGAACAGATGAAGATCCAGCCAGAAGACTGGAAAGAGGACTACAAAGAATTTGACGAGGCTACAGAAAAGTTTTACAAAGGGGAAATGGATGCCAAAACCTACAAGGGGATTTCCGGCGGTTTTGGAAGCTATGCGCAGCGTGGCGGAAATGCAAGTATGCTGCGTCTTCGTATGTCCGGCGGTGTAATGGACCTGGCAAAGCTTAAGTTTATTGCAGATGCCATTGAAACCTATCATATTAAGAGAGTGCATTTAACGACCTGCCAGACCTTACAGTTTCATGATCTGGATGAGGCGACTGTAAAGACTCTTGCTGTGGAAGCTTTAAAATGCGGCATTGTTACCAGAGGCGGTGGCGGAGATTTCCCGAGAAATGTGACGGTTTCTCCGTTGTCAGGCATTGAAAAAGGGGAATATTTTAATGTGCTTCCATGGGCTCTGGCTGCAGCAGATTACCTGATGACTTATATTAAAGGACCGAAGCTTCCAAGAAAGTTAAAAGTAGGTTTTTCTAATACGCCTGCTAACCTGACCCACGCAACTTTCCGTGATCTGGGCTTTGCTGCAAGAGAAGACGGTACTTTTGATGTTTACAGTGCAGGTGGTCTTGGAAATAATCCTGCTTTTGGTGTAAAGGTAGCTGAAAAAGTGGAAAAGGACCAGATCCTTTATTACATTGAAGCTATGCACCAGATGTTTTTAGCCTACGGCAATTATGAGAACCGTGCAAAGGCAAGAAGCCGGTATATGCAGCAGACTTTAGGTGGGGCTGAAAAATATAAAGAGGCATTTTGGGAGAAGTTAAAAGAAGTGCGGGAAATGGGAAAGAACCTGACTTTAACGCTTCCTGAGGCTGAAGTGGGCTGTGAGGCAGAGGCTGGCTGTGATGCTTCAACGGCTGTATTTACAAATTCTGGAAGAAACCGGGTATATACCCAGAAACAGCCAGGGCTTTACAGTGTACACTGCCATCCGGTAGGCGGAACACCAGATCCATCTTTATTTGTAAACTTATACAAGGCTATCTGTGAGATCCCAGGTGCAGAACTTCGTCTCTGTCCGGATGAGTCCTTCTATGTGATCAACTGCCGGGAAGAAGACTTAGAAGCTGTTTTACATGTAACAGAAGACAGTGCGAAGACAATTTTTGAGGAGTCAGTAGCCTGTATCGGTGCCCATGTATGCCAGCAGGGTATCCGTGACTCCCAGGGACTTTTACAGAAATTAGTAGGAATGGAAAGAAACGAGCAGTTTGCTGACGGTATCCTGCCAAAGATCCATATTTCCGGCTGCCCGTCTTCCTGCGGTACCCACCAGATCGGTGTGATCGGCTTCAGAGGCGGTGCAAAGACCATTGATAAAGTATTAAAACCTGCTTTTAACCTTTATATCAACGGCAGCGATATCCAGGGCCAGGAGCGCATGGGAGAAGAAGTGGGAACTTTATTGGAAGAGCAGATCCCGGATTTCTTATGTGCCTTAGGACATGCTGTAAGCGACAGCGGAATGGATTTTGACACATGGTTTGCAAAAAATCCGGAAGGCATCAAGGCCATTGCAGCTTCTTTCCTGGTATAAAAGGCTTTTCATTTAAGCCGGGCTGTTGTATAATCTTCATATCATGCCCGATTTTAGGAGGAAACAATGGGATTATTTTCAAATAAAAAAACACAGGCAGATGGATTTTCATTTGCTGTAGACGAAGTTTATGCATTAAAAGAAGGAAAAAGCGTAGTTGTCACAGGTAAGATGACAGAAGGAAAGGTGACTCCCGGTACTGCAGCCATCTGCTTGGACAGCGAAGGAAAGCCTGCTTTCCACTGCGTGATCAAGGGAATCGAACAGGGAACCCAGTTAATGAAAATGGCTTCTGCTGATATGAAGGGAACCTATGGCCCTCATTACGGCTTTAAATTAGACGGTGCTGTAAAAGAGGACGTTCCGAAGGGAGCTGTGTTAGTACCTGTTACAGATGAGCTGTTAGAGGTTGTCAGTGAGACAGAAGAGCCTGCTTTTAAGGCAACACCTGCACCAAAGGTGATCGATTTTAACAGGATCTCCGGCCTTACCATGGAGGATCTTCAGGGCGTACCAGAGGAAAATGAAAATGACCTGGAGGCTGTAAAAAAAGCAGGAGAGAGAGATGAAAACCTGGCTGCCCTTCTGCCAAAAAAGAGAGAGGATGAACTTTCTGCCCTGGTTGCAGGAGAAGGAACTCTTTCTGAGGTATTATTGGTTCCGCTTTCTGTAAAAGAATGCATCTTCATGATCTGCCGTTTACAGCAGATGAATGAGCAGGCAGAAATGCCGGATTACAATGAAAAAGGACAGCTGCTTTATGATGCGGTTGTTGAGAAGTTAAAGATGTCTTCTTCTCTTTATATTCTCTTAGATAAGGGTACCGGACTTCCTTATATCATTGAAGGAACCGTTGATGTTTACTCTGAGGAGATCCTGGCAAAGCATGCCCTTCATTTCTATGAGAACCAGTACCACAAGTCCCTGATCTTAAAAGAAGTTCCAAAGAAGAATTCCGGACTTCCAGGACGGATCAGCCTGTTTGCATGGCTTTACTACCTTGGAATGGAAAAACTTCTTATTAATAACGGCTCCTATCAGCTGTTGATGAACCGTTCTGACTTCTTAGAGGATCCATCTGAGGAAAAAGGAGCAGAGCTTCCGGTTCCTGTATCCAATCCGGCTCTGCGCTTTGAAATGGCAGACCTGTTAGGAGAAGTAAGATGGCCTGTATCTTATCCGGAACGGGAGGAGAAGATCGCTGCAAAGAAGAACGCTGTATTAAATGAACTGGTAAAGAGCAAATTACTGGTTCCTGTTAAATACAACGGTGACTTAAATGTTGGACAGAACAGCTTAAGTGCAGAGCAGGGACAGGGACTGATCCTTCCAAGAATTACAAACAAGCAGAAAAAAGCCTTCCTTCCGCTGTTTACTGACTGGATGGAATTTGAAAAGGCTTATAAGCGCAATGACTGGGGCTGTGTTGTATTTTCCATGGCTGATGCCATCCGCGCAACCGGTGGTGATAACATCGTTATCAACCCTCTGGCTGAAAATCTGGTCCTTGACAGAGAAGATATAAAAGAGATCATTAATATTTATAAAAACGTCAAGTAAAAATACTTGACATTCTTTCTGCCATCGTGTATGATAGCACAGGTGGTTGAAATGGAAAAGATCGTTGAACAGGGTCTGTTGTACGATTTCTATGGTGAACTGCTGACGGAACATCAGCGCCGTATCTATGAAGACATGGTGTTAAATGATCTTTCTCCCAGCGAGATCGCAAAGGAGCAGGGGATCAGCCGTCAGAGCGTTCACGATCTGAAAAAGCGGTGTGACAAGATACTGGAAGAATATGAAACAAAACTGCAGCTGGTAGCCAAGTTCATGAAGATCCGGGAGATGATCCGGGAGTTAGATGATCTGGCAGATACCTGTGCAAAAACCAGAGATATGGCTCTGATCGACCAGATCCGGAAATTATCCGGTGAGATTACAGCCACACTTTAGGAGGTTATGAATGGCTTTTGAAAGCTTATCCGACAAATTGCAGAATATTTTCAAAAACCTGCGGGGCAAAGGCCGACTTTCTGAAGCAGATGTAAAAGCTGCCTTAAAGGAAGTTAAAATGGCACTCCTGGAAGCAGATGTAAGCTTCAAAGTAGTGAAGCAGTTCATCAGTTCCATTCAGGAAAGAGCCGTAGGGGAAGAGGTATTCGGAAGCCTGACACCAGGACAGACGGTTATCAAGATCGTAACCGAAGAACTGGTAAAGCTGATGGGCTCTGAAACCACAGAAATAGCCTTAAAACCGGGAAATGAGATCACAGTCATTATGATGGCAGGTCTTCAGGGTGCCGGTAAAACCACAACTACAGCAAAGATCGCTGCTAAGTTAAAAGCAAAAGGAAAGAAACCTCTTTTAGTTGCCTGTGACGTATATCGTCCGGCTGCGATCAAACAGCTGCAGATCAATGGTGAAAAGGTAGATGTTCCTGTATTTTCCATGGGCGATAAGATCAGCCCGGTGGACATTGCAAAAGCCGCTGTAGAACATGCTTCTAAAAATGGCTTCAATGTAGTGATCCTGGATACAGCCGGTCGTCTTCATATTGACGAAGGCATGATGGAAGAGCTGGAGCAGATCAAGGAAACGGTAAATGTATATCAGACCATTCTGGTAGTTGATGCCATGACTGGTCAGGATGCAGTCAATGTTTCCGGAACATTTAACGATAAGATCGGTATTGACGGTGTTATTCTTACGAAGTTGGATGGCGATACCAGAGGCGGTGCAGCCCTCTCCATTCGTTCAGTCACCGGAAAACCTATTTTATACATTGGTATGGGTGAGAAGCTCTCTGATCTGGAGCAGTTTTATCCGGACCGCATGGCTTCAAGAATTCTTGGAATGGGCGATATCCAGTCTCTGATCGAGAAGGCTGCTGCCCAGGTAGATGAAGAACAGGCCAAAGAGTTATCCCAGAAGCTGCGCAAGGCGGAATTCGATTACAACGATTTCCTTTCCCAGATGCAGCAGATCAAGAAAATGGGTGGTATGGGAAGTATCCTTTCCATGATGCCTGGTGTGGGAAGCCAGTTAGCTGGTGTAGATATGGATGAAGGCGAGCGTTCCATGCACCGTGTAGAGTCTATTATCCTTTCCATGACAAAAGAAGAGCGGGCCAATCCGGGACTTATGAATCCTTCCCGCAAGCAGCGTATTGCAAAAGGCGCTGGCGTAGATATTGGCGAAGTAAACCGTCTGGTAAAACAGTTTGACCAGATGAAGAAAATGATGAAACAGATGCCGGGCCTTATGGGCGGCGGCAAGCGCAAAGGCATGAAAGGCCTGGGCGGTTTAGGCGGCCTTATGGGCGGCAAGATGAAGCTTCCATTTTAAGCTTCTGGCAAACATTGATAGTCAGACAGGTGCTCCTGTATGTCTAATATAAAAAACGAAAACAAATAGAAAAGATTATTTTACGGAGGTATGTAACAATGGCAGTAAAGATGAGATTAAGAAGAATGGGACAGAAGAAGGCTCCTTTTTATAGAATCGTAGTTTCAGATTCCAGATCCCCAAGAGACGGAAGATTTATCGAAGAAGTTGGATACTATGATTCCACCAAGGATCCTAGCGTAATCAAGTTTGACGAAGAAGCTACCAAGAAGTGGTTAGCTAACGGCGCTCAGCCAACCGAAACTGTAGGAAAGCTGTTAAAGATCGCTGGCATCCAGTAATCTTTAATCAAAAGAGGTGGAGAGATGAAGGAATTAGTCGAAGTGATTGCGAAAGCATTAGTCGATAACCCTGAAGAGGTAGTAGTCAGTGAATCACTAAAGGGTGACGACACACTGATCGAACTTAAGGTAGCTCCTGCCGATATGGGCAAGGTCATTGGCAAGCAAGGCAGGATCGCAAAAGCAATCCGTTCCGTAGTCAAGGCCGCTGCCTCTAAGGAAGATAAGAAAGTAATCGTAGAAATTCAGTAAAAAGAGGAGGGTTGTCGCAGAATAGGCTTAGCCATTTTGCGGCAGCCTTTTTTTCATAGTTTTCATATGTTCATAGAAAGGAATTTTATTTATGGAAAACATGCTGCGTGTAGGTGTGATCACCTCTACCCACGGTGTAAGAGGCGAAGTAAAGGTTTTTCCTACCACGGACGATGCAAAGCGCTTTAAAAAGCTGAAGACAGTGATCCTGGACACAGGAAAGGGACAGACTACGTTAGAGATCGAACAGGTAAAATTCTTCAAAAATATGGTCATCTTAAAGTTTAAAGGCTATGATAATATCAATGATGTAGAAACCTGGCGCCAGAAAGACCTTCTTATTAC
>ERZ773276.2193-NODE-2193-length-12541-cov-2.816675_pt1 | contig 12541 bp, 10 predicted proteins | sample MGYA00511386_ERZ773276 | MGnify/ENA primary metagenome ERZ773276 (study PRJEB29015, sample SAMEA2737778) | human gut metagenome | biome: human gut; feature: human-associated habitat; material: faeces | place: China | collected 2012 ...
GTTATCATATCCGGCAAACATGACTGCCGCCGTCCGGATCTCCGGTCTGGAAAAATCCAGTTTCCACGGCACTTCACCGTGAAAGCTGATCTCCGGAAATCCAAGACTGCTCGCCCCTGCATCTCCTGTGATCGACGGATGCCGTTTCCGAAATGCCGTCATATAAGCACAAAAATCAAATACATCCTGAAACTTTTCTTTTCTTGTCCAGTCCAGCCAGGAAATCTCGTTATCCTGACAGTAGGCATTATTATTCCCGAACTGAGTATTGCCAAACTCATCACCTGCAAGGAACATCGGTGTCCCTCTGCTGCAAAGCAGGACCGCAAAAGCATTTTTCATCATCCGGTGGCGCAGTTCAACAACCATCACCTGATCAGTGTCCCCCTCTGCCCCACAGTTCCAGCTCTGGTTATCGTCACTTCCATCAAGATTTCCCCATCCATTAGCCTCATTATGCTTCTGGTTATACGAATAAAGATCATACAGGGTAAATCCATCATGGCAGGTCAGGAAATTCACAGAAGCATGTTTTCCGCGGATTCTGGTATCATAGATGTCCGGAGAACCGGCAATTCTCTGAAGCGCTGCTCCTGCTGCCCAAAGTCCCCCTTTTAAATATTCCCGCACGTCATCCCGGTATCTTCCGTTCCATTCTGACCATCTGCGGAATGCCGGAAAACTTCCGACCTGATAAAGTCCGCCGGCATCCCACGCCTCCGCGATCAGCTTTGTGTCTGCAAGCAGCGAATCATAGGCAAGATTCTTTACGAGTGGTGGATTTTCCATCGGTGACCCATCCTCATTTCTTCCCAGGATCGAGGCAAGATCAAACCTGAAGCCGTCCACCCGGTACTCTGCCACCCAGTATCGCAGACAATCCTGGATCATTTTGATCACCACCGGATGATTACAATTCACAGTATTTCCACAGCCACTGAAATTATAATATTTTCCATCAGGTGTCAACATATAATAAATCTGATTGTCAAATCCTTTAAACGAAATAAACGGTCCGCATTCATTTCCTTCTGCCGTATGGTTAAACACCACATCCAGGATTACTTCAATCTGGTTATCATGCAGTTCTCGGATCAGTTCTTTTAATTCTACTCCTTCCCGGTTGTATTCCGTTGATGCTGCATAGCTCGTATTCGCCGCAAAAAAGCTGACTGTATTATACCCCCAGTAATCAATCAGTTTCTTTCCATCAACCTCACGGCTCCCCTGCAGTTCATCAAATTCAAAGATCGGCATTAGCTCCACCGCATTAATCCCCAGTGTTTTCAGATAAGGAATTTTTTCTTTGATTCCGGCAAAGGTTCCAGGATGACGGACACTTTTGTCCATCTTCGTGAATCCCCTGACATGCATCTCATAGATGATCAGTTTTTCCATCGGGATCTTATCCGGCTTTTCACTGCCCCAGAAGAAATTATTCCGGACTACTCTGGCACGATATCCCCCTGTATTTAGTGCTTTTCCCCATACACTCTGCCCGGTAACTGCCTTTGCATACGGATCCAGTAAAATATGCTTTTTATCAAACAGCAGACCTTCCTTTGGTTTCCACGGTCCGTCCAGCCTGTACGCATATTCAAATTCTTCAATATCCAGTCCGAATACCATCATGGAAAATACATCCCCGATCCGGCAGTTTTCCGGGAATGGGATCACCGCATAAGGTTCCGGTTCCTTTCTGTGAAACAGAAGAAGTGCACATGTCACTGCCCCTTTTGAATGCACTGTAAAATTAACTGCCGACTGAAATGCAGTCGCACCCTCATCACGATACAGTCCGGGACAGATTTCAAATCCATTTACATTTTCTGTCGGAACCCATCTTGGCATCATTTCTTCCAGCATTTTACCAGCTCCTTCCATGTCATGTTTTCAGTATAGCACATTTTTCCGTTTACACATCTTTCCTTTCTGTATATAATATAAAGGATTACATATTTTTTTGCAGCAGACTCAAGGAGGTTTTTTATGACTGCACAGCATCTATATTATTTATTTCAGTGCTTCTTTATATATGCCTTTTTAGGCTGGTGTACAGAAGTTGCGTTTGCCGCTTTTAAAGAACATCGTTTTGTCAACCGTGGATTCTTAAATGGCCCGATCTGTCCGGTATACGGTTTCGGCGTGGTTGCAGTCATTCATTTTCTGACACCGCTTCGTTCCAACCTGCTCCTGCTATATCTCGGAAGTGCTATTCTTGTTACTGCAATCGAATGGCTGACCGGGTTCATTCTCGAAAAGGTTTTCCATAACAAATGGTGGGATTATTCTAATATGCCGCTCAATCTGAATGGATATGTGTGCCTTTTGTTTTCTCTGATCTGGGGAGTGTTCTGTGTTTTCATCGTAGATGTATTCCATCCACTGATTGACACACTGCTCTCACACATTCCTTTCCTTGTCGGTATCATTCTTGTATGTATTCTGGTGATTGCCGGACTTGCCGATCTCTATGTAACAGCATCCGGTATCCTTAAGCTCAACAAACGTCTTGAAAAAATGCAGGCCATTGCAGACGAACTTCATCAGATTTCCGACAAGCTTGGTGAATCAATCTACAAGCGTACCATTACAGCTATGGAAAAACAGGAAGAGTTCAAAGATACTGTATCTGAGAAGCAGGAAGAATTTAAATCTGCTATTTCCGAAAAACAGGAAGCAATTTCAGACACCCTTGCCGATGTTTCTGACGAAGTAAAAGAACGGATTGCTCTTCTTCGCAGAAGCTACCTGGAAAATGTCAAAGCAACTTCTCATATGCAGAAGCGTATCATGAAAGCTTTCCCGAAAATGCAGAGCCGCAACTACAAAGAATCCTTTGAAGATCTTAGAAACAAACTGAAGGAAATGTCTCTCAAAAAATAACAGACTGTAAAAAATCCATCTGGTTTTCTTTTAAAAAAAGAAATCAGATGGATTTTTTATCTTTAAAATTATGATGTGAGTGTCAAAAGTAAATTTTGCCACTCACTAATGTTTCCTCTTGATCTTGTCCAGATACGGAATCTCGATTGGATCGATTGCATCAAGTGGCTGTTCTTTATTGATCTTCTTTTTGCGTGTGTGCTTTTTCAGAAGTGCACCACCCCGGTTATAAAACCAGAAAGAAAAGATCAGAAGTTTATTGAATTTTCCAATTTTGTCTTTTGTCGTCTTCGTGTAATACTCCCCACCGGACTGGATCTCTCCTTTTTCCCTGATCTGCCGGATCAGATCCAGCTCTGTCTCAATCCGTACCGGAAATTCCGTATACCCCATGCCGACGCAGTCCAGCTTATGCGCATCACTTCCTCCGGTCCCCGGTTTTCCATATTTTTCAGCAAGATACTTCGCCCCTTCATTGGACTGTGGTGGCTCACATGCATTGAAAGTCTCTATAAAATCAAATTTTTCAATCAACTCCGGAGATTTCTGCCATCTTTTCGTATTCGTAAAACTCAGATACTTTTCCCCACACGGATGTGCCGGTCCACAGATTCCTCCATTGTGATGCACAAAATCAATCAGCAGCGAAAGCGGAAGCCCTCTCAGCTCCAGAAGGCGCATCTTTACTCCCTGTGGCATAATGATCAGAATGTGCCCCGCATCCAGTGTATCATACTCTATTCCTTTCAATACGACAAAATCTTTGTATTTTCTCCCTTTGATCGTATTCTTCCAGTGCCGATATCCATTATAGGTGTCATGATCTGTAACCAGCATTCCGCCAATGCCTTTAGACTGCAGCTTTTTAATAAATTCTTCAATCGGCACTTTGCTGTCAATTGATCCTTCTCTTACATGACAATGCATATCTATCTTCATATTTTCATCTCCAGATCTTATATCGTTGATACTATTTTTATTATACCTCTTTTTTTATAACGCTGCAAGAAATACCGGTTTCTTCCAGCCATTCCTGATCAGATACAAAAGAGGATGTATCACATTCTGATACATCCTCTCATCCATCTTATCTATTCTTCATCCTCGTCATCATCATCATCCAGATCGATCAGCATGGTTCTTGCCATCTCTATTTCTTCTTCTTTTGATGTTTCTTTCTTGATCGCATTTGCTCTTCGAACCTGCTTCTTGTTGATCTCACTTGACTTCATGATAAACTGGATCACGATTCCGATAAATGTAATCCCAATCGAAATGATCCACATGAAAATCACATTTTTCAGACCTGCCAGATCATAGATCATCATTCCTGCTCCAAAACCGCCTGCTAATGCCGTCGCAATAATCACAAACGGTTCAAACCAGATCATCGCAAGGATTGCGAAAATCAATCCGACTGCTCCACAGACTGCCAGCATGATCCAGTTTCCCGCATTTGTAATCGCAAGTACTGTGCCAGCCATTCCCAGAAAGCATACCCAGAAAGCTCCGAATTTCTTAAATACACTGTTCAGTATTGCAAAAACCAAACCCGCAACTCCGGCTGCGATCAGTACCGGAACAGCTTCCAGTCCCATAAGATATGTCACGGCAAATCCAAGCAATGCCCCTGCAACAAATCCAATCACTGCATTCCAGACACGGATCAGCTTCAAACCTAAAATTCCAATGAAAACTGATATAACAATTGATACCGCCGAAACAATCACGGCTTCTTTTCCTGCTATAAATACCGCACTGTTTCCCATGATATCCTTCAATACTATACCTATTGATTCCATCCTAATCTCTCCTCCTGTCGTACTTTCCTGTTGTTAAGTCAGACGCTTATTTTGATGAAGAGTCTGAAGATGTATCTGTATCTTCGGTCGTGCTCTTAACCGTTACGCCCTGATCAGCAAAACTGATCGTATTCCATACTTTTTTATGTACTTTAATATCCGTTTTCTTTTTCCATTTCTTACAAATTGACTGATACTGGTCACTCTTTCTCTGTGATACAATGGACTCTTTCTTGGTATCCGTTGCATCACGGTCAAGAAGGCTGACTACTTTTGCAACATAATAGCCATTGTCTGCTTCGATCACGTCTGTTACTTCGCCTTCTTTTAACTTATCAGCAGCTTTGATCAGATTTTCGTTTGGCGATGTCGTATCCGAGTCAAATGTCAGATCGGTGGCTGATGCACCTACTGCTGTTGCAAATACAGAAAAATCTTCTGCCGAAGCCGCATCTTTCTGGAAATCTTCTGCTTTCTTTTTCACTTCTGCTTTTTCGTCATCTGACATATCTGTCGACTTTCCATCACTGCCCGTTGTCTTTGTAGAGAACAGCACATACTGCATTTTCTTCTGTGCTGCTTCCTCATCGGATACATTCGTATCTACATCCGCAGTCATGGCAGTTTCCATCTTCTTCTGAAGTGTCAGAAGTTCCAGTACTTTCTTTACCGTCTTTTCATCGCCCGATACTGCATCTTTTGCAGCACTGTCATTGCTGTCAGTAAATTTCTTCGCAACATCCTCGATGCTTTTTTCCTCATCATCACTTAGCGAAACTTTATAATCATCCTTGTGCTCATCCAGAATATACATTTCTTCCAGGGAATCCATGATTGAATCCTTATAATTCTCTTCGTAAGTCTTTCCGTCTGTAACTTCTTTTCCCCAAAAATCATCTCCCAGATAACTGCTATATGTTGTTTCAAACTGCGCCTGCTGATATCTTGCAAAAAAGTTCGCCACATCTGCAGTCACTTTCTCATCTCCGACTTCTACCACTGTATCCTGTCCGTTAAACTTGCTTCCACATCCGTTTAAAGATGCAATGCAGGCAACTGCCAGTATACAGGCAACCACTCTTTTTTTCATTTATAAAATTTCCTCCTTGATCTTCTCTCCATTGTACACACTTCTTCACTATGCACTCGTATAGTATATCTTTTTTTTACCTTACTGGCAATCTTTTTCATAAAAAATACACATTATTCTTCGACAAGTCCCTGTATATCTTCGACAATTTTTCCTGCATTTTCAAGAATCTGCTCTGCTTTTTCTTTTTTATTTTTCCGAAGTTTACAATAAATAAAATATGGATTTTCTGCATCTGTCTTAAATGTCAGTTCTCCCTTATATTTTGCCAGCAGTTCCGGAATCTTTGCTACATTTACCCTTGCCTTCTCATACATGGTAAATTTGTATTCATCGCCTTTTTGCTCTACCGAAATTACATAAGCCGCATGTGCTTTCGCCTTCAGCTGCGCGATCATCAGAAGCTGCTGCACCTTGCGTGGTGGATCGCCGAAACGGTCAATCAGTTCTTCTAGCATATCTTCCTGTTCTTCTTCTGTCTCAATTGCTGCGATCCGTTTATAGATATCCAGCTTCTGATACTCATTCGGAATATAAGATGCCGGAATATAAGCATCAATATTCAGATCCACGGTTGTCGCATAGGTTTCTTCCGGGATCTCTCCCTTCAGGTGACGGACTGCCTCACTTAACATCTTACAGTAAAGATCGTATCCCACTGCATCCATATGTCCATGCTGTTCCTCCCCAAGCAGGTTTCCTGCCCCACGGATTTCCAGATCCCGCATGGCGATTTTTACACCAGAGCCAAGATCTGTAAACTCACGAATTGCCGAAAGACGTTTTTCTGCAACCTCCCGGAGCATTTTGTCTCTTCTGTACAAAAGAAATGCATATGCCATACGGTTCGATCTTCCAACTCTTCCACGTAGCTGATAAAGCTGGGAGAGTCCCATCCGATCTGCATCATGGATGATCATGGTATTGGCATTGGAAATGTCAAGACCGGTCTCGATGATCGTCGTCGATACCAGAACATCAATTTCTCCATTGATGAAATCGTACATAATATCTTCTAACTTGTGTTCCCGCATCTGCCCGTGTGCATATGCCACATTTGCATCCGGCACAAGTTTCTGGATCTTCGCTGCCATTTCAGCTATATCCTGGACACGGTTATAGACATAGTACACCTGTCCCTGGCGGGAAATTTCTCTTTCGATTGCCTCCCGGACCATCTCATCATTCTCCTCCATCACATAGGTCTGGATCGGCATCCGGTCAATTGGTGCTTCTTCCAGCACACTCATGTCACGGATTCCGATCAGACTCATATGAAGCGTTCGGGGAATCGGTGTTGCCGTAAGTGTCAGAACATCAATATTTTCCTTCAGCTTTTTGATCTTTTCTTTATGCTGTACTCCAAAACGCTGTTCCTCATCAATGATCAGAAGTCCCAGATCTTTAAATGCCACATCCTTACTCAATACCCGGTGGGTTCCGATGATGATATCAACCTGTCCCTTTTTCAAATCTTCGATCGTTTTTTTCTGTTGTGCAGGTGTGCGGAAACGGCATAACAGATCCACCCTTACCGGAAATTCTTTCATCCGTTGCACAAAAGTGTTGTAATGCTGCTGTGCAAGAATCGTAGTAGGGACCAGATAGACAACCTGCTTGTTCTCCTGCACTGCCTTGAATGCTGCCCGGATTGCAATCTCTGTCTTTCCAAATCCCACATCCCCACAGATCAGACGGTCCATGATCTTTGGACTTTCCATATCCCGTTTTGTTGCCTCGATTGCAAGCTGTTGATCCTCCGTTTCCTCAAACGGAAACATTTCTTCAAATTCTTTCTGCCAGACCGTGTCCTTTTCATAGACAAATCCTTCTTTGGACTGCCGTACTGCATAGAGTTCCACCAGATCTTTGGCGATCTGCCAGACTGCTGTCTTTACCTTGCTCTTCGTGCGATGCCATTCCTGTCCTCCAAGTTTGTTAAGTTTCGGCTTTTTAGCATCTGCACTGGCATACTTCTGGATCTGGTCAAGCTGTGTGGCAAGAATATAAAGATTTCCACCATCAGCATACGAAATCTTCATATAATCCTTTGTCACCTTATCAACTTCTATCTTTTCAATTCCCCGGTAGATTCCAAGTCCATGATTCTCATGCACTACATAGTCTCCCGGTTTCAGATCCGAAAAGCTGCTTATTTTCTGTCCATCATAACTTTTTCGTTTCTTTTTCTTCTTTGTCTTTCCAAAAATATCTGACTCAGATATGACAATAAATTTAATCATCGGATACTCGTATCCGACTTCTATATGCCCGTAGCATACCATGATCTCCCCTGGATTCACTTCACGTTCCTGATCCTCACTGTAAAAACTGCTCAGATCATAATCACGTAGATCCTCTGCCAGACGTTTTGCCCTTGTTCTGGACCCAGAAATCAGAACCGCCCGGTATCCGTTCCTTTTCAGTCTTTTGAGATCCTGTGTCAGCATCTCAAAGCTGCTGTTATACGGGTTAACGCTTTTTGCCTGGATCCCAAACCGCTTTTTCACAAAAAATGGCTTACATTTCATTTCCAGAGCACACATCCCGATCATACAGAATTTGTTCAGAAATTTTATAATTTCATCAGTCGTAAAAAATTCCGGAGCTTCTTCCATTTCCCCGGTCCTTTCCATTTCTTCTGCACGGTTCTCTCTCGCTTTTTCCACTTCATTTTCTGCCAGACGCCCTTTTTCCAGAAGCCTTGCTGGTTCATCCAGGAACACCAGTGTGTCCTTCGGATCAAAGTAGTTGATAAAAGAAACTTTCCGGTCACTTCCCAGTCTGTCATCTGCCGGATAAATAACGATCTGTTCCAGATTCTCTACAGATCTCTGGCTGTCCACGTCAAAAGTCCGTATTGAATCCACTTCATCTCCCCAGAATTCAATACGGATCGGCAATTCCTCGGTAAGTGGGTAAATATCAATGATTCCACCACGAACTGCAAACTGCCCCGGACCATCCACCTGAGCTTCCCTGTCATATCCAAGTTTTATGATCTTCTCCTTCAGCGATTCAAATTCCAGCGCCTCCCCATTGGAAATGGTCAGAATGTCCCCTTTTATTTCTGCTTCCGATGGCAGTTCATCCATGAATCCGTCAATCGTTGTAATGACCGTAACCTGACTTTTTGCCTCCATCATCATCTGCAAGGTTTCCATCCGCTGTTTGACCAGCTGTTTTCCGTGAATATCTGCCTGATAAAAAAGGAGATCCTTTGCTGGATAATAGCTGGTATTTTCATTTAAAAAACGATATTCTTCGTATATTTTTTTTGCTTTATCTTCACTGGAAAGAACGATCAATGTATGCCCATAACCTTTTCCAAGCGCATACATCAAATGCGTTTTCTGTGATGTCACACATCCGGAAAGAAGCAGCATGCCCGGTTCCCGTCCACGCTCTTCACAGATTTCTTCAATCTCTGCCAGTTCAGATAAAGGAGCCGTAAGTGCATGCATCGCTTTTTGCCTCCTCTTATTCTTTCTTTTTCTGGTTATATTCGTTCATTGCCTGATCGATTGCTCCCTGCATGATCAGAGCAGAAGCTTCACAGGCAAGATCATATCCTTCTTCCATAAGTACACGGTCCTCTTTGGAAAATTTTCCAAGAACATAATCAGCAAGATCATATCCTTTCGGTTTTTCTCCCACACCTACCTTGATCCGTGGAAATACACTACTTCCTAAATTGGCAATGATATTTTTGATTCCGTTATGTCCACCGGCACTTCCTTTTCTGCGGATCCTGAGTTGTCCGACTTCCAGACTGATATCATCATAAATTACAAGAAGTTCTTCTTCCGGATCGATCTTGTAATATTCCACTATACTACGGATACTCTCTCCACTCAGGTTCATATAAGTCTGCGGCTTCACAAGAAGCACTTTCTGTCCCTCGATCACACCTTTTCCGATGAGGGCACGGTGTTTTTTAGTATCGACTGCTATCTGGTATTTCTCCGCCAGGCGGTCCACCACATCAAATCCAACATTATGTCTTGTCCCCTGATACTTTTCATCCGGGTTTCCAAGTCCTGCAATTATAAACATTCTATTCACCTCTGCTTTTTCTCTTTCCTGATTCTACTAAATCCTTTCTCTTTTGTCACGCATTTCTCATGCATAAACTATTTTTTCTTTTCATATAGTTTATTAAGCGGCATAACCTGCCGAAATTCCATACTGCCTAAGGAGGTTCTTTATGAATTCCAAAACAAAAATCATCGTACTTCACATGAAAGAAATTATCTATACTGTTATTTTTGCCACTTTAGGTATTCTCATCCTCTGCCTTTTATTCTTTATGTTCTCCGGAGACCGGCATTCCTCTGTATCCGACAAAAAATATACTCCCGGCGTTTATACCTCTTCTTTTACACTCGGAAATGAAGATCTGGAACTGGAAGTTTCTGTCTCTGACACCTCTATCAATTCCATCCGCATTTCCAATCTAAGTGAGACGGTAACTGCCATGTATCCTCTTCTTCAGCCATCTCTTGAGAATCTGGCTGACCAGATTTGTAAATCCCAGTCCCTTGATCATCTTACACTTTCAAGTGACAGTCCCTATACTTCTCAGCTTCTTCTCAACACCATCCGTGATGCGCTCAAAAAAGCTGCGGCAACCAACTGATGCCGCAGCTCTTTTCCTTTTATTAACCTTCCACGATCAGATACTGTCCGTTCGGAAGTGCGAATACTTCTGAAGCCTCTTCCAGCTCTTCATCACTCATACCACTGATGTCCGCTCCGCTTTCATCCAGATAATCTCTCACATCCTTGATAGAATCTACAACAACCGCCATACAGTCTTCCAAAAACGCTTCTGCCTCTTCCAGTGTCTCTGCAACCGGCTCATCAAAAAGCTGTGACTGCATATTCAGGAATGTCTGCAGACATTCTTCATCATACTCATACATACAGGCAACCCTCCCTTATCTTTCTCACAGAAAAATTTTCTCATCTGAACTATAAATAGTTAAGCAATTCTTCAGCATGTGCAATTGTTGCATCTGCTCCTGTCTCCACAAGAAGTTCTTTGGTCCGGAATCCCCATTCTGCTCCGACTGTAAACATACCGGCAGCCTTCCCTGTCTTCATATCTACATCCGAGTCTCCTATGTATATTCCTTCTTCCGGCGATACCCCTAATTTATCAAGTATCCACAGAAGTCCTTCCGGATCCGGTTTCTTCGGAAATTCACCCGACTGCCCCTGAATATGATCAAAATATCCTTTTCCAAATGTACTTTCCACTACATCGATCGCCTGCAAATGTGGTTTGTTGGAAAATACTGCAATCTTTATTCCCTTCTTCTTCAGTGAATCTAACATCTGAACAACACCATCATAAGGACGTACATGGTACATACAATTTTCTCCAAAGATTCTGCTGTACACTTCCATACCTTCTTCAATCCTCTTAAGCTCTGTGTCTCCGGACGCACGAAGTGCACGTTCCATAAGGCATCTGGCTCCATCCCCAACGAAGCTTCGGCACTGGTCTTTGGTAATCGTCTCAAGTCCCATTTCTTCTAACGTCTTATTCGTTGAATAAGTCAGCGAATCCAGCGTATTTGTCAAAGTTCCATCCAAGTCAAAAATACACGCTTTATACATTGCTATTCTCCTGTTCTTCTGTTCTATGATTATAATAGTATGAACCTTGACAAATTTCAACTGGAAATCTCTATTTTTCTATTCACTTCGCAGATATTGTCGCATAGCCCTGAGTGCATTCTTTTCCAGGCGGCTTACCTGTGCCTGTGAGATTCCGATTTCTTCTGCTACCTCCATCTGCGTTTTTCCTTCAAAAAAACGAAGTCTGATAATATGCCTCTCCCTTTTTCCGAGTCGGTCCATTGCCGCCTGAAGAGACAGCTTCTCCACCCATCTGTCTTCTTTGTTCCTTTTGTCACTGATCTGGTCCATCACATACATAGCATCTCCATTGTCATTATATACCGGCTCATTTAAGCTGACCGGCATCTGGATCGCATCCAGCGCATAGATGATCTCTTCCTTTGCGATCCCGATTTCCTCTGCAATTTCCTGAACAGTAGGTTCTTTCTGGTTTACTTTGACATAATTTTCTTTCGCGTAAATGGCTTTATATGCCGTATCACGAAGTGACCTGCTAACACGGATCGAATTATTGTCCCGGATGAACCGCCGGATTTCTCCAATGATCATCGGTACCGCATAAGTTGAAAATTTTACTTCCAGCTCCGGATTGAAATTATTGATTGCCTTGATCAGTCCGATGCACCCGATTTGAAACAGATCATCCGGATTTTCACTGCTTCCCGAAAAGCGTTTGATCACACTGAGTACCAGACGCAGATTTCCCTTGATATACTGTTCTTTTGCCTCCTCATCCCCCGCTTTGATCTTCTCAAAAAGCACCTCTTTTTCCCCGTCGCTAAGCAGGGGAAGCTTTGCTGTATTTACACCACAGATTTCTACTTTATTAAGTGCCATCAAAATATCCTCCTCATCTCTTATTTCTGGTACTAGAAATGATTCTCAGGGAGGACAGGAAATATTCTTTTCTGGGAAAAATATAAAAATTAATAGCCCTTGACAATTTCCTTTCGGAGCCGTCCTATGATCTTCTTTTCCAGTCTGGAGATATAAGACTGAGAGATTCCAAGTTGATCCGCAACCTCCTTCTGCGTCATTTCTTTTCCCTCCGGATGATCCAGTCCAAACCTCATACGAACGATCAATTTCTCTCTTCCTGACAGTTTATTCAAGG
>ERZ773276.2198-NODE-2198-length-12508-cov-3.867341_pt1 | contig 12508 bp, 11 predicted proteins | sample MGYA00511386_ERZ773276 | MGnify/ENA primary metagenome ERZ773276 (study PRJEB29015, sample SAMEA2737778) | human gut metagenome | biome: human gut; feature: human-associated habitat; material: faeces | place: China | collected 2012 ...
AAAAAGAAGTCTGTGGCGGATAAAAACGTTGCAGACTTCTTTTTTTGTTAAAAATTTGTCTGACCTATTGCCTTTTTAATAAAAAAATGCTAATCTAAACTCATGAGATGTCAGACGAATTTTTAAAAAATAATATGATGAATTAAAAGGAGAACGGTTATGAAGTTACACAGTCAGGAAGTTAGAAAACTTGCACCGGAAAATGACCCGTTAAAGATCGGAATGGGATGGAGCGTGGCAGATCTGGATAAACCTCAGATTTTAGTAGAAAGCTCTTTTGGTGACAGTCATCCGGGAAGTGCCCATCTGAACCAGTTTGTAGAAGAGGGCGTAAAAGCAGTCAACGATAACGGAGGAAAAGCAGCCAGATATTATGTGACCGATATCTGCGACGGCATTGCCCAGGGACATGACGGCATCAATTATTCTCTTGCACACAGAGATATGATGACCAATATGATCGAAGTTCACGGAATGGCAAGCGGCTTTGACGGCGGCATGTTTATTGCCAGCTGCGACAAGTCCGTGCCTGCTATTTTAATGGGTATCGGCCGTTTAAAGGATATGAGTGCTATTGTAGTTACTGGCGGTGTTATGGAGGCACATACTATTACACCTAAGTATGTGGAAAATGACCCGGCCTGCGCTATTAACGAACTGCTGACACTGGAGCAGATCGGTAAATTCGATGCACAGGAAAAGAGAGGCGAGATCCCGGAGGAACAGTTAAATTATTATAAGCACAATGCATGCCCAAGCTGCGGCGCATGTTCCTTTATGGGTACTGCTTCCACCATGCAGATCATGGCAGAGGCATTAGGCCTTATGCTTCCAGGCACTGCCCTGATGCCCGCAACTGCACCTGAATTAAAGCAGGCTGCTTATGATGCAGGAAAACAGCTGATGAAGTTAGTAGAAAAAGGTATCAAGGCAAAGGATATCGTTACCATGAAGAGCTTTGAGAACGCTATTATGGTACATGCTGCTATCAGCGGTTCTACCAATGCTACCATGCACATTCCTGCTATTGCCCATGAATTCGGCTTTGAAGTAGATGCAGAAACCTTTGACCGTATGCACAGAGGAGCTCATTACCTGCTTAATATCCGTCCATCTGGTGACTGGCCAGCCCAGTATTTCTATTATGCAGGCGGTGTTCCAAGAGTTATGGAAGAGATTAAGGATATGCTGCATCTGGATGTAATGACAGTTACAGGCAAGACCTTAGGTGAGAACCTGGAAGAATTAAAGAAAAATGGTTTCTATGACCACTGCGATGAGCTGTTAAGGGAAAAGGGCAAGCTGTTAGGACGGGAGATCAAGCGTACAGAGATCATCCATGCCTTTGATGATGCAAAGGGAACAGATGGAAGCATTGCTATTTTAAAGGGCAACCTGGCTCCGGAAGGCTGTGTGATCAAGCACACTGCATGCCCGAAGGAAATGTTTGAGGCCACCCTTCTTGCAAGACCATTTAACAGTGAGGAAGAGTGTATTGACGCTGTTCTTAAGAGAAAGGTAAAACCAGGGGATGCTATCTTTATCCGCTATGAGGGACCAAAGGGAAGCGGTATGCCTGAAATGTTCTATACAGGTGAAGCTATATGTTCTGACCCGAAACTGGCTTCCAGCGTGGCACTGATCACTGACGGACGTTTCTCCGGTGCATCCAGAGGCCCGGTTATCGGTCATGTAAGCCCGGAAGCTGCTGCAGGCGGACCTATTGCATTGATAGAAGAAGACGACCTGATCTATATTAATGTAAAAGAGCGCAGACTGGAGATCGTAGGTGTAAAGGGTGAAAAGCGCACTCCAGAGGAAATGGAAGAGATCTTAAAGGCCAGAAAAGCCAAATGGCAGCCAAAGCCTCCGAAATATACCAAGGGAACCCTTAAGCTGTTCTCTGAACATGCAGTATCACCTATTAAAGGCGGATATATGGTGTAGTCCTGAGTGGATCCAGCGCATGGAATAATCTTACCAAAACATCAGACAATAAAAGCTGTCTGACCAATATAATACAAATTAATGCCTTTTGTACACCTGTACAAAAGGCATTTTTATTGCAGAAAACAAACACAAAGTAATATTGCACAAAAATATGAATACAAAATTGTGGAAAACATAAAAAACGCATTTGAGATACACAAAATTTTCACAATCCCTTGACATAAGATGTCTGATGTGGTAAAAAGATTACATCAGACATCTTATTAATTAAGATCCTGCAGATGATCAGGATCTATTAAAAGAAAGGGAAGGTATTAAGTTATGAGAAAGTCAAAAGTAATGTTAACAATCCTGGCAGCAGCAATGGCAGCAAGCCTTACAGCATGTGGAGGTTCTTCTGACAAAGGAGCAGCTACAACAGCCGCAGCAGCAGGCGGTTCTGACACAAAGACAGAGGCAGCAGGCTCCACAGCTTCTGCAGATGCCATCAACTTTACAATGTCACTGGTTGACAATACTTCTTCCAACTACTACAAGGGCGCTGAAAAGATCGCTGAATGTGTAGAAAAGGCAACTGACGGAAAGATCACACTGACCATCCAGGCAGGCGGCACATTAGGCGGCGAGAGCGATACACTGGACATGGCAGTTCAGGGCGACCTTGATATCGCATCCTGTGCAAACTCCGTACTTGCTAACTACATCCCAGAGATGAGCATTCTGGATCAGGCTTTCCTGTGGGACAGCGCAGATCAGGCTAACTACGCAGTAACTCATGAGTTAGGCGATCTGATCCAGACTAAGGCAAATGAGCATGGTATTCACGTAATTGGCTACATGGAATCCGGTTTCCGTGATGTATTCTCCACAAAGCCAATCGAGTCTATGGCAGATTTCAAGGGCGTAAAGATCCGTGTAATGCAGAACGAAGGACAGTTAGCAGCATTTACCGCTTTCGGTGCTAACCCAATCGCACTTTCCGCTTCTGAGCAGTTTACCGCTCTTCAGCAGAAGACCATTGATGCTTGCGAGAACGCTGTTTCTAACTGCTGGATCAACAAGTTCTATGAGGCTGGTGTAAACTCCGTTATCAATACACATCACTGCTTCGTATACATCCCACTGTGCATGAGCGATAACGCTTGGAACAAGATCCCGGATGATTTAAAAGATACCTTCGTTAAGGCTGTAGCAGAAGGCTGCGAAGCTCAGTGGCAGTATCTGAACGAAGCAAACGAAGAAGCTAAGGGTAACCTGGAAGGCGCTGGCGTTAAGTTCTATGACATCAACTTAGATGAAATGAAGGACGCTTACAAGGCAGCTCAGGAGAAGGCTGGTACTTCTTTCGATGCAGAATGGGAAGCAGCAGTAGATGCAGCAAAAGCAGCTGTAAAATAATCTGCCAAAGATCCACAGGCAACACAAAATAAAAAAAGCAGTAAACATACAGCCGTGCCGGCAACAGTCAGTGACGGTGCGGCTGTTTTAAAGAGCGAGAGAAAAGAAGGGGACTGGAAATGAAAGGAATTAAGAAAGCATTATCTTACATTACCAATGTAGAATATGCCATCATGGTCGTTACCTTTGTGGCAATGGTCATCGCGTATTTCATCTCTGTCGTAAACCGTAACTTCATCAAGGCATCTATGCCATGGACAGAAGAAGTTGCAATGTACAGTATGATCTATATGGCACTTTTAGGAACAGAAGTTGGTCTTCGTGACGGCACGCAGGTAGCAGTTACTGCAGTGATCGAAAAACTCCACGGAGTTACAAAAAAGATCGTATCTATTATTGAACAGATCATTCTGGAGATCTTCTCTTTCGTAATGTTAAAAGCAGGTCTGGCACTGTTTTCCAAGCAGTTACAGACCGGACAGACCACACCGGTTTTAAAAGTACCAATGTCAGTAATGTACTTTTCACTGGTCCTGACCTTTGCACTGATCCTGGTCATCCAGGCAGTTGTGCTGGTTGAAAAAGTTATGGACCTGAAAAATAAGGAGGTAGAGGCATGAGCGCAGGAGTAATTCTTTTCGTTGCATTCGCAGCATGCCTGGTGATCGGTGTTCCGGTTTCCATTTCTTTGGGAGTGGCTTCCCTTTGCTCCGTAGTATTTGGCGGACTGTCCGCATCTTCTACGGTAATCGCACAGCGTATTTTCGGTGGACTTCAGTCAACCTCTATTATGGCCATCGCATTCTTCGTACTTGCAGGAAACCTGATGACAAAAGGTGGTATCTCCCGCCGTATCGTAAACTTTGCTAACTGCCTGGTTGGTAATGTACGCGGCGGTATGAGCCTTGCGCTGGTACTTGCATGTGCATTCTTCGCAGCATTATCCGGTTCCGCACCTGCAACTGTTATTGCTATCGGAACCATGCTTTACAACGATATGGTCAAGATGGGATATCCTGGTGACCGTACAGCCGGCCTGTTAGTAGTATCCGGTGGTATGGGACCGATCATTCCTCCATCCATTATCATGGTTATCTACTGTACCTTAACCGGTGCTTCTGTAGGTAATATGTTCAAACAGGGTATGTTAGTAGGTGTTACCATCATGGTAGTGCTTATGACAGAGGTTCTTTTCTTCGCAAGAAAAGAAAAATGGCCAAAACAGGAAGTAAAGCGTACACCGGCAGAAATATTCAAAGTGTTCTTAGATGCTATTCCTGCATTAATGACACCTATCATCATCCTTGGCGGTATCTACTCCGGTATGCTGACAGCTACTGAAAGTGCAGCTGTTGCCGTTGTATGGGCAGCTATTGCAGGTCTGTTCATCTACAAGGAACTGACATTTAAGGAACTGATCCCGATCTTAAAGGATTCTGCAAAGAGCTCCGCAATGATCCTTTTCATCATCGCTTCCTCTACTGCATTCTCCTGGGTATTTACTTTCTCCGGCGCTTCCCAGGCACTGGTAGACACCGTTGTAGCAATGAACCTGAATTCTATGTTATTCTGCTTCGTTGTTGCTATCATTCTTCTTATTTTCGGTACATTTATGGAAGGTACTGCCATCGCAGTTTTACTGGTTCCGGTTCTGTGGCCGATCGCCCAGAGCATGGGAATCGATGTTATCCATTTTGGTATGATCGTATGTATCTCCAACGTAGTTGGTACTATGACACCACCTGTTGCAGTTAACATTTTCTCAGCGTCAACTGTATCAGGACTGAAAATGGGAGACATTGCAAAGGCAGAGATCCCATTCCTGATCGGATATGTTGCAGTATTCTTCTTGTGCGTATTCTCAAGAGGTTTCTGTACAATGCTTATTTAATTTTAAAAACTGGGGCCGCCTGCAGGCGGCCTTATAAATAATCACATAACATGATCAGCAAAAGGCTGGTCAGGTATAACAGGAGGTTTATCATGATCCAAGGTGAAATAACAAAAGAACGTATGGAAGGCTGGAAGTTTGATTCTTCCTGTGAAGAAGGATTCCATGAGATCATTGCACCAGGAAAGGCAGACTGTGAACAGGAGTATATTTACCGTTTAAACCTGTCCGCAGGAAAGAGTTTTGATCTGGAGACCGGAAAACTGGAAATGGATGCTGTATGTATCAAAGGTGCAGCTGATTTTTCCTGGGACGGTTATGCAGGAACCTGTGATAAGCTGGATTCCTTCTATGTAGTAAGCAATATGAAAGTACATATTACAGCAAAAGAAGACTGTATTTTCTACATTGCAGGTGCTGTTGATGAAGGATATGGAAAACCATTTTTCCGTAAATGTGACCTGACCATGCCTATTGGTGAGATCCATCAGATCCATGGCTCCGGCGTCAGCCAGAGAGAGGTATTTATGACCATCGATCCAGGTACAGCATCTTCCAGACTGTTAGTAGGTCTGACCTGGGGCGGAAATGGTGCATGGACCAGCTGGCCGCCTCATGAGCATGAAAAGGATCTGGAAGAGGTTTATTGCTACTTTGATATGGATGATCCTCATTTTGGACTGCATTTAAGCTATGTAGAACCAGGAGATACCCATGGAGTAGTAGCTCATACTGTTAAGAGTGGTACTATGATCCTGGCACCAAGAGGTTACCATCCTACAGTAGCTGCACCGGGAACCAGAAATACATATTTATGGGTACTGGCAGCACATTCCCACAAGAGTCGTCGTTATGATCTGGCAGTTCTGGACCCGAAGCGCGCAGAAATGAACTAGGCCAGAAATAAAGTAAAATTAAGAGTTATATTTAGGAGGCAGAGACATGAACGCAATGGATTCAATTTTTCTCCCACGTTTTACCATTGGCGAGAATGCATTTGACGCTTTCCATGATGAAATGGGAAGATATGGAAAAAAAGTAGCAGTGATCCACGGAGAAAGAGCATGGAAGGCAGCAAGGGAATATGTAGTTCCTGCACTGGAAAAAGCAGGTCTTACGATTACTACAGAATGGCTGTATGGACATGATGCAACCCATGAAAACGCTGATAAGATCTCAAATGATCCTGCAGTACAGGAAGCAGATATGCTCCTTGCAGTAGGCGGTGGAAAATGTATCGATACAGCAAAGCTGGCTGCAGATCACCTTGGAAAACCGGTATTTACCGCTCCTTCCATTGCGTCTAACTGTGCTCCTGTTACCCAGATCAGTATTATGTACCATGAGGATGGTTCTTTCTGCGACATCCCAAGATTAAAGGAAGTACCGGTACACTGCTTTATCAATCCGAAACTGGTTTTAGCAGCTCCTGTTAAATACCTGTGGGCTGGTATCGGCGATGCCATGGCAAAGCATGTAGAGTCCAGCTGGTCTGCAAAGGCTGGGGAGAAGTTAAGCTTTGGCAGTGAGTTTGGTATCACAGCAGGACAGATGTGCTTCTATCCAATGGTTAAGGATGCGAAGAAGGCAATGGATGATGCAAAAGCAGGAAGAAACAGTGAAGAGCTTGAAAACACTATTTTAAATATTGTTGTTTCCCCAGGTGTTGTATCTGTTTCTGTTCATCCAAATTATAATGGCGGTATTGCACATGCTTTATTCTATGGCCTGACCAAGAGAGAGCATATTGAAAAGAAACATCTCCATGGTGAGGTAGTTTCCTACGGCACACTGGTAAATCTTATGGTAGATAAGGACTGGGATAAGCTGAAACTGGCTTATGGCGTAAATAAGTCTATTGACCTGCCTGTATGCCTGGCTGATCTGGAGCTGGAAAAGGATGACAAGTTAGAGGATGTCCTTGAAGCAACAATGGCAAACCAGGAAATGACCCATACACCTTATCCTGTAACAAAAGAGATGATCTATCAGGCAATCCAGGATCTGGAAGACTATAAGGGTTAAAAACCTAGAATGTAAGTTAGAGAGGATAGTAAAATGGCAGTAACCATACGTGATATACGGGTAATCTGCACAGCGCCGGAAGGCATCAACCTTGTGGTGGTAAAAGTTGAGACCAGCGAGCCGGGACTTTACGGACTGGGCTGCGGAACCTTTGCTTACCGCCACCTGGCTGTAAAGCTGGTAGTAGAAGAATATTTGAAGCCTCTTCTTGTTGGAAGAAATGTAGAGAATATTGAAGATCTGTGGCAGCTGATGAACCAGAACGGATACTGGAGAAACGGCCCCATTGAAAATAATGCTATTTCCGGCGTAGATATGGCATTATGGGATATTAAGGGAAAAATGGCAAATATGCCGCTGTACCAGCTGTTTGGCGGAAAGTGCAGGGAAGGTATTCCTGTATACCGTCACGCAGATGGCCGCGATCTTTCCGAGCTGTGTGAAAATATTGAACGTTTCCATGAAATGGGTATTACCAATATCCGCTGCCAGTGCGGTGGTTACGGCGGCGAAAGCTATGGAAATACGCCGGCAACTGCACCAAAGGGCGCCCAGCCAGGTGTTTATCTGGATTCCAGAAGCTATATCCGCAATACAGTAAAGCTGTTTGAAGGCATCAGAAACAAATTAGGATATGAGATCAATCTGGTACATGACGTTCATGAACGTATTGCTCCTATTGAAGCTATTAAGCTGGCAAGAGAGCTGGAGCCATTTGATCTGTTATTCTTAGAGGATCCGGTACCGATCGAGCAGACAGACTGGTTAGCAAGAATGAGAGAGCAGACCTCCATACCAATCGCAGAAGGCGAGCTGTTCAACAATCCTGTTGAGTGGAGAAAACTTATCTCAGAACGGCTGATCGATTACATCCGCGTACATTTAAGTCAGGTTGGCGGTATTACACCGGCAAGAAAGCTGCAGATCTTTGCAGAACAGTTTGGTGTACGCACTGCATGGCACGGACCTGGAGACATGTCTCCTCTGGCTCATGCAGCAAACATCCATATTGACCTGGCAGCACCAAACTTTGGTGTACAGGAATGGTCCGGCATTGAGCCTCCAAACTTTGTTATCCAGGAATTAAAGGGACCACATGGTGCTCTCCTTGAAGTATTCCCGGGACTGCCTGAGTTTGACAATGGTTATGTATATGCAAATGATAAACCTGGTTTAGGCGTTGACTTAAATGAGGAAGAAGCTGCAAAATATCCTTGTGAGAATACTGTGACTACATGGACACAGACAAGACGCAGGGACGGAGCATTGCAGACTCCATAAAGGGATGAAGGATCCCCGGGTTCTTACACCAATCTCCCCGGTTTACCGGGGAAAATCAAAATATATTTATACATTCCGCTCCCGTATCACGGGAGCGGGCCACCATATATTATTATAGGAGGATAAAAAAATGGCATTTGATTACAAGGAAAAATTCAGCGTAGCTGGCAAAAAGTGCATCGTTACCGGTGCAGCACAGGGACTTTCCAGAGGTATGGCAGAAGGTCTGTTAGAGAATGGTGCTGAGGTTGTATTAATGGACCTTCAGGCAGAAAAGCTGCAGGCAGTTGCAGATGAATACTGCAAGATGGGTTACAAGGCACATGCAGTAGCAGGTGACTTATCCAAGAAGCCAGAGATTGACCGTATGTTCGCAGAAGCTATGGAGATCTTGGGAAATAAGCTGGATGTTATGATCCCTGCAGCAGGTATCCAGAGACGTTACGAGCCATGGGAATTCCCGGAGGATGCATGGAGACTGGTTATTGATGTTGATTTAAACCATGTATGGTTTATGTGCCAGAAGGCAGTTCAGGTTATGAAAGATAAGGAAGGCAGCACCGGAAAGATCATCAACATCGCTTCCATGAACGCATTCTTTGGTGGTACAACTGTTCCTGCTTACACAGCAGCTAAGGGTGCTGTAGCAATGCTGACCAAGAGCCTTGCATCTGACTGTGCTGACCACAATATCTGCTGCAACGCAATTGCTCCTGGATATATGGATACTGAAATGTGCGCTAACATGACTCAGGAAAGAAAAGACGAGTGCACCAAGAGAATCCCTGCAGCACGTTGGGGACTGCCAGATGACCTTAAGGGACCGGTACTGTTCCTGGCTTCTGATGCAAGTGACTACTTAAATGGTGCTGTTATCCCTGTAGACGGCGGATTCTTAGTTAAGTCATGATGATGTCCTCACAGGTGGGATAGTTAAATAGTACACTTAGAAAAGGGGTGCTGTAGTAAGACGATCAGTCGGGCTGCAGTGCCCCTTTCCAAAATCTTCCATTTTTAAAACACCCAGGGGGGTGTTATGGGCTTGACATTCATGGTTTGTTAGTTATATCATGAAATAACGACGGATAAACATCAGGTATTTTTGATATAATTGGGAGGTGGTCGCGTGCGACAGACGCAAAAAGAGAAACTGCTGCCGGAGCAGACAGCAGAGAAGATAAGGGGATACATAGAAGGTAATGGATTAAAGGTAGGAGATAAGCTTCCGAACGAATTTCAGCTTGCTGAGATCTGCGGAGTAGGAAGAAGTACGGTGCGGGAAGCGATCAAGCTTCTGGTTTTTTCCGGAAAAGTAGAAGTGATCCGTGGAAGCGGCACTTATATTAAGAAAGAAAAAGCTTCCCAGGCATCACCGGCGGTAAATGATGATCCTATAGGACTTCAGGAAAACAGTGAAGAAAATCTGTTCCAGACTGGTCTGGAATTTGTAGATGTACGTCTGATGCTGGAACCGGAAGTGGCAGCTATGGCAGCTACCAATGCAGATTATGCTGATAAAAGGAAACCAGATGATCGATGGGATTATAGGGGCAGGTGGGAGTATTTCTCAGGAAGATTACTTTAAGGAGGTAGAAGACCTGGTTGTCCAAGGAAAAGATCATATTGCTGCGGATATTGAGTACCACAGGCAGTTGGCAGCCTGCACCCATAACCAGACCCTTTGCAATCTTATGGAGATCGTGGTAAAGGGAATTCCGATTTTTGTGCAGATGACAAAAAATAATTTTGCCAAAACAACAGTGGACCAGCACCAGGCGATCACAGATGCCATTTCATCTGCAGATGCCCAGGGAGCAAGATATGCAATGATCACCCACTTAAACAGCAACCGCAAACGGATCTTAAAAGTGCTGACAGAGCAAAAATCAAATGGAAAGTTATAATCCCCTGTGTTTTCATTGAAAGTTATTGTCAATTTCGTTATAATAGTGTTAAAAAACAGATTGTACACGATCGGTTCGGGGGACACATTATGGAAAAAAGTTTTTTGACATGGACAGCAGCCGCTTTAGGAACGGCAATTCTTTTAACAGCATGCAATACGAATACAGGAACAACTGCGCCAGGCAGCAAGGTGAAACTGGACCCAAGTAAACCGGTTTCCCTTACTGTCTGGCATTATTATAATGGGGCACAACAGGCTGCCTTTGACCAGCTGGTTTCTGAATTTAACGCTACAGAGGGAAAAGACAAGGGTATTTATGTAGAAGGATATACCCAGGGATCTGTATCTGATCTGGAAAAGGCGGTTTCAGATGCAGTATCCGGTGCTGTAGGTGCCCAGTCTTTGCCGGATATTTTCTCTACCTACGCAGATACTGCCTATGCAGTACAGAAAGAGGATAAACTGGCGGATCTGTCTTCTTATTTTACAGAGGAAGAACTGTCTGAATATGTGGACTCTTACATAAAAGAAGGCTATTTCCATGATGATACCTCTCTTTATCTCTTCCCTGTAGCAAAGTCTACAGAGATCATGATGATCAATAAAACAGACTGGAAGCCATTTGCAGATGCTACCGGTTCTTCTTTAGAGGAACTTTCTACTTTAGAGGGAGTGGCAGACGTTGCAAAGCGTTACTATGAGTGGACCGACAGTTTGACCCCGGATATCCCTGATGATGGAAAAGCATTTTACGGAAGAGACTCCATGTCCAATTACTTTATTATTGGCATGAAACAGTTAGGAGCAGATATCTTTGACGTAAAGGACGGTCAGGTTACGATCCAGGCAGACAAAGAAAAAGTCCGCCGCCTGTGGGACAATTATTATGTACCTTATGTAAATGGCTATTTTGCAAGTATGGGAAAATTCCGTTCAGATGATGTGAAAACAGGGGATATCCTGGCTTACACCGGTTCTTGCGCATCTTCTATGTACTTCCCGGATCAGGTAGTAACCGATGAGGACAGCCATGCCATTGATTATGTGGTAATGCAGCCTCCTGTATTAGAGGGAGGCGAACAGATCAATGTACAGCAGGGCGCAGGAATGGCAGTGACAAAGTCAGATGCCCAGCATGAATATGCCTCCTGTGAGTTTTTAAAATGGTTTACCAGAAAAGAAAATAATCTCCGTTTTGTATGTGAGTCTGCCTATATGCCGGTGCGCAAGGATGCCAATTCCATGGAAGCGTTAGATGAAGTGATCAAAGAAAAAGACCTGAAAGTAAATGCTAAGGCGTATCAGTGTTTAAGCAGTATTTTAAATGCCTATGAGTCCATTCATTTTTATACCCCGAACTGCTTTGAAAACGGATATGCCACCAGAAATATCCTGGATTATGATCTTTCCGACAAAGCTGCCCAGGATAAAGAAAAAGTAGATGAAATGGTAGCAGCCGGAATGTCAAGAGCAGAAGCAGCTGCAGAATTTACCGGCGATGCTGCGTTTGAAGAATGGTATGACAGCTGGTATCAGAAGTTAAATGACACGGCACATTCCAATCAGTAGATCCTGTATTTAAGGACGGAAACAGGATCAGAAATAAGATGAGAAATGCCACAGGCAGGAGGTTTGGAAGTAAAACATGAAAAAAAAGAAAAGAACATTGATGCATATTTTACTTCTGCCTCTTTTACTGGTGGTATTATTTCAGGGCATCTTACCTTTTTCCATGCTCCTTTCCAGCGGTGTTAAATCCATTATGGAGAGTAATGCAGTAGATCTTGACAGTTATCTGGTGGAAAACAGCAAGGTAATACTGGAAAATGCCATGATCGAGCAGTGGAGTGCTGTGCGCAAAGAGAGCAACTATCTGAATAGTGTTCTTTCTGATCTGTTAAAAGAACAACGGGCAGATATAGAAAAGTTTACAAAGGATAAGGAACTTCAGAAGGAATATACCCAGCGTGTATTTCCGGAGCTTTTAGAGTCTTTGCGCCGTGATACCACCTGCGGTGTGTTTCTTGTTATGGCAAATGATCAGCCAATAGGGGCAC
>ERZ773276.2200-NODE-2200-length-12499-cov-27.576663_pt1 | contig 12499 bp, 7 predicted proteins | sample MGYA00511386_ERZ773276 | MGnify/ENA primary metagenome ERZ773276 (study PRJEB29015, sample SAMEA2737778) | human gut metagenome | biome: human gut; feature: human-associated habitat; material: faeces | place: China | collected 2012 ...
GGTTGAATATGATATTATTGATATTTGACAGTTTCAAGGGTTGCATGAGCAGCCAAGAGGCCAATGAGGCGTGTGCGGAAGGACTCAGAGTGCGGCACGGTGATGTGGAAATCCAGGAGCTGGAGGCCAGCGACGGCGGTGAGGGTTTCCTGCGCGCGATGAATCCCGATCATGTTGTTCACTGTCACGTCCACGACGCGATGATGCGGTGGACTGACGCTGACTTTGGCATCAAGGATGGCAAAGCCATCATCGAAGTGGCACAGGCAGTCGGCTTGAACAAGATAGAGCCTAATCTTCGCAACCCTCTCGTGGCGACGAGCTATGGTGTCGGTGAGTTGATAGTGCACGCATGGGAGCAGGGTTGTCGTGAGTTCATCATTGGCCTTGGCGGTTCAGCCACGAGCGACAGTGGACTGGGCATGCTTCGTTGTCTGCGACATCATGCTCAACAACGATTGCATCAGATGTGGTACGATCCTTTTGACACATCTGTACTAAAGTCACTCCGCGTTACTCTTGCCTCCGATGTCGACAGTCCGCTCACGGGACCGCATGGTGCCGCCTACGTATTTGCGCCGCAGAAAGGAGCCGATAGAAGGCAGGTGGAACTCCTTGAACGGCGTGCTGCAACCTTTGCTGCGATGGCAGCCAAGCATCAAGGTTTCGACATGAGCCAAAGACCCGGTGCCGGTGCAGCAGGAGGTTTGGGCTATGCCTTCATGCAGTTCATGGACGCACAAGTGGAGAGTGGCGCAGAACTGGTGCTGCGAAGCAATCATTTCGACGACATGCTGCGACATGCAGATCTTGTCATCACTGGCGAGGGCGCGTCCGATGCACAAACGCTCATGGGCAAGCTGCCAAGCATTGTGTTGCGACATGCACAGAAAGCCGGAGTACCCGTCGTGCTCATCAGTGGCCGCATCGAGGATCGCCGGGCTCTCTTGGATGCGGGCTTCTCCAAATTGGTATGTATCAACGACGGACAGCCCGCTGACGAAAATCCGCTTGACAAGGAAGTAGCACAAAAAAGGTTAGAGAAAGCTGCTCAAGGCATTGGGCTGCCTTAAGACTTCGGACTTTCCCTAACCTTCAAGAAGTCGTTTATTCTTCCTTTCCCCTGCAGAATGAGGATTCTCTATTCGCCGCAAAGCGATAAGATAGGAAAGATGACTTCTTTTCCTGCGATGAACGTTTCCCTGAAAACAATCTTTTAAAACCAAAAGAACTGAGCCTTGTCGATGATTCTGGAATTGAGAAAGGAGGCTACCCGTAAGACGACTCCTCCTCTCCTCAAATACCAGAAAAGTGTCGCCACCAAAGAGCAGGAGGACAAAGTCCTTGCTCATAGTGACTTTATTTCAATTTCCAAATCTTTGCCTTTCCGCCTTTCACGCTCAATTTGTCATAGGGCTTGGTAGGGAAGACCAGGTTGGTGAGGGCAAACTTGCCATCGCCGTCGAAGACTTCTACGCTGCACTTGTCGATGAAGATCAGCACACGGCTGACTTTTCCGTGGGTGGGGGCTGATGTCACTGCGGGGAAGACTTCGCTGAAGTCGGTCTTTCCGCTCTTCATGCGGTCTACGGAGAAACTCTTCTCAGCGGCATCATAGCGCATGACCACACGCTCGCCCTTGCCATTGGAGAGTTCGATAGTGGCATTGCGGCGCAGTCCGCTCACCTCTATCATGCAGGCATCGCTCAAGCTTTGACCTTTCTTGCTGAAGGCTTTCATGATCTCCGGCGATGGCTTCACGCTGAGGTATTCCTCACCTTCGTCGGTGAAGATGCCGAGATCGCGGGGAATGCCGTTGCCAGAACGGTATTGCTTGGTGGGGACGACGGCAGCATACTGCCAGTTGCTCATCCAAGGCAGAGCCACATGACGACCGTCGGGAGCGTTGCTGAACGCCACAGTGGCATAGTGATCCTTGCCATAGTCCATCCACTTCGTCGTCTCGGGACTGCTCTCACAAGTAAACTTATGGCCGTCCCACTGGCCAATGAAGTACTGCGTAGCAGAACCGCCGAAAGGACCGCCGGGGTTGATGTTGCACAAGAGCACCCATTTGCCGTTTGCCATCTGCATCAGATCAGGGCATTCCCATACACCTTTGTGGCAACCATACCCTTCACCGAAACTGCTTTCGTATTTCCAGTTCTTCAGATCCTTGGATGAGTAGAAGTTCATCTTCTGACCTGTAGCCATCACAAGGTTCCATTCTTTTGTGGCTTCGTTCCAGATCATCCTCGGGTCGCGGAAATCCGGCTCTTTGGCAGTGAGGATGGGATTGTCGCTGTATTTGGTGAAGGTCTTACCACCGTCGTTGCTGTAAGCCAGGCTCTGTGTCTGGTTTTCAGCGGCTGTGGTGTACATCGCCACGATAGCGTTTTTGCCGAAGCCAGCCGTGTTGCTGCTGTCGACGACAGCAGAACCGCTGAAGATCGTGCCCAAGTCGTCGGGCTCAATGGGTGTACCCTCGTATTGCCAATGGACTAAGTCGCGGCTAGTGGCATGCCCCCATGTCATGTTTCCCCAAATAGAACCGTAGGGGTTGAACTGATAGTAGAGGTTCCACACGCCGTCCTTATAAAACATACCGTTGGGATCGTTCATCCATCCCCACAGGGGAGTATGGTGATAGACGGGTCGGTAAGCCTCTCGGTTGGTGGTGTCGAAGGTGTCGCTCTCCTTCATCAACTGCCAGCAACTGTAGTCCTCAATGTTGCCGACCGTACGGTAGTTGCCTTGAAAGCTAAAGTCGAGGAGTACCTTTCCGTCTTTGCCGAACTTGCTGATGTCAAGAGGCACGAAATAATCGGGCTTACCAGTTGCAAGACGCACCTTAATGTCTTGCATGGAGTGACCATCCTTGATGACTTTAATGGTGGTCTCGTTTTCCTTCTCCTCTATAGGCAACAGGATGTAGTGCTTCTGAGTATTCACACTCATCATGGCGTGCTTGTCGGAGAGTATATGACGAGAAAACACTTGAGCTTGTCCTGTGATGGTCACTAACGCAACGATCATAGATAGAATTGTTCTTTTGGCTTTCATGTTAATATCTTTTCTAATTTATCAATTTCTTATCAGTAATCATTATTCTTATTGGATGTTGTCCTCATCCCTTATCAAAAGTTTAATCTTATTGGCGCAGCTTTCATATCATAGATATCAGCCTGCACTGTCATTGACTTGTCTTCTGAAAAGACTTCTATCTCGGCACTGTCCTCAGAAGACGGGAATACACGAGTGGTGAAGGCATCTTCATCGTTGATAAAGCCCTCCACAACTGAGCCATCAATGAAGAGATGCAGCTTTACAGGCTTTTTCGTGTCTACGTGATAATGATCTCGGCGTATATTGTTTGGAATATCCTTGCGCTTGGATGAGTGGCTTTGGTCAATAATGAATTCTTCAGATACAGGATTGAAATACAACTTTGTATATTCAGAGCCGTCGGGATTCTTATACAGAGTCACCCCAAAGGGCTTGTCCCCTTTCCCGCGATATGTCAGCAGAATTTCTTTTTGCAATCCTGCCTTAGACAAAATTAATGGGCGGTCAAGAATGGCTTCATCAAAAGACCGGTGGCTCGTCCTCAACTTCTTTAAGTTCTCATAAGGAACCTGGCAAATTTTCTTGCCATTGAAGACCCATTGGCGAGGGATGGAGAAGAGGTGCGCCCATCCATTCTCATAGTTACCTCGTCCAGTAATCTCGTCCGGAATGATAGCAATGGCCACAGTCTTGCCGGAAGGCGTGTCTGACACGGAAGGAGACAGCAGTCGATTAATGACCTCCAAGTTTTGAGGTATCGGGTTATCAGGCACGAATCTCTCCCTCTTGAACGAGCCAATCCAATATTGGGTTCTGGCAGGTATTCCTGGTTCTGGCACCCTGTTTACACTGAGTATCCATTTCTTTCCCATCTTCTTGAATACGGGCATCTCCCAAAATCTTCCAGAGTGATCTTTGCTCGGATTGACTTCAAACAGCAGGCCAACGTAGTTCCACTTCTTCAAATCACAAGACTTGTAGAGTAACAATGCACCATGAGAGCCTTGGGGCTTGTCAATTCCAAAACCTACTATCATGTAATACTGATCGTTGTCAGAGAAGACGTATGGATCACGCATGTCAGTGCGTAGGAATTGTTTAGGCCTGTCAGGTATCACAGGATTGCAAGGGTACTTTCGCCAACTGATCAAAGAAGAATCAACGGGAAACGCTATATTGATGGAGGTATGTCTTGCGCCACCAGTATAGATGATTTCCGGTACTCCTTCTTTATTAATCACAGCATGGCCAGACCATATTCCTAAAGAGTCATAAGGTTCGCTTGGGTGAAGCGCAGGCCGTTCCTCCGTCCAGTGAATTAAATCGGGAGACGAGAAATGTCCCCAATTGATTTCACGTAAAAGGATATTTGACGCATTCTTCTGATTGAAGATATGGTACAAGCCATTGTAATAGATGAGTCCGTGGCTTTCATTGGTCCAGTTAGCTGCAGGTATGAGATGATACTTAGGACGAGAAAATTCATATCTGAAGTTTTTGTTGTCTATGCTAAGATCTGGATGCAGTTTCAGTCGCTGTCCGATGTTTGCAAATAACATTACCTTCTCAATGGAAACGGTATCTGCCCGAATGCCATCTATCACTCCATTAATGATGTTCAAGTCGTAGCCCCATCCCTGGCGCTCCGTGAAATCCTTTCCCGCCCATAACAAAAGGGGTGAAGACGTGTTCAGAGAACTCCAAGATCGGTGACTGAGTGATCTTCCGTTTTTAAAGATTCTCTTGTCCTTCATATCGAGAATGAGATGTACCCACTCAAAAGGTTCCACTGTCGAGTTGAGCTTCTCGTATCTTCCATTGCAACCAAGCAAGAGATGCCCCCAATGGTCTGTGCAGATGTTGATATATCTCCCGTCTGCATCTTTCACGCCAAGGAAGGCAGCAGTATCTGTCGGAAGTGACTCCAACGCAAACCAGCCTGATACCGAAGACGTCCCTCCGGAAATCGTATCGCTCCAAAATATTGAGTACCCATTGGTTCTTAATTTTTTTGCGATAGCTTCGTTGGCGAGGCTATACAACAGTACAGCGCAAAGAAGATATGTCCTGATTCTCATATATCTGCTTTAAAGGGCTAAGCAAATAGAAGGAGAGCCCTCGGCCTAAGTCTTAGGCTCTTCCTTCTATCAATGATAAAACCTATTTGAAGCTTGCGTATCCTGGGTTCTGTGTGTAAGCACCGTTGGAGAGGTTGTACTGTGTCACGGAGATAGGCAGATACTCATTCTTACCTGCAGTGAACTGTGCATTGTTGTAATAGCTGCGCAGCGACTTCTCGCGGCTGTAATAAGCGTTCATCGTCTCTGCGGCAATACCCCATCTGACAAGGTCGAAGAAGCGCTCACCCTCCATTGCGGTTTCCAATCGTGTCTCAAATCTCAATGCCTGTCGAGCATAGTCCTGTGTCCAACCCTGAGCAGGATATTCCGCTATCTTGTAGTTGGCGGCATATTTCTTCGAATCATTGAAGTCTTTCACCCAGTAGTCCTTGTTGGCAGCGCGACGGCGCACCTGGTTGATGAGCTGACGGGCCATGTCAAGGTTCTGGTTCATTTCGATCAGAGCTTCTGCTTTCCACAGCAGGATGTCGGCATAGCGGATGATGTTCCAGTTCAGCGCGCTGGCACCCCAAGGCCATCCCTTAAACATCTCGTCGCTCTCGGGAGAGACGAAGAAGCGCTTGGAGCAGTGCTGTCCATAGGTGCCTTGGTCTCTCACCCAAGTATTCTTGCAGGGCGATTCTTTATAAGTCTTCCAAGTGATTCCCGGACGACCAACGACGAAGTCCACACGTGGATCTACGTTGTGTGTTGTGTAGTCGCTTTTTCCTTCTGAGGCATTCCATTCGTCAAAGTGCTGCTTATAATAGGTGTTGAACTCAGGCAGGCCATTGTCATCGGTCTGGTAAGCGTCGATCAGATCCTGGCTGGGCAGGAAGAAACCGTCACCGGAATAGGGACCTTGCGGAGCGTTGAGCAGGTTGGACCAGTTGACGCGTCCGGCTGAGTTACTGCCATCGTCCATGGAGTACTGGACTTGGAAGACAGCCTCCTTGCTGTTGTCGCCTGTCGACACCTTGTCCAGATCTTGGAAGTTGTCGAGCAAGGCATACTTACCACTGTTGATGAGCACGTCGCACTCGTCGACTACCTTTTGCAGAAGAGCCTTATCGATACTCACGACCTTATGTGTCTCCTCGTCCTGCTTGTAGGCACGGTAGAGGTTCACCTTGGCTGCATAAGCTGTGGCAATATATTTGTTGATGCGTCCTACCTCAGGCTGTGCATCGGGCAGAACCTTGGCGGCAGCCTCTAAGTCGTCGGCGATCATACCGAGAATCTGGTCGCGGGTATACTCTGTGTTGGACAGTGCGTTGATGTTGCCTGTATAGTTCTCGTCAAAGTATACGATATGGTTGAACAAGCGGCTAAGCTCGAAGTAGAAGTGAGCTCTGAGCACCTTCATCTCGGCAATCTGAACCTGGCGGTCGGATAGCTCGTCGTCCGTCATGCTGTTGAGCATGCGCAGCGCACTGTTGCACCGCTGCACGCTGGTATAGAGATGATACCACTTGCTGTCGACATTGCCGTTGGTAGCGTCGAGGTCCTCGATTTCCATGCGGTGTACGTCAGAGAGATCGCCCGTACCGCCGCCGCCTTTGTACGCATCGTCAGCACGCACACTGCCGTAGCTCCAGTTGGTAACGGGATAGCACCACACGCTCCAGTCCTGTGGGTTGGGACCCATGAGTGCTGAGTAGGCAGCATTGGTCAGCAGACTGACCTGCTTCCCTTCTTGGATGACCTTGTCGGTGAGTGTTCCCTGAGGTTGATTATCGAGGAAACTGTCTTCATTGCAGCTGGTGGCCAACAGACCCACTGCGAAGAGTATAACTATATTCTTGATTTTCATGACTGTTTGGTTTTATGAGGATTGATGGCTTAAAGACCGAGAGTCAGACCGAAGGTAAATGTACGTGGCTGGGGATAAGTATAGCCGAGTCCCTCCGGGTCAGCACCGGTATAGTTGGTGATGGTGAACACATTCTGCATTTGGAAGTACACGCGCAGTGAGCGCAGGCTGATTTTGTCCAGCAGCGATTTAGGAACGGTGTATCCCAGTGTAGCGGTCTTGAGCTTGACGAAGTTGCCATTCTCGATGTAGAAATCAGAGCTGCGTGCCTCGTTGTTGCTGTCGAGGGTTGTCAGCGCGGGTGTGTCACAGTTGTAATAGTTCGTGCTCTCGTATTCTGTCCAAGCGTTCATGGCGTCGAGCAGACGTGTGGAGTGGTTGCCACTCCATGTCTGGAACAGATCGGTATAGTATTTCGAGTTGTTCCAAGCCTTGCGCACCATGCCATTGAAGAAGAGGCCCAAGTCAAAGCCTTTCCACGATGCGCCGAGGTTCACACCGAAAGAGAACTTTGGACGGTCGCAGCCAAGCCATGTCTGGTCGGCAGTATTGATCTTTCCGTCACCGTTGATGTCGAGATATTTGATACGTCCCACTCCGGGAGCGCCAATCTGTACGTCGTATTTCTTCTTGTACTCGTCGACCTCTTCTTGAGTATGGAAGACGCCATCGGTCTTGTAGCCCATCCATGAGCCAAAGGGATGACCTACGATGCTCTGTCCAGGCATACCACCACCGAAGGTGTAGTAGATAGCCTCGGGCAACTTCTTTATCTCATTGGTATAGAACGAGCCATTGAAGTCTACATTATAGCTGATGCCGTTGTGCAGACGGTCTCTCCAGCCGAGTGTCATCTCAAAGCCACTGTTGTCCATGTCGATGCAGTTCTGCCAAGAGTAGCCGCCCTCACCGAGCACGCCAGGATAAGGAGGCTCAAAAAGCATATTGGTTGTCTTCTTGTAGAAGTAATCCAATGTAGCGGTGAGCCGCTGGTTGAGCAGCGTAGCGTCGAGACCGAAGTTGATCTGTTGTGTCTGCTCCCACTTCAGGTCAGAATTACCGGTGTGGGTTTTGGAAGCACCAGAAGACAGGTGCTGGTTGTCACCGTTGAGGTTATAGCTGGCATTGGAGAGGGAAACGAGGTACTTGGTGTAAGTAGCTTCGTTGTCGATCTCGTCATTACCGTTGATACCCCAGCTGGCACGCAGCTTCAGGTCGTCGAGCCAAGAGTGTGTTTTCTCCATGAACTTCTCAGAAGAGATACGCCAACCAGCAGATACAGATGGGAAGATTCCCGAGTTGTGGTTGCTGCCAAAGCGCGAGGAGGCATCACGACGAAGGGTGAAGGCCAACAGATACTTGGAAGCATAGGAGTAGTTGAGCTTCATGAATTGTGAGTCCATGGAGTAGTTGCTGCCGATGCCGCGCACTTTTGCCAGACTGGTCACGGCGTTGAGGTAGCGGTAGTCCGTTGTTTCGGAGACAAGTCCCTGACCGTAGCCGCCGAGATCTTCTGATGTCAGCTTCTTAGCCTCGTAGCCAAGCAAAGCGCCAATGTGATGCTCACCCAAGTCGATGTTATAGTTCAAGGTGTTGGTCCATACCCAATTGATGCTGTGATAGTGATAGGTATCCAGCTCGTTGGTATTCACAGTACGTGAACTCTCAATCCATGAGGGAACGAATGTCTTGCTGAACTCATTGTAGTAGTTCACACCAACATTGCTTCGGAACACGAGGTTCTTGATGGGCTCTATTTCCAAGTAGGCATTACCGAAGATACGCCAATACTGGTGCTTGTTGTTCTTTTGATTGTCCTGCAGACGCACGGGGTTAGGCTTGTCGTTGAGCACGTCGATATATCCTCCGGCGTATCCGCCCATTGAGTCGTAAACAGGCTCAGCCGGGTGCTGTGCGATGAGTTGCTCTTCTATTCCTCCCTGTGCCTGATGCTGTGTCCAATAGTTGATGGCAACGCTCTCACCGATGCGCAGTTTGTTGTTTAGGAACTTATAATCTGTAGTCAGTCGGGTATTGAGTCGCTGATAGTCTGTGTTCTTCAGCATACCGTCCTGGTTGATCCAGTTGACAGAGAGCGATGTGGCTCCTTTGTCAGTGGCACGGCTCAACGTCACAGAATAGTCCTGCATCAGTGCTGTCTTGTACATCAGATCGAGCCAGTCGGTATTGGAGGCAGTGTAGGTCTGTCCTTGGGCACCGGTATAATAAGGAGTGGAGGTATTGAGCACAGGCTTGTCGCCATTGCCGTAGATAAGAGAGTTGGGATGCGTACCGTAGGTGTTCTTGTAGGCCTGCCAATATACTTCGCCCCACTGATTGGCATCAAGAAGGTCATAGTTGTTGACGAACTGCTGAAGGGTGAGCGACGCATTGAAGTCCACCTTGGTCTCGCCTTTCTTGGCGTGCTTGGTCGTAATGATGATGACACCATTGGCAGCCTGCGCACCGTAGATGGCAGCTGAGGACGCATCCTTCAATACCTGTATACTTTCCACATCGTTGCTGGAAAGGATGGAACCGACACCATCACGTGTCATCACACCGTCGATGACATACAGAGGCGATGAGTTGTTGATGGTGGTGGTTCCACGCACGAGTGTGCTTGTGTTGTTGCCGCCAGGAGTACCGTCGGTGGTGATGTTCACGCCAGCCACACGTCCGTTGAGACTTTGCAGCACGTTGCCTGTCGGCACATCGGCGATATCTTTCATTTTCACCACTGCCACAGAACCTGTCAGGTCGGCTTTCTTCTCTGCAGTATAACCAGTGACGACCACTTCATTGAGTTGTTTGGTGTTCTCCTTCAACTCGATGGTCATGTTGCTACCGGCTTTCAGTTCCTGCGTAGCATAACCTATATAGGAGACGACCAGCGGAGAGCCCTGTGGCGCCTTGAACGAGAAGTGGCCGTCGAGGTCGGTGACGGCACCGTTGGATGTACCTTTCTGGATGACGGACACACCGATGATGGGCTCACCAGTAGCATCCTTGACTGTACCGCTGACGATGATGTCCTGTGCCCAAGCCGACACACTGACTGTTGCCAACGTCATACCGAGCAACGCTCTTCTGAAGTGTTTCATGATTTTAAATTTTAGTTATTAATCCGTAGGGACGATTTGATTTCGATTGCAAAGTTACGCGATATTGACACAAATCAATTCAACGATCTGTTCAGAGGATGAAACATTTGATACATGTAACAATATTCGACATATTGGTCAAAAATATAAGATCGTTGACCAATAAAGCAATAAATCAAATAGATCAGAAGATATCAGAACTATGAGAGGCTACTCATAGAATAGCAGCTACGATGAATGAAGAGAAAATAAACGGATTAGGAGTAGTTTGCCTATGATAGGACTTCATTCTCCCCGTCAGAGGGAGATTGAAAACTAAAAAGAAAAGAGATATTTTTTTATCTCAAACGCCCACAACTTATAGCCGAAAGGTGTGAGCAAGAAACCATCCTGCGTCAATTCTCTACGCATCTCATTCGTGCCGCGCCGAACAAAACTACGGAAGAGGTTAATATAAGCAATATGATGCTTCTCGCAATAATGACGCAGGCGCACATTGAGTTGTGCCATCATCTGCATCTTGCCTTTCAGCAATTCCTGATTGTTTTCCCATATTGGCAGGTTACTCTCGACGAACAATTTGGTATGTGGAGATGAATGACGAATAAGAGCGATCAAGGCTACACTGGCATTAAAAGCCTGCTCGACAGTTCGCCCCTCGATAATATCCTGTCCACCCGTCATCAAAAAGATAGCCTTCGGACGTCCGTTCAAAATAGGACGAATGCGACGATACATCCCTTCCGCATCATCTCCTGCAATACCACGATTGCGCATATGATGCCAGGACAACAATACATTCCAATCACCGGCATATTCCGTCAGCGCATTGCCAAGCATCACGATGTCAGTACTATCAATATCACGCATGGCAGCAAACTGCGATATACGCGCCTGATAATGCTCCGATTGCGCACACGCGGGAAGCAGCAGAAAGAGGGAGAGTATGAAAAAGATGTATCGTCTCATTATTATATATAGGGTCTGTTACCCTTTCATAGCACTTAAGACACGCTCCAGATAATGTTGGGTGCGCTTCACACTATAGTGAATACCGCCATTCCAAGAGCGAATTGCCTGTTCTATATTCTTCAGCGGATTATATTTCGACTGTATCAGAAGAAACATCTCCTTTGATTTCTTAACACTCAGACGGTCAGAGAGTTTATACCGCTTCTTACTGCGCCTGCTTCGAAGGATATTGTTGCACTCAGCCACAAGCAAAGGTGTGATCTGCATGGCTCCAACCGAGCTACCATGCTTAGCCTTACTATTTCCATTACTCTCCACCTGAATGATGGCGTTCATCACATTTTCCCAATAAACGCTTTGTGAAGAATCTACTGCGTCGGAATCCTGATTATTACCTGCAAAAGCGCTGAATGTGCCTACAAAAAGCATCATCAAAATCAATAAAACGTTTCTCTTTATACCTTGCATAACTTACTATTTGTGGAGTTTGGACTTACAAAAAAAAGTCCGGAATGGGTTAAAAACAAGCGCCATTCAACTCCGTTCAACATTAGAGGATTGCCTCCAAGTAATATAAAAAACCGGTTATCCTCACATTAACTTTACAAAGGTAAGCAAAAAAAACGATATAACCAAATGATTTATAACTATTTAAGTGATGCCCTACCCTAGCCCTCCCCAAGGGGGGAGGGAACAGAGCCCTTCCCTAACCCTCCCCAAGGGGAGGGGATCGCAATACCCCACAGAGCATAAATTAAGGTAGGATGGTATGGTATAGCATTTCTCTCCCCTCGGGGAGAGCTAGAAAGGGGCTGGAGTTGAGCTAGAGAGGGGCTTTGCCATACTAAAAAAAGCCCTTGAAAACATTGCTGTCTTCAAGGGCTCTTGTTGAAAGAGGGCGGCCTCCTACTCTCCCGCATTGCATTGCAGTACCATCGGCGCAAGTGGGCTTAACTTCTCTGTTCGGAATGGGAAGAGGTGGGACCCCACCGCAATAGCCACCCAAAATGGGGTTGACTTATCGCCACAAGCTGTAAGCTATAAAAAAGCGTCTTGACTCATTATTATATATAGACCGTCTTCGTCTCCGAAAACAATCTCCAATACATCTGAAAGCATTGCCTCGAAAGAAGCTCTCGGGCAATTAGTAGTGCTCGGCTTTGACGTCACCGTCTTTACACCTGCACCCTATCAACGTCGTCGTCTGCAACGACCCTCTATGGAGTTCTCATCTCGCGGCGGGCTTCGCACTTAGATGCTTTCAGCGCTTATCCCATCCAGACTCAGATACCCGGCGGTGCACCTGGCGGCACAACCGGTAAACCGGAGGTCTGTCCATCACGGTCCTCTCGTACTAGTGACGGCACCGCTCAAAACTCCTGCGCCCACGATAGATAGAGACCGAACTGTCTCACGACGTTCTG
>ERZ773276.2202-NODE-2202-length-12493-cov-17.606368_pt1 | contig 12493 bp, 6 predicted proteins | sample MGYA00511386_ERZ773276 | MGnify/ENA primary metagenome ERZ773276 (study PRJEB29015, sample SAMEA2737778) | human gut metagenome | biome: human gut; feature: human-associated habitat; material: faeces | place: China | collected 2012 ...
TTTCCTTGGCTTTCTCCACGTCGATGAGCGGGTCGCAAATGGTGATGTCACTGACGGTCTTCTTCAGCTCGTTGTAGACATCGGCCACGCGTGTGTTGCGGATGTCGTCGCAGTTGGGTTTGAAGGCGAAGCCGAGGAGCAGGACACTGGTGCCGCCACTGCGTCGCAGCTTGTCGGCGATGCGGTGAGCATAGTCGATGGCCATGTTGTTGTTGACGCTTCGTGCTGTTTTCAGCAGTCGTGCGTCGATGCCGACGGTATCAGCTTTGTCGATGAGATAGTAGGGATCCACGGGGATGCAGTGTCCGCCGACGAGTCCGGGATGCATGGGGATGAAGTTCCACTTTGTGCTGGCAGCGGCGATGACGTCCTCGGTGTTGATGCCCAAAGCAGAGAAGATCGTGTGCATCTCGTTGGCGAATGCGATGAGCACGTCGCGCTGGCAGTTTTCCATGACCTTGCTGGCTTCGGCCACGCGGATGCAGGGTGCCTTATATGTGCCGTTGAGCAGTATGGATCCGTAGAGTTTCTCAAGTGCTGTTGCCGTGGCGGGTGTGGATCCGGAGACGATCTTTTTGATGCGTTCCACGGGGTGCTGGCTGTCACCAGGGTTGATACGCTCAGGTGAATAGCCGACGAAGAAGTCGGTGTTGAGTTTCAGTCCGGAGACTTTTTCCAGGATGGGGACACAGATCTCTTCCGTCATTCCCGGCCATACGGTAGACTCGATGACGACAGTGTCGTCTTTGTCGATGACCTGTCCCACCATTTCGCAGGCCTTTTTCAGCAGTGTAGGGTCGGCGTGATAGTCTTTGGATACGGGTGTGGGTACAGCGATGATGTAGTAGTTACATGCCTTGGTGTCGTTTAGTTTGTTAGTAATGTGGAAGTTACCATGGTCTAAGGCATTGCGAAGCTTTGTGGCATCACACTGGTCACGGCTGACAAGTCCCTTTTTGAGGTTGTTGCATTTTTTACCGTCAACGTCGAATCCTACAACGTGGTAGCGTTTTGCGAAGGCCAGAGCCAATGGCAGTCCAACATAACCTAAGCCGATCAATGCAATATCTGTTTTCTTCATATTTATGAGTTAGATTTTTTCCAATTGTGCAGACCGTGAGGTCTTATAGGGATTCCAGTTGTCTTTATAGGACTGGAAGAAGAAGAGCTCGCTCAGCTGCGCCGTGGTGCGGGCAAATCGCATGAACCATCCCGAGTAGGCGGGCATGAGGGGTAAGTAGCGCAGATACCAGTAGGTGGCGCCCGGCCGCTCGCTGATGATTCTCACCAATCCCCAGCCGATATAGTTCAGCGCGATGCGCAGGATATATCCCAAGGCGAAGATTTGCAGAAACGAGGCGTGGAAGGTGAAGATCAGGTTGATGATATAGAACCACCAGATGAAGTTCAGGATGCAATCGTAGAAGATGCTCTCCATGTTGCTCAGGAAGTTCAGGAAGTTCCAGTTGCGGTTGGGCAGCAGAATGTCGAGATGCTTTCTCAATCTGAACCTGACGAGTGAGCGGCTCCATCTGACGCGCTGATGATAGAGCTTGTACCATTGTGTAGGCACGTTGGTCAGGCAGACGGCATTGTGCGCGAAGGCCACGCGGTGTCCGGCCTTGCGCACCTTTTGCGTGATGTCGCCGTCGAGGCCCGGTCCAATGTCCCAGTAACCGATTTCCTTGAGTGTTTCAGCGTCGAAAGCGCCGAAGGCACCGGAGATGATATGGTAGATGCCGAGCTGACTTGTCACCAGTCGGCCCACCTGTATGCGTTTGAGATACTCATAGCCTTGCAGCGAGGTGCAGATGTTTTCCTTGTAGTTGCGCACGAGTACGCAGCCGCCGACGGCTTTCACACGTTTGTCCATGTAGAAGGGGATGAGCACGTTCTCGATGGCATTGCGGTCCAGCGAGGAGTCGGCGTCGAGGTGAACGATATATTTTCCTGTGGCGATGCGTGCGCCGAAGTTGGCGGCAGAGGCTTTACCGCCGCGCACGTTGCAACGCAGGTATTTGGTGATGTATTTCGCGCGCTCCAGATCGTGGCAGATGAGTGGCGTGTCGTCGTCGGAGCCGTCGTCGACGATGATGATCTCGAAGTTGTTGTAGGTTTGCTCACGCAGTGTGGTGACCAGCTTATAGATATTTTTTCCCTCGTTCTTGCCTGGCACGAGTATCGTCACCAGCGGGCGGTCGTGGTGGAGAAGCCACCGCGCTAGCGCACGGCGACGATGGCGGCGATTACGTGTGAGAAAGCGGTAGAAGAGCACACCGTACTCCAGGATGTAGTATCGCGGAAACTCCACGAAGAAGAGAAACCAGTAGGTTCTCACCACATTGCCCACATTGAGTCCACGCAGGAAGTCGACGAAGCTGCTGATGTAGTATAGTATCGTGTCAAGCATAGCATTGTTTTTATCTCAGCCAGAACCAGTATCCGGCGATGATGGCGATGACGGCCACAATGGCCAAAACGATATATCCCCACTTCAGGTATGAGAGAAGCTTGGAAATAGGCGGGCGGTCCTGGAGCTCGTCGATTTCCTGGCGCATACGCTCTCGGTCGGCGAGGCGGCGTGCTTCCTCGGTCTGGCCGTCTTCTAAGGTGGCATTGAGCTTGTGGCTGATAAACATCATCGTGCTCATGTCCTTGGGGTGCGGCACTTCCTCATAGCGGATGGTGATGTCGCTGGTGCTGGGTATGAGCGACCATTCCTTGACGAAGAGGCGGTCTTCCTCTACGTTGTTGCCGATGGCCTTGAAGGCGATGTGCAGCTGGGTGTAGGGTTGGAGAAACATGGCCATGTAGGCAGCGTTGTCGCTGACTTTTTTCCGGAACTGCTCCCTGGCATGCTCGCCCTCGTCTTCGAGGATGGTGCTTTGGACGTATACGCAGAAATTGGTTGCCGTCACCTTGTTGTTGACAAAGAGTCGTGAGGCGGCCTCCACCACCTTCTCCGTACGGGTCATCACGCCGCCGTTTTCGTCTGTGGCCCAAAGGAGCGCGATCATCAGTCCGCGGATCACGCCGTCGTGGGCAAGGGAGCGGGTGGCGATCATCTGTAGTCGGTTCTCAAATGCCTCCACGGGCATGTAGTTGTTGAAATAGTCGTTGTAGGGTGAGAACGAGTAGACACCATGGCAGATAGCGTTGATGCCTCTCGGTGTGATCTCCACGACATGGATGCTGCGGGGGAAGAGGTCGTTGACGTTCGACACGGTGCCGCAGTAGGTGCAGCGGGCGGTGGTGTCGGGCGTGAGGAAGCTTTGATGGCAGTTGTGGCAGAGATAGAGCGAGGTGGGGCGGTCGTAGTCGATGCCGATATGTCGCAGAGGCTTGTGGCACTTGGGGCAGATGAGCTGTCCGCCGACGATGTAGGTATGCTCCGGAGAAATGTTGGCACAGGGGAAGTGGTGGATCACCGGCTCGTAGTCGAGTTCGTTGCTGCCGCAGTTGGGGCACTGCTCCTGATAGATCAGGTGGGAGTGCTGGCACTTTGGGCAGACATGCATGCGGTAGACGGTCTTGCGGTAAGCCAGCGTGCCGTGTGCTACGCCCATGTCGATCCAGGAGAAATACTCATTGATATGGAAGAGGCTCCAGCTGTGTAGGCATTCTACCAGCGGGAAGGCACAGCCCATGGCACTTTTCTCCATGACCTTGGGCTCCAGGATCAGTTTGTTGCGGGAAATGAAATAGCGGAAGATGCGCAGGATCAGCAGACCATGGTTGGTGATGGCACCGGTCTCTTGGGGCACGTCATATTCTTTGCGGTAGTTTTCCAACTCTTTGAAGGTTTTGAGCACGAGTTCCTCGTCGACACTGTCGATATAGGCATCGAACATCTCGTCGTAGATGCCGATCTTGTCTTTCAGTGTCCTGGCAGCAAAGAACGGCTTATAGGCTGCTTTGTTGCAGGTGATCGGGTTGAGGCCCTTGAGGATGAGCTCCACATCATTGGCAAATGGAATGTTGATAAACACGCCATCGAAGTCGTCGGCCTTGTATTGGGTGTGGAACTCCACCCATACAGGCTCGTCACATACCAGGATGCGGTAGCCATGTTTGTTAGTTACGATATTTATCATTTGACCTTCTTGTAATGTGTCTGTTTATTAGTCTGCGCGGCTAAGATGGGTTGAGGCTGCGGCTCGCGCTGCCGGCGCTACTCATTAGTTTCTATTGCCCGCCTTTTACCGTGGGAGGGGTAGGCTTGATCAGGTAACGTTGCTCGGCGTCTTTAAGTTTTTTGTGCAGGAAGAATTTACCGACACGGATCTTCACAGGCAAGTTGTTGTTGAGGACCCAGAAGGGGATCTCCTGCCCTTTGTTGATGTTGAGGGTGGCCATGATGACCATGGCGTCGCGTGAGAAGTTGTTCATCAGATAATCTGGAAGCTGCTGCACGCCCAGTCCCAGACGCACGAGGTGGGCATTGAAACGGGTGCGGTCGTCGACGATGACCTCGATGGAGTCGGCGCGCAACAGTGAGCGTGCCTTGTCAACAGGCACGTAGGTCATCACGTGTAGGTGGGACTTGTCGATGTCGCGAAATTTCAGATTCAGCACCTCGTCGCCTTTGATGGCGATGGAATAGTTGGTGAAGTGGATGTCCGTGATGAAGCCGTCTTCGGGTGCGCAGGCGTAGTTGAGGACCCCCTCGGTGTATTCGTTGCCATAGGGCGAGTAGGGCATGGCGTTGACAGAGCGGCTGTAAAGGCCGGCGCGGATGAGTTTGAGGCGTCCCTGCCCCTCGTTCATGAGATAGATGCGCACTTTGTTCTCAGCCTCGCGGATTTTTGCCTGTGTCTCGGCGATTTGTGCCTTGAGGTCGTTTTGCTTGGTGTTGTTGGTCAGACCGTAGAAGATGTCGTTGCGCTCGGAATGCAGCTGTAGCTGCAATTGTCGGAGCTGCTCACGGAGCACGGGGATTTCCTGTCGTGCGAGCATGGCCTGCGTCTTCATGTCGTTGGCGCGCTGCACAAAGGTCGGTTCGTTGCTGACGTTGTTGAGGTCGCCGAGGTGATTGATGATGACATAGGAGAAGAGCGTGTCGCCTTTCTGCACGGAGTCACCGACGTTGGCTTTCATATTGAGGATGTAGATGTCCTCAGCCGCACGGATGTTGTTTTTGTCCAGACTGATATATCCATCGTAGTAGGTATAGACCGATCGGCTGATGGCATAGAGGATGAGCAGGATGAGGGCCACGAGAAAGGCAGCGGCAAAGATCACTTGATGCTTGGCGAGTTTCTTTTTCTGCTGTTTCAGCAGATAGAGGGCATCCTTCTCCTCAGAGTTCTGTTCAAATTTAAAATCTTTCATGGTATCGGCGTCGTCGTTACGAAACTGTGGACATTGGGCACGTTGGCCAGTCGCTGGATCTGTATGAGGCTCAGCGATCGCTCTTTCATCTGTGTATAGAGACGTTCCATGCTCTTGAGATATTGGTTGTACTCCAGCATCCGGTCGATATAGCTGTATCGTCCCTGGTTTTTGGCGTAGGTCTTTTGCCGCATGGCGAGATATTTCTTCAGTTGTGTGAGATGTCGGTATTCCACGGCGATGGACTGGTTAAGGCGTCTGACCGCGTCGATGTTCATCCGGCAGTGTGTCATGACATTGTCGGTGTAGGTATGGTTCTCATCTCGGAGGATGTCTTTCTGCACCTCCAGGGATTGCCTTTGGTTTTTGGTAGCGTTCCACAAGGGGAAGGTGAAGCGCACACCGAAGTCGACGTTGTTCGAGATCTTGTTTTGGCTGGTGAGATAGGTCGACCAGCGTGCGAAAGGGGTGAGCCGCATCGTGGCGGTGTAGGACAGCATCTTGGCGCTGTTGTCGAGTTGTGCGATTCTCAGTTCGTTGAGTTGGTTCTGCGGGTTGGCGGCGGCCACCTGTTGGCGGAGGCTCACCGTGTCAATGGCGATGGCTTCGGGTTTGAGCCAGACGAGCTCTTCGCGCGGGGCGACGGAGTCTTTGGCAAAGAACTGTGCGAGTTGAAACTCCAGTTGCATCTTGTCATTCATCACGTCGAGGAGCTGTCCGCTGGTGATGCGGTCCTGTTCGAGCATCATCTGATAGGCCTCGTTGAGCACGTCGAGGTTGCGCACGTGGCAGAGCATGACGCCCGCGATGACGTGGTTCCAGTGCTGTTCCAGGCTGTCGGCCCAGGCATCCATGTCGGCGCGTCCGTCATCGAGTCGCTGTCGTGCCTTGGCGATGTCGGAGCTGAGCTTGATGTCACGTTCCTTGTAGTATCCGTGAAAAAACTTGCTGTTGATCCAGTTCCATCCTATTTCGGCCTGCACCTTGGCCTTGTAGACAGAGACCGGGTCATCGTCGTCGGTCGAGAGAAAGCTGGTGGCCTTCTTGTCGAGTCGTCCGTATACCTGTCCTGTGACTTCAAGTCCTGTGTTACGTTCCAGGGCGAGCATGTCCAGTCCGGCCTTTAACTGATAAAGGCTGTCGCTGACGGCATCGCCGGCGGGAAAGCCGAAGACGGGCGCCTGAGGCATGACATAGGAAGCAGGAAAGAAGACGACACGCTCCATGACACGGAAGCGACGGTGAAAGTCGCGCAGGACGCTGTCGTTCTTGAGATTCTCATAGACCAGCATCTTCGGGCGATAGCCATATTCCATGTCGTTTTGGGCCATGGCACAGACCGTCAGGAAGGTCAGGATTATCAATACTGACAATCGATGAGAAAAATGGTGCATAGTTTCAGTTAGTTATCCTCACCCTTCGCCGCGTCCCGATGGGCGGTCAGCGGAGGGTGAGGAAAAAGAAGAGATGTGATTACATGAGCTTGAACACTTTCAGACAGTCACGGCCGTAAGCTACGTAGATGTAGCCGCCGGCGAGTGTCACGTAGTTGGCGGAGCGCTGTCCGACGAAGCTGGATACTTTCTTCAGTGTGTTGCGATCCAGGACGACGAGGCCGCGGCTACCGTAGGCGATGTAGACGTAGTTGGCGTCGACAGCCACACCGTTGGCGCAGATGGCCAGGTCATGTCCCAGTGACTCGGAGTAGATATTCTCCTTGTAGTGGCCCACCTGGGCACCGGTAGCAGCATCGTAGACATAGAGTCCGTTCATGCTTTGGCAGACATACACCTTGCCGTCGTAGACACACATAGCGTTCTTACCGTTGTTGGGCTTTACCTTGTTGGCATCGACGGAGAAGTCGGGCGACTGCATGTTGACGTCGCTGGTTTTGAATTTCTCCAACTTCAGGCCCACTTCGGTCATAGTGTCAACGATTTCCGTGTCGTCGTAGTGGATGGCGAAGACGTTGCTGTTGTCAGGCGAGAAGCAGAGGTGCTTAGCGCGTCCTGCTGTTTTTTGATAGCTGACAGCGTTGAGGTCTTTGTCATAGACTTCATAACCGTAGGTGGAAGCCACCTGCAGGTTATCGCCGTTGACGATCACGCAGTTGCCGTCACCTCCGTTCTTAGAAGAGGCATTACCATTAGCCACCTGCTGAGCCTGATAGAGCTTGACGAGCTGCAACGGCTCGTAAGTCTTGTGAGCGATCTCCGTGCTGTCGAGGTCACCCATCTTCTGCGATGTGCAGTCGATCTTGCCGTCGTTGGTGAGACTGACATAGCCTAAGAAACCACCATTCTTGTTGTTACCGACGGCGTAGAGGCGCTTGTCGGACTGGTCAAGCGTGATGTGGTTGAAGTCGATGGCGTTATCATGATCGCGGACAAACTGTTTCAGTGTTGTCGTGTTGCCTGTGGTGTTGAGCACTTCGAGGCAGCCGCTGCGGCCTTTACCTCTCTTGTGGTAGGACACATAGACGTTGGTGCCGTCGGTCTGCACGCAAGTAGCCGAGATGTCGCGGGTGTGACTCTCAGCAACAACCACTGGTTGTGGGTCATCCGGCGTGTCAGGATTCTCGCTGGGCTTGCTGGGCACGTAGCCGTTACCACGGCAAGGACCGGAGGAAATGGAGTATTTCACTTCACCCGTTGCTTCACCATTCGCGTCTAAGACCTTACCATTGGAGATGTGCTCCACTGTACCCTTGACGAAGTCTATCTTCTTGAAGTCTACATCACCTCCTGTCGCGAAGTTAAAGGTATTGCAATCCACGCCTGCTTTTTGTGAGCCGGACGTCTGTATGAAGTAACAGTCGTTGAGTGTCTCAGGTGAGCGACTGCCGTTGAAGCAGATCTTAGCAGCCTTTATCACACCCATGGCACCATCGCCCTCCATGATGATGGCGGCGTCGTTGCCGTTGTTCTTGTTGGTGTAGGTCTGGTTGATATCGATGAAGCCATCTTTCCCAAGGTAGACCTTCGAGCCTGCCCACTGATTGAAGTTGTTGCACTTCAAGTAGTTGATATGAATCTCTGTTTCGTTAGAGTTCACCTCCACTAAATTAGCGTTGATGCCACAATCGGCAATCAGATGAGTTGTGTTCTGGAAGTAGATGTCATGTGAGCCTGCATCGATGTCACCACCCACTCGGATGTAGCCGTCGGTCCACAGGTCAGCGTCTGTGGATGTCAGCTTGCCGGAGACATAGAGGCGGGTGTTGGCTTCCATGATTGTACCTTTATACCACTGATTAGGACCCTGTTCCCCCTCTTTATAAAAGTGTCCAGCCGTTAAGTCTCCATCTACATAGAGTGTTCCCTGTATGGGAGCATAGTTGCAGTTGATGTCACCTTTGATATATGCCTTTTCATTTTGTGCGACCCATAGTTGACCATTTGATGGCAATTCAAGGGTACCACCATCTTCAACAATGAGAGTTCCACCATTGCCGAAAATAGATTGGTTTCCGCCTAAAATGAATTTACCGCCTTTCTTTACAATGACGGTTGCTTCACCTTCATAAATATTTGGTTTATCTAATGTACCTTCTACATAAATCGTGAGACCTTCTGCACCACGGATATTGGGACGAGTAGCTGTTACTCCAGAAGGCACTTTCCATATTTTCGAAGTTTTTACATTAGCTTCACCTTGAGAAGTCACAGGAAGGGACGTTGCATTATTTGGCACTTGGGACACGTAGTCTTTTGGCCACGTAGGTATCTTTGCGTTGATGTCGCTTGTCGAGCGTGTCCTTGATCCTGCCTGATTGCAGTTAAAGATTGTAGACTGCATCTGGCTGGTAATATCATCGAGGGCTTCACCGATGCGAGTGGGGTTGATCTTATTCACCTCACTCGACGGATCATCGCTCGACGAGCACCCTGTCAGCCCTCCAATGAGGAGAGCTGCAGAGAAGAGATAAATCATCTTTCTATTCATGGTTACTAAGCTTTTTGTGGTTGAATTTTAGCGAGATTTGTTCACCAGTTTGAGCACCTTCAGGCAATTCCGGCCGTAAGCCACGTAGATGTTGTTGTTATCATCCACAGCCACGAAGTTGGCAGACTTACCAGCGGTGTAGCGAGCCACCTCAGGCGTAGCCTTGGCAGCCTCCTCAGTAGTAGCGGTCATATCTTTCTTGTTGAGGACGATGAGCCCCAGCGAACCGTATGCGATGTAGATCTTGTCGCCCTTGACGCAGACGCCATTGCAGTAACCGCGGGTCACGACAGTGCCCTCAGCGTACTTGTGGCTCTCAGCATCGGCAGTGTAGGTAGCGTCCTTCGGGATGAAGCGGCCTGAGAGAGTGCCATTGGTATACTTCACCAAGCCATTCTTGCCGAGGCAGACATAGACATCATTGCCGTCGACAGCCATCACGCTCTTGCCGTTGGTGCCGTTGATCGTCTCAAACTTACCGGCGTTGAAGAGTGTAGTGCCATTGTCCAAGCGTACGTTGCTTGCATCGTAGCTGTTGACCTTGAGGTCGCCGCCATCGACATAGCTGACATAGACGTTATTGTCCTTCTTCGTGATGAACTTGGCGTCGCCGAGCTGGGTAGCGTAGGCACCGCTGAGATCACTGCGGTTGAAGGTCTCTGTTCCATAGAGTGTAGCCACCTGATAGTAGTCGCCGTTGACGATGACAGCATTGCCGTCGCCCGTTCTCTTGCCATTCGTAGCAGCTGGCACCTTCTGCAGAACTGTTGCCTTCAAAGGCTCCAGCGTGCTGCCCGTTGTGGAGGTAGCTTCTGTGTCGAAGGCACCACCGTCTTTCAGTGCCAAGGAGGTGATCACGCCACCCTTCTGGCTGTTGCCGGTGCCGATGAGTTTTTTCTGCTCCTTGTCGAGCACGATATTGTTCCAGTCGATAGCGTTTTTCTTCGAAGCGTCCACAGCCGAGATCGACTGCTGGAGCGTCACATGACCATCTGTTGTCGTAGTGAAGTAGTCGAGCATACCGGCCTGGTCTTTGCCGTTGGTATGGTAGCAGACATAGACGTTGTTGCCATCGACGACGACGCCCGTAGCGGAGCGGCCGTCGCGCTCTTTGTTGTTGATGCCATAGGTCACCTCTGCTGTCGGACGGAGCAGCTGGTAGTTAGGGGTAGTCTTTGTGCCTTCAGCATTGGGGTTGAAGCCGTTTGACGGGATCGACTCGTCAGCGGGGATGGTGATCTCGGCGAAGTCATTCTCCTTGTACAGTTTGCGCACGTTGGCATCGCCATCGAAGGCGAAGTCATCCCAGTCGAGGAGGTTTTTGTCATCCACACTGCCCTTGTAAGCACGCTTGAAGTAGACACCGAAGGTGCTGCCGCTGGGTGCTGTGATGAAGGAAGCGTTGTCGCCGTCGGTGACGATCTGCTTGGTGGCCAAGACAGCGAGTGCGCCGTCGGTGAGGTTGATCTTCGATCCCTTGCCGTCCGTATTATAATAGGTGTAGGTATTGATCATGCCATTGCTGCCGACATAGATGTTCGAGCCATTCTCTTGACGGATGAAGGTAGCAGAGGCTTTCTCAGTGTAGTTATACTGTCCGGCCTTGATATAGTTGCCATAGACAGCGGCGTCCTTGCCGTTGACGGTCAGGCTGTTGCTCAGTGTCAGGAGCTTGCTGGCCACGAGTTTGCCTGTGACGGTAGCGCTCTTTGCGCTGATGATCTCAGCAGAGACATCGCCGTTGGCCTCCAGCACGTCGTCAGCGGTCAGGTTCGTACCGATCTGTGTCTTTGAGCCAGCGCCGAGGGTGATGCTGTTAGCATGGAATTCGTTAGCGGTGAGGATTTCGCCGTTGTTGACGACGTTGATGCCGCGGAAGGTCTGGTTCTCGCCTGTGCCCGTTTTGCCATCACCGGACTTATAGAAAGAGGTCTTGGCCATGAGGCTGGCACCATTCTCTACCGTGAAGGTTGAGGCATTCTTGATGACGAGCTTACCACCGCCATAGACGATGATGCTCGTGCCGGTGCTGCTGACACCGTCGAGTGTCAGCGTCTTGCTACCCGGCACATAGATCGTGCCGGCGCCCTTGAGGCCGGTGAGCGTGAGGTCTTTCTTCAGCAGCAAATCCTTGCCGTTCATGTCGAGTGAGATCGGTGAGAGGGCGATCGAGACGATGCTGTTCTCAGAGAGCTGTGTGTCACCCGTGTTCAAGGGAGCCCAGTTCTCACCTGTGGGCTTTTTCGGCAGTGTGAGTCCCAGTGAGGGCACGCCATTCGTGGGCAAGGCACGTGTGAACGCCTTGGCTCCGGTAGTGTTACCGTAGTTTGTTACTCGGTTAGCGGTGCTGTTCAGCAGCACACTGATTTGGTCTGCCTGCGAGCTGATCTGCGTTCCTCCATTGCCGGGGTCGTCGCTGGAGCAGGCTGTCATACCCATCACGATCAGTGACGAGATGGCGATGTTACAAAATCTATTAGTTACCATTGTTACAAAAACATTTATCCGTTAGAAGTATTCGTTCATTGTGACGTGTCCGTTGTCACAGCATGATCTATGATGATAGAATCTTAATATATAGAGTGTTAAGGTGCCGAGTTCGAGAAGCATCCGGCTATGGTGTCAGTCCCTCAGCAGATATCGCAATTCTTTGCATATTCTATTCCTCCATTTCTGTCAAAAGCCATGTTGCATGTCTTTTCCGCTCCAAAGATAAGCCTTTTTACGATAATAGACAAGATTTTGCTGATAATTTTTCTAAGTTTAACACAAAAAACTTTAGTATTGTCAAAAAAGTATGTCGAAAAGGTATGTAGAAGCAAAAAAGTGTAACTATTCAGCTGCCATATCGCCCTTTGGCGATAACAAGTTGTTGATATAATAGGGTTAGTTATATAGAAGCGAATTCCTTTTGGTGGATAGCATCGACATCGTTTGGGTGGTATTACCCCGTTAACGGTGCGGCAGGCGGTGAGAAAGTAGGGGCGGGGTTTATCCCCGCCCTAACCCCGCAAAAGATATACAAACATATGGCACGGGGTGTGGAATGATTACTGTCAAGGGGGTTAGGGCGGGGATAAACCCCGCCCCTACGGTGTCACCCTTGACACTGAATTGCGGGGGATTGTCTCCGATTCTAAACGTCGTTTGAAGTGGTGGGTTCGCTTCCTAGGTTTCTGACCAAAGGAAATCTCGATTATTTTTCGTTTTTAACTAA
>ERZ773276.2203-NODE-2203-length-12493-cov-16.984965_pt1 | contig 12493 bp, 10 predicted proteins | sample MGYA00511386_ERZ773276 | MGnify/ENA primary metagenome ERZ773276 (study PRJEB29015, sample SAMEA2737778) | human gut metagenome | biome: human gut; feature: human-associated habitat; material: faeces | place: China | collected 2012 ...
GCGGATCAAGGACCTGGAGGAGCATTACTCCAGAACGCGGCCCAAAGGCGCTTATGAGAAGATACAGAAGTTTTTGAGCAGACGGAACTTCTCCCACGAACAATATTCCGGCTATCACTCCCTCTATAAAACGACGGACTTGGAGATATTTGATTTGATCCGGGATATGAGTGATGCGTTCCCGTGGCTCCAGCACTGCGTCAATCATTTTGAGGTGACGAATGTGGGGGCAAACCACGACTTGATGGACCTGTTCACGGAAGATGTGGCGGACCCCGTCGGGCTGTAATTATTGAGAATATAAACGTTCAGGCCCGCACTGTCTTGGATTGGCAGTGCGGGCCTGATGTTTTGCGTTTATCCGTTCTCGCTGTCGCTGATGCCGGAGAAGGCGTGGTGGTCTCCGGTGAGGGTGAACTGGGTGGAGGGCTCGGTCTGGCTGTCCTGGGTCTGGTCCTGAGTCTGGCCGGGCTGATTGCCGGGAGCCTGGCCGTCAGGGGCCTGGCCGCCGTTTTCCGGGGGCTGGGGGCGGTCCTGCTGGGCGCTGTCGCCGTCAGGCTTCTCCGGGGGCTGCTGGCCGTTGGTATTGGGAGCCTGGCTGCCGTCGGGTTTTTCGGGGGGCTGCTGCCCGTCGCTCTGGGGAGGCTGCTGGCCATCCTGACCGGGCTGGCTGCCGTCACCGGGCTGCTGGCCGTCGGGGAGCTCCGGGGGCTGGCCGCCATTGCCGGGGCCCATGCCGCCGGCCACCTTTTCGTTCAGCAGCACGGCACCGATGGGCAAACCGCCGCCCAGGCCCTTGGCCAGGGTAACGATATCCGGCTTGAGGTTGTAGTGCTCGCAGCACAGGAAGGTGCCGGTGCGGCCCACGCCGGTCTGCACCTCGTCCACGATGAGCACAAGGTCTTTTTCGTCGCAGAGCTTGCGCACGGCCTGCACGTAGTCCGGGTCCAGCGCCATCACACCGCCCTCGCCCTGAATGAGTTCCAGCATCACGGCGCAGGTTGTGCGGTCCACCAGCTCATCCAGCGCTTCGATATCGCCTGCCGGAGCATACAGGAAGCCCTCGTTGAAGGGGCCGAAGTAGTTGTGGAACACCTCCTGACCGGTGGCGGTCAGGGTGGCGATGGTGCGGCCATGGAAGCTGTTCACCAGCGTGATGACCGTGGTGCGGTCCTTGCGGTAGTGGTCCACGCTGTACTTGCGCGCGGCCTTAATGGCACCCTCGTTGGCCTCGGCACCGGAGTTGCCAAAGAACACCTTGCTCATGCCGGTGCGCTTGCACAGCTTTTTGGCCAGCTTGCCGCAGGGCGCGGTGTAGTAAAGGTTAGAGGTATGCTGCAGCTTGTGGGCCTGCTCGGAAACGGCCTCGGCCCAGTCCAGATCACAGTAGCCAAGGCTGTTCACGCCAATGCCGCTGGTAAAATCCAGATACTGCTGGCCCTCGGGGCCTGCGGCGCGCAGGCCGTGGCCTTTTTCCAGCACGATGGGGTTGCGGTTATAGGTGTGCAGGACGTATTCGCCGTCCCGCTTGATGACTTTTTCAGAATCCATAGGTGTACCCTCCTGTGAACAGAAACTGTGAGCAGAAAACCCTCTCAGGCGCTTTCGCGCCAGAAAATGCTGGCAAAGGCTTGAGAGGGTCATTTTTCTTATTATACCGCCTGCACGGCACCTGCGCAATGCTTATTCGCGGTGGCTGCGGCGGTAAAAGCGGGTGCCGGAGCCGCGGTTGGAGAACAGCTCCAGCAGGATGGAGTGGGGCACGCGGCCATCGATGATGACCGCCTCGTGCACACCTTGATAGATGGCATCGGCCATGCCGCCGATCTTGGGGATCATGCCGCCCGCAATGATGCCGGCGGACTTATAGCCCTCGATCTCGGACACCTCCACCTCGGGGATGAGGGTGCTCTCGTCATCCTTATCCCGCAGCAGGCCCGCGATATCAGTCATGGATACCAGCTTCTCCGCTTTCAGCGCAATCGCGATCTGCGCAGCGGCGGTGTCGGCGTTCACGTTGTAGGCCTGACCCAGATCGTCCATGCCCACCGTGGCGATCACGGGGATGAAGCCGCCGTCCAGCAGGCTTGCGATCAGGGTAGCGTCCACATGCACGATCTCGCCCACATGGCCCAGCTGGGGGTCCAGCTCGGTGCAGCGCAGCATCTGGCCGTCCATGCCGCACAGGCCCACGCCGCGGCCGCGCAGCTTTGCCACCAGATCCTTGTTCACCTTACCGGCCAGCACCTGCTGCACGATCTCCATGGTGGCATCGTCAGTCACCCGCAGACCGTTTGCGAAATGGCTCTCCACGCCCACTTTCTTCAGCATCTCGTTGATGGCCGGGCCGCCGCCGTGCACCAGCACCACGCGCACACCCAGCAGGGTAAGGGTGACCAGATCGTTCATGACGGCATTTTTCAGTTCTTCGTTGATCATGGCATTGCCGCCGTACTTTACCACCATGGTCTTTCCGTGATACTTCTGGATGTAGGGTGTCGCCTCAGAGAAAAGGCGCGCCATTTCTTCGTTTTTCATAAGATTTCCTCTGAACCCTCTCAGTCAATGCCTTGCGGCATTGCCAGATTCCCCTTTTTGTCGCTCACGCGACATCTTCCCCCGGCGCGGGGGAAGTCTGTCCTCTCAAGGGGGAGCCTTTGCTGGACGGGTCACTTTATTTCATAAAATCAGCTGCTTGTCGTTCGTTTTAAGCTCCCCCTTCGGGGGAGCTGGCGCGCAGCGCCTGAGAGGGTTATCAGGTGCGGTAGTCGCCGTTGATCTTGACGTAATCGTAGGTCAGATCGCAGCCCCATGCCTTTGCGGATGCATCGCCGGTGCCCATGTCCACCTTGACCAGCACATCGTGCTCAGCCAGCACCTTGGCGGCTTCGTCCTCGCTGTAGGGGTGGTAGGCGGCGTTTTCGCACACATACACCTCACCGGCCTTGCTGGAAAGCCACACGCAGACCTTATCAATGGAGAAATCGCCGGGGGTGTAGCCGATGGCGCACAGGATGCGTCCCCAGTTGGCATCGCGGCCAAAGACGGCGGCTTTAAACAGGTTGGAGCAGACCACGCTGCGGCTGACGGCACGGGCGGTCTTGAGGTCGGGTGCATGGGTCACCTCGCAGGTGATCAGGTGGGTGGCACCCTCGCCGTCTCCGGCATGCTCGGCGCACATGTGCTCTGCAATGGCGGTCAGCGCTGCCACAAAAGCGGCGTAGTCCGCGTTCTCTTCGCAGATCTCCGGGTTGCCCGCCAGACCGGACGCCATGATGATCAGGGTGTCGTTGGTGGAGGTATCCAGATCCACGCTCATCTGGTTATAGGTGCCGGGCACCACGGTCTTGAGCGCCTTTTCCAGCAGCGCGGGCGAGACGGCGGCATCGGTGGTGTAGAACGCCAGCATGGTGGCCATGTTGGGGGCGATCATGCCGCTGCCCTTGCCGATAGCACCCACGGTGCACACCTTGCCGCCCAGCTCGAACTGGATGGCGTACTCCTTTTTATGGGTGTCGGTGGTCATGATGGCGGTGGCAGCGTCCGTGCTGCCCTGCGCGGTGGCAGCCAGCTTTTCCGCTGCCGCCGGGATGCCCCGGGCAAAGGGGTCGATGACCATGGGCTGACCGATGACGCCGGTAGAGGCGGGCAGAACATCCTTTTCGTCAATGTTCAGCGCCTTGCCCACCAGTGCGCAGCACTCCTCGGCCAGCGCCACGCCGTTGGCGGCGCAGGTATTGGCGTTGCCGCTGTTGACCACAATGGCCTGTGCATAACCATCGGCCAGATGGGCGCGGTCCACCTTGATGGGCGCACCGCAGACCTTGTTGGTGGTGTACACGCCCGCAGCAGCGCAGCGCACCTCGGCCTTGATGAGCGCCAGATCATATTTTTCGCTGTGATTTGCCCGGATGCCGCAATGGACACCGGCGGCGGCAAAACCCTTGGGCGCGCAGATGCCGCCCGCAACTTCCTTATACTGCATAACGATTTTCCTTTCCCACAAAGAAAAACAAGCTTATTCCAACCCTTTGGTCTCTTCCAGACCCAGCATCAGGTTCATGCACTGGACGGCGGCACCGGAGGAGCCTTTGCCCAGATTATCAAACAACGAGACCAGCATCATCTGATCTCCCGCGGCGTTCACGGTCAGGTACAGCTCCATGTGGTCAGTGCCCGCCATGGCATTGGAGTACAGACCGTTTTCCGGCAGCGGCTCGTTCAGCCCGTGCACCTTGACGGTGGCGGCGTCCTTGTAGTAGTCCGCAAGGGCGGCAGCCACGGCCTCGGCGGTAGTGCCCGCAAGGGTAAGATCCAGCGGCACCAGCACCTGCATCCCGCAGTAGTAGTCGCACACCACCGGCACGAACATCGGCGTATGCGCAAGGCCGCTGATCTTCTGCATCTCCGGCAGGTGCTTGTGGCCAAGGCTCAGGCCGTAGCTCTTGGGCGCATCCAGCTTGCTGTGCGCCGGGCGGTCGGGGCTTTCGTAGTCCGCGATCATCTTTTTGCCGCCGCCGGAGTAGCCGGAGATGCCGGTGCAGCTGAAGGGGTAGCTTTGCGGCACCAGCCCCAGCTCCACCAGCGGGCGGGCAATGCTGATAAAGCCGCTGGCATAGCAGCCGGGCACTGCCACGCGGTAAGAGTTCTGAATTTTTTCCTTCTGTCCCTTCAGCTCCGGGAAGCCGTAGTCCCATGCGGCATCGGTGCGGAAGGCGGTGGAGGTGTCCAGCACCTTCACGTCCGGGCGCAGCAGGGGCATGACTTCTTTAGAAGCCGCATCCGGCAGGCAGAGGAAGGCAAGGTCGGCAGAATTGATGACCTTTGCCCGCTCGTGCACGTCCTTGCGCCCTTCGGCAGAGATGGACAGCAGCTCGATCTCCGGGCGGGCGGCCAGACGGTCGGCAATGCGCAGGCCGGTGGTGCCGGAAGAGCCATCAATAAATACCTTTACCTTCATGCGTTTTCCTCCTCCCATGCGTCCAGCCGCGCCGTTGCCAGCGCGATCTGCTTTTCTACGCTGGCGGCGCTGGGGCCGCCGTAGCTGGTGCGTCCCTCGCAGCAGTGCACAAGGTCGATGGCATCATAGATATCGGCCCCGAACAGCGGGCTGTAACTCTGGAACTGGGTCAGGGTCAGCTCTTCCAGCGTTTTGTCGGCGGCAATGCAGTCCGACACCATGCAGCCGGTCAGCTTGTAGGCATCCCGGAAAGGCATTCCCTTCTTGGTCAGGTAGTCGGCGCAGTCAGTGGCGTTGATAAAGCCCTTTGCGGCGGCGCGGCGCATATTGGCGGGCAGGGTCTTCATGGTGTCCAGCATGGGGGTGATGGTCTTGAGGCAGAGTTCCAAGGTGTCCACTGCATCAAAGATGGCTTCCTTGTCCTCCTGCATATCCTTGTTGTAGGCCAGCGGCAGACCCTTCATCATCACCAGCAGGGTGTTCAGGTCGCCGTACACCCGGCCGGTCTTGCCGCGGATGAGTTCGGTAACGTCGGGGTTCTTCTTCTGGGGCATAATGGACGAGCCGGTGGTAAAGGCATCGTCCAGCTCGATGAACTTGAACTCCCAGCTGCACCACAGGATGATCTCCTCCGAAAGGCGGGACAGGTGCATCATGCAGATGGAGATGGCGCTTGCCAGCTCGATGCAGAAATCACGGTCGGACACGCCGTCCAGACTGTTGGCGCAGGGGGCGGCGAAGCCCAGCTTTTCGGCGGTGAAATCCCGGTCCAGCGGGTAGGTAGTGCCTGCCAGCGCACCCGAGCCCAGCGGGCACTGGCTGTCCATGCGGGCGGTGGCGTCCGCAAAGCGGTCAAGGTCGCGCAGCAGCATGGAGGCATAGGCCATCAGCGCGTGACCGAAGGTGATGGGCTGGGCACGCTGCAAATGGGTGTAGCCGGGCATGACGGAGGCGGTGTTCTCCGCCGCCTTTTTGCACAGCACCCGCACCAGCTCCACGATGTAGGCCTGCAAAGTCTTGCTGTAATCCCGCAAAGTCAGGCGGATATCCAGCGCCACCTGATCGTTGCGGCTGCGGCCGGTGTGCAGCCGCTTGCCGGCGTCGCCGATGCGGGCGGTGAGGGTCTGCTCCACAAAGGTGTGCACATCCTCGGCATTGGGGTCGATCTCCAGCCTGCCGGCTGCCAGATCGTCGGCGATGGATGCCAGACCGTTGAGGATGTCCTCACAGTCCTTTTCCGAGATGATGCCCTGCTTTGCCAGCATGGCGGCGTGCACGCCGCTGCCGCGCATATCCTGCGCGATCATGCGCTGATCGAAGCGGATGGAGGAGTTGAAGTCGTTCACGCGGGAATCCACGGCCTTGGAAAAACGGCCCTTCCAGAGTTGTTCTGCCATAGTTTTATCCTTTACTTTATGTCCGGGAACCGCTGCCCCGCGGCAAGCATCCTCGCCCTCTCCGTCTGCTCACTGCGTTCGCATCCACCTCTCCCAAAGGGAGAGGCCTTGGCAGTACGGCAAAGTTTCCGGTTTTGCCAAGGGCTCCCCCTTTGGGGGAGCTGTCACCGAAGGTGACTGAGAGGGCAAGCCCGTTACCACATACAGCGGCCATTCGTCAATTTCTTATAAAAACGGCAAAGCCGCCGCAGGGGAAAACGCTCCTGCGGCGGTGCCGCCGGCAACGATGCCGGTGTGAGAACCCGCGTGTGAAAGTGTGAAAACACACGCAGTCGAAAATGTTGCGATTACTTGACCTCCGGCCAGTTCTTGGACAGCTTTGCGCGCTCCTTGATGGACAGGCCGAACAGGTTGATGAAGCCTGCTGCATCAGCCTGATTGTAGTCCTCGTCCTCACCGAAGGAAGCGGTCTGCTCGTCGTACAGGGTGTACGGAGAGGTGACACCTGCGTTGATCATGTTGCCCTTGTAGAGCTTGAGCTTCACATCGCCGGTGACGGTCTTTTCCAGACTGTCGGCAAAGGCATCCAGAGCCTCGCGCAGCGGGGTGAACCACTGGCCGTTGTAGACGATATCGGCATACTTCTGGGCCAGCTGAGCCTTGAAGTGAGAGCTTTCCTTATCCAGAGTGATGGTCTCCAGCACATTGATGGCCTTGTACAGGATGGCACCGCCGGGGGTCTCGTACACACCGCGGCTCTTCATGCCCACCAGACGGTTCTCCACGATATCCAGCAGGCCGATGCCGTTCTCGCCGCCCAGCTTGTTCAGGTGCTCCACCAGCTCCACAGCGCCCATCTCCTTGCCGTCCACAGCGGTGGGGATGCCCTTTTCAAAGTGGATGGTCACATAGGTGGGAACATCGGGAGCCTGCTCGGGGCTGATGCCCAGCTCCAGGAAGCCGGGCTTGTTGTACTGCGGCTCGTTGGCGGGGCTTTCCAGATCCAGGCCCTCGTGGCTCAGGTGCCACAGGTTCTTGTCCTTGGAGTAGTTGGTCTCGCGGTTGATCTTCAGGGGGATGTGGTGCGCCTCGGCGTAGTCGATCTCCTCGTCACGGCTCTTGATGTCCCACTCACGCCACGGAGCGATGATGGCCATATCCGGGCACAGTGCCTTGAGGGTCAGCTCAAAACGCACCTGATCGTTGCCCTTGCCGGTGCAGCCGTGGCAGATGGCATCTGCGCCCTCCTTGATGGCGATGTCTGCCAGTGCCTTGGCGATGCACGGACGTGCAAAGCTGGTGCCCAGCAGGTAGTCCTCGTACTTAGCACCGAACTTCAGGGTGGGGAAGATGTAGTTCTCCACAAAGTCCTTCTTCAGGTCCAGCACATACAGCTTGGATGCGCCGGTAGCCTTGGCCTTTTCTTCCAGACCGTCCAGCTCGGTGCCCTGACCCACGTCACCGGAAACAGCAACGACCTCGCAGTTGTTGTAGTTTTCCTTCAGCCAGGGAATGATGATGGAGGTATCCAGACCGCCGGAGTAAGCCAGCACGACTTTTTTGATGTTTTCCTTTTTCATGATAAACGCGCTCCTTTAATAAAAATACACTTTTGTTCTCTGATGCGCATTTCCCTTCGCATCCTCTGTCTTTCGTTTGCGGTTGATGCTTTTATTATACGCAGCGCGGGTTTTCCGTCAATGCTAAAAACTGCCAAACATAGCACCTGTTTCGCTTTTCTTTTGGTTCAATCTGTATCTTTATGCAGATATTTTTAAATATATGCGTATTTTATGCAATTTGAGTGTATTTTTTCATGGGGTTTTGGGGGAGTAAACCCTCTCCGTCATCGCTGCGCGATGCCACCTCCCCCGAAAGGGGGAGGTTTTACGCCGCAAAGCGGCAGATGCAAAAAGCTCCCCCCTCGGGGGAGCTGTCGAGCGTATGCGAGACTGAGAGGGTTCGTCCCCCCTACAAACAAACCACCGGAGCATCCGCAGACGCTCCGGTGGTTTAACTATAACTATTTAGTTCAGCTTCAAATCGCCCTCTTTGATCCAGCCCAGCTTGCGCTCCACCTCGCAGAACACCACGCTGAGCACGGCGGGCAGCACAAAGCACAGCAGCGCCATGGCGGCCCAGTCCATGGGGGTGATGGCAGCCTTGGTACCGGCGGCAATATCGCTGACCCAGCCGGTGTAGACGCCGATCTGACCCACCAGACCACAGGTGCCCATGCCGGAGGAGACCGCCGCGCCGTTCATCTCAAAGTGGAACAGGCAGGTAGCCAACGGGCCGGTGATGGCACTGGCCAGCGTGGGGGCGATCCAGATGCGGGGGGTCTTGATGATGTTGCCCATCTGCAGCATACTGGTGCCCAGACCCTGACTGACAAGGCCGCCTACACCGTTCTCCTTGTAGCTCATCACGGCAAAGCCCACCATCTGGGCGCAGCAGCCCGCCACGGCAGCACCGCCTGCAAGGCCGGTCAGACCCAGTGCGGCGCAGATAGCAGCGGAGGAGATGGGCAGGGTCAGTGCCACACCCACGATGACCGACACCAGAATGCCCATGACCAGCGGAGCCTGCTCGGTGGCCCACATAATAAGAGTGCCCACCTGACTTGCGGCTGCGCCGATGGGGGCGGCGATGAGCATGGAAAGCCCGACACCCGCAAAGATGGTCACCAGCGGGGTGACAAGGATATCCACCTTGGTCTCCTTGCTCACGGCCTTGCCCAGCTCTGCCGCCACAATGGCAATGATGAGCACGGCCAGCGGGCCGCCTGCACCGCCCAGTGCGTTGGCCGAGTAGCCCACGGTGATCAGGCTGAACAGCACCAGCGGCGGGCAATGCAGTGCCCAGCCGATGGCACAGGCCATGGCGGGGCCGCTCATGGCCGTTGCGTAGCCGCCCAGATCCACCAGCAGTGCAAGACCGGTCTGCTGACCCACCGTCTTGATGATGGTGCCGATGAGCAGACTGGCGAACAGCCCCTGTGCCATTGCGCCCAGTGCGTCAATGAGGTAACGCTGCGGAGAGATGACGATATCCTTCCGCGCCAAAAATTCTTTCAGCTTCGACATAAAACTTGCCTTTCTATCCAAAACAGATCGTTAAGGTTACGAACGTATGTTCTGTATCATACCATACACCTGTCAAGACAGCAAGAGGTTGCTGGAAAAATTGTGAAATTTCGGCTTTGTGCAATGTTCTGCCCTGCCGGAACGTATTCCATTTGGAACTTTTCCCGACACACTGCCCCGGTGGAGAATTTGTGTAGAAGCCCGCTGTGCCGTTGACGGCTCCCCGCGTGCGGGTGTATACTAGAGGAAGCGTAAAGTTATCATCCGCCGTCCTTTTTATTATAAGCACATGGGCGGCGTGGAATAAAAGCGGGCCCGCCCCGGGCAAGGGGCAAAGACCCGGTGCAGCACAGCGCTGCACCACCGGGAGATTCGGAGGCAGAGACGACAGATGAAAAAACGATTTGACCGATCCGGCACAGCCCGCCGCAAGGCGGTGACAGCCATTGCAGCGCTGACCATGGCGCTGGTTCTGGCTGTGGGCGGCGCAGGGGCAGCGACCCTGCTGTCTGCACAGCCGGAAACTTTGACCGTGGGCGCGGTCGTGCCCCACATCACCGCCGGGGCACCGCAGGCAAGCAGCCCGGCAGCAGCAGCCCCTGCCCCGGAAACAGAGAGCACGGCAACCGCCCCGGAACAGGCAGCGGAAAGCACCGCGCAGCCGCAGCAGGCTGCCTCTGCCCCGGAACAGGCAGAAAAACCGGAAACCGCCGAAGCGGAACCGGCTGCACCGGAAGAAGCCGTTGAAACACCGGAAACACCGGCACAGTCCGCTGAGGATACCGCCCTGGAAGAGGAGAATTCCCCTGCCATGCTGCTGGAAGAGACCCCGGAGTTGGCCGCGCAGGACCCGCAGGCTCCCGCAGCGGACGGCACCGCCCAGAACGACACCGCCGCCCAGCACACCCCGGAGGACAGCGTACTGCTGACCCCGGAGCAGATCCAGCAGGCGCTGGATTCCGGCGCGCTGGAGGATGCCGAGGCGCAGTGCATCGACCTGACCGATGAAAATGGCTTTTTCCGGTGGCTGTTCAACTGGCTGTTCGGCAGCAAGGATAAGGAAGAGGAACCGGCTCCGGCCTACTCCGGCTGGCGCACCGAGAACGGCAAGACCTACTACTATGCGCAGGACACCAACAAAAAGGTCACCGGTCTGCGCTCCATTGACGGCAAGTTGTATTATTTCGATGCCAACGGCGTTAAACAGGACAATGTGACCTTTGGCATCGACGTGTCCAAGTATCAGTCCGGGCTGGACTGGAACAAGATCAAAAAGTCCGGGGTGAGCTTCGTCATCATCCGCATCGGCTACCGGGGCTACGGCGCTGCGGGAAACTTGGTCAAGGACCCCATGTTCGAGGAGCACTTTACCAACGCCCGCAACGCGGGGTTGAAGGTGGGCGTGTATTTCTTTACGCAGGCCGTGAACGAAGCCGAAGCGCAGGAGGAGGCCGATGGCTGCAACTGGGCTTTGAATGGCCGGATGCTGGACTACCCCATCTTCTATGACACCGAGGCCTCCACCGCCCCGCACGGCACCGGCCGCGCCGACGGTCTGGGCGTCGAGGACCGCACCAAATGCGCCATCGCCTTCTGCGAGCGGGTGAAGGAACTGGGCTACAAGCCCGGCGTGTACGCCTCCACCACATGGTACCGCAAGCGGGTGGATTACAACACCCTGCGCAGCCGCTACACCATCTGGAACGCCCACTACGGCGTCTCCTCCAGCCCCATCGGCTGCGATATGTGGCAGGGCACCGAGAAGGCCCGCATCAACGGCTACAGCGGCGAGCTGGACGCCAATATCAGCTACATCGGGTAAAAGAGACTAAACACCCCGGTCAGCGGCGCAAGCCCTGACCGGGGTGTTTTTATCATACTCCCCTGTTTTTGTGCATAAGCTGGTGGCAGAGTATGCAAGCGCAAATGGCGGGGAGGCATGGGGATATGTTTGTGGTCACACTGAGCAAGACGAGCCTGAAAAAACTGGGAGCAGGGGCGGCGTGCTGCGCGCTGGTGGTGTTCAGCGCCATGCTGGGGCGGTTCATCAGTACCCGGACGGTGGCGGTGGCTGCCCCGGTGAACCGCATCGAGAGTGCGCAGGACATCCAGACATGGTTCACCGGCTATGGGCTGGAGGTGGACGGCGCGTCCATTACAGCGGATAAGGTCAAGATCCCCCGCAGGTGGGACGACAGTTTTTCCGCTTTCAACGGAGTGGTGCAGCAAAGCGGCATGGATCTTGCCCGCTACAAGGGCAAAACGGTGGAAAAATGGTCGGCGCTGCTCCCGGCGGCAAGCAGCGGCGAAACCAGCCGCTACGGGGTGCTGCTGGTGTATAAAAAGAAGGCCGTGGGCGCGTATCTGCTGGAAAAGCCCTCCGGCACGGTGCTGGGACTGCAGGACGCTCAGAACGAACTGGCAAAGCAGACTTCCGGCGAGGATTACAGCGGCGACTGGGGCGAGCGGCACGACGAGCAGCTGACCGACAGCACCGCGCAGCAGACCTCCGGCGAACCGGAGGCAGAACCCGAAGCCGCCCCGCAGGCAGCCCCCTACACCGAGCTGCCGCTGGACGCAGAAGGGTACCCCGTGGAATAGGGACGGCATTGCCGTAAAACGACCTTTTTTAAGCTCTTGTCCGGCAGTTGCACAAACTGCCTAGTTTTTACAAACGATTCGGCAAAAATTAGACAAAACACGGATTTTTGTAGCATCCGTATGTTCAAATATAACAAAAAATTCTTGTAAAAATCGGCAATATGAAACGATGCAAAAAAACCGGTACGGGTTTATAATAATAGTATACCAATCCCTGTTGGCAAAGCCATGTTCCGGGGCTGAATGTGCAGCCCGGGCAGAGGGATCAAGTAAGGAGAAAATGATTATGAAGGAATTTCAGTACACTGTTAAGGATGCCTGCGGCATCCATGCCCGTCCCGCCGGCCTGCTGGTCAAGACCGTGAAGGGCTTTGCAAGCACCGCCACCCTCGAGAAGGACGGCAAGAGCTGCGATATGCGCAAGCTGATGGCTCTGATGGGCATGGGCG
>ERZ773276.2211-NODE-2211-length-12444-cov-5.588022_pt1 | contig 12444 bp, 10 predicted proteins | sample MGYA00511386_ERZ773276 | MGnify/ENA primary metagenome ERZ773276 (study PRJEB29015, sample SAMEA2737778) | human gut metagenome | biome: human gut; feature: human-associated habitat; material: faeces | place: China | collected 2012 ...
CGCTGACCGGCATCCTCGGCATGACCGAACTGCTGGAACGCGAAACGCAGGATTCGCATCACCGCTATCTGCTCGCCAACCTCCGGAAGGCCACCGACAGCCTGCTTACGGTCGTCGACGGCATCATGCGCTATTCACTGCTTGAGGCCGACAGGCAGCCCACCTGCTGCGCGCCGTTCTCCCTGCGCGCCGAGCTCGGCGCCTGCATCGCCGTGCTGCGCCCGGCCTGCGCCAGCCGGGACATCCGGCTTTCGCTCGTGACGGACGACACCGTCCCCGACAGGCTCGTAGGCGACGGTTTCCGGCTGCGTCAGGCGCTCGGCAACCTGCTCGGCAACGCGGTGAAATTCACGGAAAAGGGTTCCGTGACCCTGCGCGTCACCCGGGCGGAATCGCAGGCCCCCGAGGGCCGATGCGCGCTGTCCTTCCAAGTCATCGACACCGGCAGGGGCATCCCCACGGACGAACAGGAACGCATCTTCGAGAGCTTCGAACAGGGCTCCGGCGTCCGGGATTCGGGCGATCAGCACGAAACCGGCGTGGGCCTCGGGCTTGCCATCGCCCGCAACATCGCGCGGCGCTTCGGCGGCGACATCTTTGGCGGAAAGAAGTTTATCTTTGTAACCGCTGATCTGGGAGATGGCTGATTTGACCGGCAGGAACTTGTCATCAATCATCAGTTCTTTGTAGATCTGCTTGATGACACGCTGCTGGTCGTCGGAATCGTAAATCGTAAAGCTTTTGGGGAAGCCAATGCGTTCGGCATCGCGGCGCAGGATCCGTACACAGGCAGAGTGGAAAGTGGAGGCAAATACATCCCCGCCCATGGTATCGCCCAGCATGGCTTTCAGGCGTTCTTTCAGCTCTCCGGCGGCTTTATTGGTAAAGGTAATGGCCAGCACATTCCACGGGCGGGCCGGGGCAACGCTCATCAGCGGCATCAGGGACTGCGGAACCGGCTGGCCGCACATGATGGCGGTGCGCAGCTGCTCCAGATCACTCTGCGCAACCGGGCGGCTGACCTCTTTGGAGCCATAGGCGCGGCCAAAACGGATGATATTGGCAATGCGGTTGACCAGAACGGTGGTTTTGCCGGAGCCTGCACCTGCCAGGATCAGCAGCGGGCCTTCGGTGGTAAACACAGCCTGCTGCTGCACCGGGTTCAGCTTAGTAAAGCAGGAAGCGATATAGCGGTCCCGCAGGGCCAGAAATTCAGTGGTAATGGTATCGGGCATAATGAACCTGTCCTTATATTATATGGCAGAACCAGCCCGGAACCATGCAGGGCTGGGAATTTTGGCAAACGCTGTATAGTATAGCACACTTTTGCCGGATAGAAAAGTAGGCTGGCGGAGGTATCCGCAGAAAATCATACTTTTTACAACCTGCACAAAAGCTGCGCTTTAATTGGAAAAACCTTCTGGGGATTGCAGTCGGTTATGCCACGCTCTGGGGGTGGCATCGCGGAAACCGGCTGTCAGGTATTGGCCCAGCGTTAAGCTGGCTGCGGTTCCGCGTGCCACACAGTTGATGGGGTCTGGTGCGATGGCAACATCCACATGCAGCTCCCCGGCAATATAACCAGCCAGGCCACGCAGCATGGAGCCGCCGCCAGTCAGCAGAATGCCGTTCTTGGCAACATCAGCGGCCAGTTCCGGCGGGGTGCTTTCCAATACATTGCGGGCAGTGGCGGCAATGCGGGCGGCCAGTTCCTGCACGGGCAGGTACAGGTCCCGCGTATAGACAAGGCGGCGGGCGGGCAGGTTGGTCTCCCAGGAATGGCCACGGATCTCCATTACGCCCTCAAACTCGCTTTTGGTGCAGCAGGCAACCTGCTTTTTCAGCGCTTCGGCGGTTAGAGGGCCGATGGCAATGTTGAATTTTTCCTGAACATACTGGGCAATGCACTGGTCAAAAGCGTTGCCGGCGACCGGCAGGCTGGCGGCGCGCACCCGCCCACCCATGCTGATCACGGCGATATCCGTGGAGCCGCCGCCGATATCAATCACCATGCAGCCCATGGGTTTGCGGATATCCAGCCCTGCGCCAAGGGCGGCGGCGACAGGCTCATCCACAAGGAAAACCTGCCGTGCCCCGGCTGCCATGACGGCTTCTACCACGGCGTCAGCTTCAATGCCGGTAATGGCTGCCGGAACGCAGACCGATACGCGCGGCTTGATGATGCGCGAACGGCATACCTCATTGATAAACCGCACGATTAGTTCGTTTGTCATGCGGTGGTCCTGAATAATACCGTCCCGCAAAGGGCGGATGATATCAATATAAGAAGGCACACGCCCCACCATGCGCAGGGCTTTGTCCCCCACTGCCAGAATGGTGCTGCTGCGGGTATCAACAGCACCAATGCTGGGCTGATGGAACACAACTCCCTGTTCCTGTGTGGCAATGATAATGGAAGTTGTGCCAAGATCAAGGCCGATATCATATTGCTTCATGTTTATCTGGTACTCCTTGCTGCCAGAAGCAGCACTTTGTTATCTATTGTGAATTGCCATCAACCATCCGGCAGATAAAAGTTATTTGCTTTCTTTTGGTGTTCCGGCGGCACCGTGGCTTTTGGGCATCAGTTCCGTCGCTGCAACACACACGCCGTCCACACTCACAGCGCCACCCTCCAATAGCGCTTTGGCGCAGGCAGAGATGGTGGCACCAGTGGTGATCACATCATCCAGCAACAGCAGCCGCATTCCGGAAAGGTCAACCCCAGTATGGCAGGCGTAAGCATCCTTGACATTGGCAAAGCGCTTTTGCTGGTCCAGCGATTTTTGCGGTAAAACCTGCCGGGTCAGGCACAGCGGCTGGATGACCGGAATGTGCAGGATGCGCCCAAGGCGCTGCGCTAGCAAAAGGGGCATATTTTCCGCGCGGTTCTTCTTTACGCGCGGCGGTACCGGAACAATGGCGCTGTACAGCGAAATGCCGGATAGATTCTCGTATACCGGGCGGTACCCTGGGGCACGGGCGGGCTGTGCCCCAAAAATCAGCACAGCCATCAAATCCGCCAGTTCTCGCGCATACCAGGGGTTGCCGTTCTCCTTGCAAAGCAGGATAGCATGGCGCACACTGTCTGCATAGTAAAAGGCACCTGCGCAGGTGTTGACAGCGTAAAAGGCGTGCTCCGTTACAGGCAGACGCGGTGGAAGATGCCGCAGACGCTCGGCTTCCGGTATACAGGAACGGCACACGGCGGCTTTCCAGGCGCTTTGCTCAAGTACCGTGCCGCACAGCGGGCAGTGCCGCGGATAGGCAAGGGCCAGCAGCGGTTCCAGAGCCGTTCGCCCACGGTCCAGCCAATCCGGAGATATGCGTTTTCTCTGTTTCATCTGCGTTTTTCAGCCGGAGTGACTGCCTCGCGCAGCAGGTAGCGCAGCCCGCTGTAACGCATGTTCTGGCGCACATTATCCACCATGGCCTGCTCGGTGCGCCGGGTTCCCGCCAGAATGCACAGGCGGCGTGCGCGGGTAACCCCGGTGTACAACAAGTTGCGGTAACAAAGGCGCGCGGGTACATCTGCCACAGGCATAATGACGGCCGGAAATTCAGAACCCTGGCTTTTGTGCACTGTTACAGCGTAAGCGGGTTCCAGCTCGGCAAGCTGGTCAGCACCGTAAATATACTTTCGGTCATCCATCTGTACTGTCACAGCACGGCTTTCGGGGTCAACGGCAGTAATAATACCCATATCCCCGTTATAGGCACCCACACCGGCTTCGGCACCGTCCCGCTCATAAGGAATGTCATAATCGTTTTTGATCTGCATTACCTTGTCGCCACAGCGCAGCACACGGCCGCTTTGCTCCCAAATGATCTGCGGCTTATCCGGTGCAGGCGGGTTCAAAATGGCCTGCAGGCGGCGGTTCAGTTCTACGCTCCCGGTGGGGCCAACCTTGGTGGGGCAAAGCACCTGGATGTCCCGCACGGGGTCATAGCCATAACTTTTGGGCAGCCGGGTACTGACCAGATCGCAGATCAGCCTCTGGCAGGCAAGACCGGTGGATTCGATCATGAAAAAGTCATCATCCCGCCCGCCTTTTATGGGCATCTGCCCTTCCACAATGCGGTGGGCGTTCTGTACAATCATGCTTTTCTGCGCCTGGCGGAAGATCTCATTCAGCCGTACGGTGGGCAGAACGTCTGCCTGCAAGATCTCCCCCAGCACACTGCCGGGGCCAACGCTGGGCAGCTGGTCGGCATCACCTACCATAATAATGCGGCAGTGGTAACGCGCGGCGGCCAACAACGCCTGGAACAGTTTGGCATCTACCATACTCATCTCATCCAGAATGATAACGTCAAACGGGAGAAGATTCTTTTCATTATGAATAAAACGCACGCTGCCGGTAGAATAGTCCACTTCCAGCAATCGGTGGATGGTGGAAGCGCTGTGGCCGGTCAGCTCGGTCAGCCGCTTGGCGGCGCGGCCGGTGGGGGCACACAGGGCAACCCGGTCATAAATACCTTCATACAAATTCAGAATCGCTTTGACCGTTGTGGTTTTGCCGGTACCGGGACCGCCGGTCAAAACCATTACGCGGGAAGAGAGTGCTAAGCGGATTGCTTCCCGCTGCAAAGGGGCATATTCAAAACCTTGGGTCAATTCCAAAACGCGGATATCGCTTTCCAGCGTTTTGGAGCTTTCTGTCGGGAATGTGGCAAGCTCCCCCAGCCGCGCAGCAATATCCTGCTCTGCGCTGAGCAGATCTGGCAGGTAAATATATTTCGTTTCGTCAAAGGTGCAGGCGCGCATTTCGTCATGCTCCAACAGGCTTTGCAGCCCGGCCTTTACGGCATCCGGCTCCACCCGAATAAAGCGCGCAGTGCTTTCGATCAGCTTATCTGCGGGCAGGCAGGTGTGGCCGTTGTTGGCGTTGTGGCGCAAAGCGTACAAAAGCCCGGCGGCAATGCGCAGGTCGCTGCCCTGCCCTACCTGCAGCTGGGCGGCGATACCATCGACCTGGCTGAATTTCAGGTTCAGCGGCTCCCCGCACAGCATGTAGGGGTTCTTTTTCAGTGCTTCTACCGTGGCGGGGCCAAACGCGCGGTAGGCTGTAACAGCCATCTGGGCGGAAAGCCCAAACTTGGCCATCCAGGCAACCACTTCCCGCACACCGTACATACGTCGGAACTCGTTGGAGATGGCGGCGGCCTTTTGCGGGGTGATACCTTTTAGCTCACAGAGTTTGTCCGGCGTTTCGGAGATGACGTTCAATGTATGCGCCCCAAATTTTGCCACAATCTTTTTTGCTGTGGAAGGCCCGATATAGGGCAATACCCCACTGGAAAGGTAGCTCAGCAAAGCCGCGGTATCCTGCGGCAGGCTGGCCTCACAGGTTTCGGCTCGGAACTGTTCGCCATAGCTGGGGTGGTTGACCATATAGCCATACGCCGTAATGGACATACCGTTATCCACGCTGCCCACGTTGCCTGCGACCACAATATCGGTGCCACCGGCATCCACTTCAAACACGGCATAACCGGTATCCGGGTTTTCGTATATCACATGCTCAACAACGCCCTCTAATTTGAGCATCTCAGCAGTTTGTGTTGTACTATTTGTCTGTAAAGTATCCGTGCTTGCCACCTCCTTCCGGGTGCAAATGGGGTAAAAACCGTTCAATACACAATTTTTTATTTTATATTATAGCCTATTTGTATCTCTTTGGCAATTTTTTTGACAACTTCCCCTTGTAGCTGATATAATAAATGTCCTTTTGCGGTTTTGAAGTGAGTGCAAAAAGAAGGCGCTGGGCAAGGAGGCGAAGCTGGAATAAAATTGCATGGATCGAATTTTCTGGCAGCGGCAAGTCCACAGTGGCGCGGACGCTGAGGTAGGAATACGCGGTGTAAATGCCTTGCAGCTTGACTGCGTACAGCATATACTGGGCAGGCAGGTACGCCCGCTGGAAGAAAAGCGGACAGCCGTACCCACAGGCAAACTGAAAAAATCGCCAGGTTTTTGCACAGTGCCCGAGGAAGTGCGTGTGATCAAAAAGCAGGGAGAATTGGATGAATTTTACCGGGAAACGGGAATGCGGACAGAGCAGACTTTGCAGCAAAAGCGTTAACATATGTTTGCACAGGAGCAAACAACGGGAAAAATAAGAGCAATTTATACATCAATGGTAAAAAATGTTTTGAGAAATTGTTATCACTTGCGGAAGGGGTGCAAACAAAATTGTGTATTTTGCCAAAAATCAAGACATTTCGATGTACGGTTGAAACACACCTGAATTTGTGCTAAAATCATGTTAGCTATCTGTGGCCAAATTGCCGTAAAGCACAACTACTTTACATAAACATGCGTGCTAAGATTTTGCATGTGGGGCAGCTGCGGGCCCCAATTGTAAGAGTGGTGCTTTGCGTCAAAAAGCCGACCGAAGCGGCAGACCTGGCCAACCATCTTTGACTGGAAAACAGGAATTAAGAGATTAGAGAGGTGCCTTTTGTGGATAATGAAGAAAATGAAGTAATTGACCTAACAGAAATTTTAAGTGCGGTTCGCCAGCATCTTCTTGAACTGATTTTTGTAACTTTGGCTGCTGCGCTGGTTGGCTTTACGGCGTCTAAGTTTTTGATGACCCCAAAGTATGATTCTTCTGCCCTGATGATTGTCAATACCCGGCAGGATGTCAACGCCAATGTTACTAGTGACCAGATCAATTCTGCAACCAAGCTGGTTTCTACTTACAGCATTATTATCAAGAGTGATACGGTTCTGCAGCAGGTTATTGATAACCTGGGCCTGAACCTGACTTATGCTCAGCTGAACAAGCGCGTTACCGTAGCAGCTGTGGACGATACCCAGGTTATGAAGATCACTGTGCAGAGCGACAGCCCGGAATGGGCACGGCAGGTGTGTGAACAGATCATTACAGTGGCTCCGGATGTGATCAAAGAGGCTGTTGAAGCGGGTTCCGTCAAAGTGATCTCCAATGCTTCTTTGGCAACGGAGCCGGTTTCCCCCAACATTAAGAAGAACACGATGTTGGCCGCAGCGGTTGGTTTTGTTCTGGTGATTGGTATTATTGTGCTGCAGGTTTTGCTGGACAATAAGATCAACACGGAGGAAGATGTTACCAAGTATCTGGATATGACTGTTCTGGGCGTGATCCCGCAGTATGATCAGGGAGGTAAAAAGGAATGAGTAAAAAGCGTGAACATCATAAGCTGTTTATGGTTGGCTCAGATGCACCGTTCCAGTTTACAGAAGCTTACAAGTCTCTGCGAACCAACCTGGAGTTCCTTGCCGCAACCAGTGATTGCAAGACTATCCTGATTACCTCCTCTGTCCCCGGCGAAGGGAAGAGCAACGTCGCAGTAAACCTTGCGATTACCCTGGCAGACAGTGGCAAGCGTGTGGTGCTGGTTGACTGCGATATGCGTAAGTCTACCATCTCCCGCTACCTGCATATTCCGCGTGATCATATCGGCATTACCAACACCATTACGGGCAAGGACCGTACCCAACTGGCCAATGCACTGGTCAACTTCAAAGACCTGGGCATTGTGGTGCTACCTGTTGGCACCATCCCCCCGAACCCATCGGAATTGTTGGCAACGAAGGCGATGGAAAATACCTTTGAGGCCCTGAAGCAGGTGTACGATTATATTATTGTAGATACGCCGCCGGTTTCTGTTGTTACCGATGCTGCAGTATTGTGCAAGTATGTGGATGGGGCATTGCTGGTTGTACGCCCGGGTGTTACCACCATTGAAGGTGCCCAGCTGAGCAAGAAAAACCTGGAAGCTGTGAATGCCCGCGTCCTTGGCGTAGTAATGAACGGATACGATGTTAAAAAAGTCGGTAAGAAAGATGGCTACTACTATTCTTATTCTTACGGGTACAGCAATGACGATGCAGCTGGAAAGAAGAGCCGGAGTAAGGCATAATGAGTTCGCAACTGGTTGATCTCCATTGTCATATTTTGCCTGGCATTGATGACGGTGCCAAAAACCTGGATGTTTCCATGTCCTTGATCCAGAAAGAAATGGAAGACGGGGTTGTTGGCATTGTGTTCACACCGCACTTCCATTATGAGCGCATTACGCTGGATGCTTTTGTGCAGCAGCGCAAAATGGCTTATCGCAGCGTTGTGGCGCAGCTGGCAGAACGCAAACTTCCCCTTGCCGTCAAATTGGGTGCAGAGGTCTATTTTACCACAGCTTTGGCCAGCCTGGATCTTTCCAAATTGGCATTTGCAGGGTCGCGGTATATCTTGATTGAATTCCCGACCAGCATCCATCCCGGTGGAATTGAGGATACCCTGTTTGCGGTGCAAAACCGTGGGTATACTCCCATTTTGGCCCATGTGGAGCGCTACCCCTATGTTACCGAGGATCCTACCCTGCTGTACCGCTGGGTCAGCTCCGGCGCATTGGCGCAGATCAATGCTTCGGGTTTGGTGCGCGGTGGACATACGGCCAAATGGCTGCACAAACTGCTGGATTGGAACTTAGTCCATCTGATGTGTTCTGACTGCCATTCTGTTACAACCCGCCCGCCAAACCTGAAAGACGGGATGGCACAGATAAGCAGTTCAACGGCAAAACTTTTACAGAAAAATGCCATTGATGTCTACCTGAACAAAGAAATTTCTATCAAAGAACCAATTGAGCCAAAATTCCGCTTTGGACGCTGGGTATAATAGGCTTGCAAGTTACGGTTTGCTGCCCTACTATATTCCGGGGCCATCATGCGTGGCAGAAAGCCCGTTTCACATGCCGCAAAGGGAACGGTCTTTCTTCGTGCTTTTGCGGCTTTTAATTGTATCATGAACCATTCTACATCAAAAACACTGCATATTCTGGATGCTTTTCTGGACTTTTTCCTGCTGTTGGGAGCGTATGAGGTTTCCAGCCTGCTACGTATGCACAGCCCCTGGGGTGAAGCGTTCTGGTGGGTCGATGTTGCCCGCTTCCGCCCGCTGGCACTTGTATACGCAGCGGCAATCATTCTGATTTATATTGCACAGGGTGAATACCGCACTTTTAAGCGGCGCGGCTTAGTGAGAGAACTGGCAAAAGCCCTTTTGGGAAACCTGGGCGGCTTTGCGCTGGCAGCAACCATTTTGTATGTATTCCAACTTTCGCAGTTTTCCCGCCTGCTGCTTGTTTACTATTACCTGCTGTCCAGCGTGGTCATTACGATCAAGCGGTTATTGCTGCACCGGATCAGCCTTTGGTATGCAAAGCGGCGCCATATTATAGCCCGCGTTTTGCTGGTCGGCAATGGAAACCTGGCATTACGCTATTATAATGATGTTGTAAAGGGCAAGGATGTATCGGCAGAGTATGCCGGCTATGCAGCGCAGAACCCGGTAGTGGAACTGCCGAATTACCTTGGCACAGTAGCCGATCTGCATAAGATTCTGGAAAGTACCCGGATTACCCATATTGTGATTGCGGAGGAAACCCAGAACCGCAGCGAGTTGCTGCAGATCACCGCGATTGCAGAAAATTACGGCATTAAGGTCAGTGTAATTCCGGTCTATTCGGACTTTCTCTCTTCCCGCACAATGGATAATACCGTAAACGGGTTGTATGTGATCGACCTGAAAATGCAGGAAACATGCGATATTATGGGTGTGAACATTGTGGTAACGGACATGGACAAAACCATGACGCTGCTGGAAAGCCAGCTGGAACAATGGCGTGGGAAATATATCTGCGTGGCCAATGTACATACCACCGTAACGGCGCACGAGGATGCCGAGTACCGCTATATTCAGAACCATGCGGTCATGGCGCTGCCGGACGGCGGTCCCCTTTCGCAGTTCAGCCGCAGGCAGGGGTATGCTGCTGCGCAGCGCGTTACGGGGCCGGATTTGATGAAGCAGGTTTTGGCGGTCAGCGCAGAAAAAGGCTGGCGGCACTATTTTTATGGCTCTACCCCGGAAACGTTGCAGTTGCTGCGCAAAAAGGTGGAAGAGCGCTACCCTGGTGTTGTGATTTCCGGTATGATGTCGCCACCGTTCCGCGAGATGACCCCGCAGGAGGACGCTCAGGCGGTAGCGGAAATCAACGCAACAAAGCCGGACTTTGTGTGGGTTGGCCTTGGTGCCCCCAAACAGGAACGCTGGATGGCCGCCCATGAGGATCGCGTACAAGCCTTGATGATCGGCGTTGGTGCGGCGTTTGACTATGAGGCGGGCAACATTAAGCGTGCGCCCATGTGGATGCAGAAGCACAACCTGGAATGGCTTTACCGATTGATGCAGGACCCGAAGCGCCTGTTCCACCGCTACCTGAAAACAAATGTAAAATATCTTTTGTGGACCTGGCGCAGCGGCGAATAACGGAAAAGATAAAACAATAGCAAAAATACCATGCCGCACATCGGGTAAGGAACCGACCCCGGTTCCTTGCCCGATGTGCGGCATTTCTTATGGCTTTAGGGCGCCGACCGACAATCTGATTCCATGCAGAATAAGCGAACAGATTCCGGCTGTGCGACAAATAAGAATCGAAGAATCTCGACTTTTTTCTCAAGCCCCCTACCTATTTGCCGGGAGCTATGGTATAATATCTGTATATGCTGTTATATATGCAAATTTAGATGTTTGGGAAGGAGCTACCACATGCAGCAGGAAACTGTCATTGTGTTGGACTTTGGTGGCCAGTATAACCAGCTGATCGCCCGCCGTGTCCGTGAATGCAACGTTTATTGCGAAATTTATTCTTACCGTACTGACCTGGCCAAAATCAAGGCCAAAAATCCGAAGGGCATTATCTTTACCGGTGGTCCCAACAGCGCTTACCTGCCGGATTCCCCTACCATCGATCCCGAAATATATACTTGGGGTGTTCCGGTACTGGGCATCTGCTATGGCAGCCAGCTGATGATGCATATGCTGGGCGGTAAGGTTTGCAAGGCTCCGGAACGCGAATATGGCAAGACGGTTGTGGATCTGGATACCACCAGCCCGCTGTTTGACGGCCTGCCGAACCAGAATGTTTGCTGGATGAGCCATAATGACTATATCGAGCAGGCTGCCCCCGGCTTTGATATTATTGCCCACACCCCCAACTGCCCGGTTGCCGCTGCACAGGATGCCGCCCGCGGCCTGTACTGTGTGCAGTTCCACCCGGAAGTGCTGCATACCGAAAACGGTACTAAGATTCTGCATAACTTTGTTTACAAAGTTTGCGGCTGTGCCGGTGCCTGGAAGATGGACTCCTTTGTGGAGCATAGCGTGGACGCCCTGCGCGAGAAGATTGGCAATGGCAAGGTGCTGTGCGCTCTTTCCGGTGGTGTGGATTCCAGCGTATGTGCTGCCATGCTGGCAAAGGCCATTGGTAAGCAGTTAACCTGCGTGTTTGTTGACCACGGCCTGCTGCGCAAGAACGAACGTGAGCAGGTTTGCGAAGTGTTCGGCGAGGGCGGCCAGTTCGACATCAACTTTGTCTGCGTGGACGCCCGCGAACGTTTTTACAGCAAGCTGGCCGGTGTTACCGAGCCGGAGCGCAAGCGTAAAATCATTGGCGAAGAGTTCATCCGTGTGTTTGAGGACGAGGCCAAGAAGATCGGTGCTGTAGACTTTTTGGCACAGGGCACCATCTACCCGGACGTTGTGGAAAGCGGCCTGGGCGGTGAATCTGCTACCATCAAGAGCCACCACAATGTTGGCGGCTTGCCGGATTATGTAGACTTTAAGGAAATTGTGGAGCCGCTGCGCGACCTGTTCAAGGATGAAGTTCGCCAGGCTGGCCGTGAACTGGGCTTGCCTGAATATCTGGTCGCCCGCCAGCCGTTCCCCGGCCCCGGCCTTGCCATCCGCATTATCGGCGATATCACCCAGGAAAAGGTTGCCATTGTACAGGATGCTGATGCAATCTGGCGCGAGGAAGTGGATAAGCTGCCCGCCGCTCAGCGCCCCAGCCAGTATTTTGCCGCGCTGACCAACATGCGCAGCGTTGGTGTTATGGGTGATGAGCGCACCTATGATTACGCCATCGCCCTGCGCGCTGTGACCACGACCGACTTTATGACCGCGGAAGTTACCCTGCTGCCCACCGAAACCATTACCACCGCAGCAAACCGCATCGTAAACGAGGTAAAGCATATCAACCGTGTTCTGTTCGATTATACCACCAAGCCGCCAGCAACGATCGAGTTTGAATAATTTGAAATGCTTTAAAAATCCAGTGTTTATGCGGGTTTGAGGCACTTCAAGAAGTCTTTTGATAACAATTTGATAACGGTTGCATGAGAGCTATTATTCTTGTAAGCCAGTGGTTTTGGGGTTAGAGAATGATTGACAGGTGGTTGTGCAACAAATAAATCCATATTATTTATTTAGAAAGCCCTTAGCTGTGGGTAAAAACTCATAGCTAAGGGCTTTTTGTCGTCTTTATTTATCTGGTTTGAGCTGGTCTTGGAACGTTAGACCAGCGCGTCGCTAAGTGCCTGCGATGGTACTTTCG
>ERZ773276.2223-NODE-2223-length-12380-cov-13.946531_pt1 | contig 12380 bp, 13 predicted proteins | sample MGYA00511386_ERZ773276 | MGnify/ENA primary metagenome ERZ773276 (study PRJEB29015, sample SAMEA2737778) | human gut metagenome | biome: human gut; feature: human-associated habitat; material: faeces | place: China | collected 2012 ...
GGCATCGCGGAAGGATTTTTATGTGGTTTCCGTTTTTAGCGGACACCAATAATAAGAAATTATTAAATTTGTGACCTACAACCATCACATTTAACACAACAATTATGATATTATCCACAACCCCAACCATTGAAGGTCACACCATCCGTGAGTATAAAGGCATCGTCACCGGTGAGACGATCATCGGTGCCAACTTCGTTCGTGATTTCTTCGCCGGTATCCGTGATATCATTGGCGGTCGCTCGGGCAGTTACGAAAAGGTGCTGCGTGAAGCAAAAGACACTGCTATGGCAGAGATGCAGGACCGAGCCTCTCAGCTGGGTGCCAATGCCATCGTAGGCATTGACATCGACTATGAGACGGTCGGTCAAAACGGCTCTATGCTCATGGTAGCAGTAAGCGGCACGGCTGTTGTCATTTGAAGACATGACCAACGAAACACTACAGACCGTTCCCAGGGCTTAATCCGTCACGGGGGAAATCCCCGCAACGAATAGGGGAAATACGCTGTCGGAATAGGATAATCAACTTGTCACCATACCTTCTTCTTCGTAACTTTGCAATCGAAAAAGATATAGAAGTCGTCGCAAATCCAAAGCGATACCAAGTATCTACAAAAAGTCAAATCATTAATAAAGTTACGATTATGAAAACGATGAAGGCTATAAAAATGATGTTGATAGCAGTAATGATGACAATCGTCACCTCTGCTTCCGCCATGACCTACAGTCAGGCTAAAGATCAGGCTCTTTTCCTCGCCGACAAGATGGCTTATGAGCTGAATCTCACTGATGAGCAGAATGAGGCCGCCTATGAGATCAACCTCGACTACCTCATGGCTGTCAACGACTATAACGATCTCTATGGCTATTACTGGACACTCCGCAACCAGGAATTGCAGTCCATCCTCTCATCCTGGCAGTATAATGCCTATGTTGCCGCAAACTATTTCTATCGTCCCGTCTATTGGTCCAATAACCGTTGGGTGTGGCGTATCTATGCCCGTTACACTCCGACCAAGTTCTATAAGTCCCGTCCAAGGGTATATGTGACTTATCGCGGTGGCAACAGCAAGAGCTACTACACAGCACAAACATGGAATCGGCAGCCACGTTCTACCCCGAATAGCCGTACTTTCGGAAGTCGCCAGACCGTCAACAATGTCAAGACGATAACCAATTACAGAAACACAAACAGAAAGTTTGGCCGCCGTTAGCATATACAACAGCGGACGGTGACCGTCCTCGTGTCCGTTTCAATCTAAAATATTCTTGTAGAATGCAAGGAAAACTAAATCCATACAAGAAATATGAGGTATTATATATGCCGTTAAAACTAATTTTGTATCTTTGCGGGCAAATACACACAACATTTTGAAATAGGAGACATTATTATGGCAACAAAAGACACAGTATTGGAGACCATGAAGCAGGCTGGCACGCCGCTCAACGCAGGAAAGATAGCTGAACTCTCCGGCCTTGACCGCAAGGAAGTAGATAAAGCTATGAAAGAACTTAAAGCAGAGGGAGCTATCGTTTCACCTGTCCGCTGCAAATGGGAACCTGCGCAGAAGTAAGCCTCCATTTGACACTAACAAGACCTCATTGAATACATCTCAACGATGTATAAATGAGGTTTTGTTGTCTTATTGTTTGAGCCTCGGCAACGTCATGCAGATTCTCTTAGTCTATATTTTCCCCTTGATAACAGCACAAGAATAAAGAAATGAAAGAAAAATTCAAGCCACTCTTTGAGGCATACACATTTAATAACGGTACCACCACCAAAAACCGTCTGGCCATAGCGCCGCTCACCCATTGGTCGGCAGATAGTGACGGGCATGCCACTTCGGCAGAACTCGCCTATCTGAAAGCCCGCGCCCACGGCTTTGGACTGTTCATCAGTGCTGCCATGGCAGTGAGCCGGGAGGGTATCGCCTTCACCGGGCAGCCTGCTGCCTACCGCGACGTAGACGAGGACAGTATGGCCAAACGAGCAGCGGTGATGAAGCGTGAGGGTGCGCTGGCCATTGCGCAGCTACAACACGGTGGTGCGGCAGCACTTACCACGCTCAACGGTGGTGTTGCCTTTGCACCAAGCCTCCTCGACGACCAGAAGATAGACACCTTGGGTACCAAACTGAAAGTGAAGACAGAGGCACTGACAGAAGAAGGCATACAGAAGGTTATCCACGACTTCGCCTATGCCACCGAGCTCGCTATCCGTGCCGGCTTCGACGGCATCGAGCTGCACGGCGCCAACGGCTATCTGCTCCAACAGTTCTTCTCTGCCAAGACCAACAGATGCACCGACAACTGGGGCGGGACCCTTGAGAAGCGGATGCGACTGCCACTGGCTGTCACTGACGCTGTCATGGAGGTGAGGAAACGGATGAACCGTCCCGACTTCATCATCGGTTACCGTCTCACACCTGAGGAGCCCGGCGAGAACGGACTGACCATGGACGACACCCTTACCCTCATCGATGCCTTGGCAGACAAAGGCGTACAATATATCCACATGTCGCTTCATGGTTTTTACAACAAGGCCCGCCGAGGCGCCGGCGCCGGGCAGCCCCGTCTGCAACTGGCGAAGGAGCGGCTCGAAGGCAAGGGCGTGGCACTGATAGGCGTGGGTGGACTGCGTACCCCGGACATGGCGCTGGAGGCTTACAACAGTCACATGGCTGATTTCGTGGCTATAGGCCTGGGCGTGCTCGTCAATCCCAACTTCGTGACGTTGATAGAGACTGGGAAAGAAAACAAAGCGCGGAAGATACCTAATATCTTCCGCGATGCCGCCTACCATCAGTTGCCCGAACCGATGTGGAATCAGATGATGACCTTCGTACCAAAAGGAGCACTGCGCTTCGCCACCATCGTAGGTAAGTTGCTTGGATGGAAATGAGCGCGAAAGGGAGCTATCTCCCTACGCTCTGCTCGTAGGCTACGATTTTTGTCCGCAATGCCGCGTATGCGTCGGTATACCGGTCGCGGCATTGCTGGTACTGTTGTTGGGCATCAAGAAGATCGTTCATCGTCACCGTCCCCGCGTGGTAATAGTTGCGGTTCAGTCGCAGGTTCTCCTCGCTCTGCTCGATGCTTTTCTTGGCCAGCACAAGCTGCTTGTAGGCATCGTCCACGTCGTTCCAATTTTTCTGCATCCGGATCTTCAGCAGTTCAGCATTGTCGTCGAGCTGCTGTCTGGCATTCTCCTCCGCCAGCCTGCGGCGCTTGACGGCATGTGAGCCGCCCCACCACTGCGAGATGGGGATAGAGACCGTGGCAAAGACCGCCGCAAAGTTATTGTCCAGTCCACTGCCCATATCGTAGTAGTTATACCCTGCGCCCACACCGACGGCAGGCAGCAGCTTGCCCTGTTCCATCTTCCGTTGCAGGGTGGCAGTTTCCACATTCTTCTGCAGAAGTTGATACTCCGATGTTGCCGCAACAGCCGAGTTGTGGTCTTCTTTGATCATCGGATAAGGCGGAAGTGTGGTGATGTCGGCAGGCGCCGCAACGTCGACGCTGTCGCCTGCCCCGATATACTGTGCCAGCACCATCCGGGCGAGTCTCAGGCCGTTGTCGAGTTTGAGGCGGTTGCTCTGAACCTCGTTCTGTTTCAACTGCACCTGCAGCAGGTCGTTGCGCATGCCCACCCCCGCTTTCACGGCCAGCGACGCGTCTTTCTCAAGGTTCGCCAGCATCGACGCCACGGCATCGAGTGTGCGCTGTTTCTCCCGAAGCGAGATGATCTGCCAGTAGTATTGTTCTGCGGTGAGCACCACCGTATTCTTCGCAACCTGTCGTTGCAGTTTGCTCGCCTCCACACCGACCTTCGCCAGTCGGTTGCCGTTGACGATCTGTCCTCCGGCAAATACTGGCTGGACGGCGGTCACCCCGGCAATGACCCCATGGTCGAGTGCTGACACCGGGATGGATGTAGGCAGGGCTGATGCTATGTTGGCAGGCAGCGCACCCGCCAGCGACGGAGGCAACACCGATGCCAGTCCGACATCCGTCTTTATGATATCGGTGGACGACTTGAAGCCAATCCCCGTGGCCTTCACCTGCGGGAAATAACTGGTGAGGGCTTCTTTCTTCTGTTCCCTCGCCTGCGCGATGGCGTTGTCGGCAGTCCTCATTTGTATATTATGCGCCAGCGCCCGTTCCCTCACCTGTTGCAGGGTGAGCTGCTGTGCCCGGACGCCAAGTCCCACGGCAAGGAGCAGCGCTAAGGTGATATTTCTATTCATTATATTCATGATGGAAGCTGTTAATGTATGGATGGACAAGATTGAGAAAGCAGCACTTACTGTGCCTCCAGTTCCATGCTCTTCGTCCTTCTCTTCGTCGTGCCGCTCATGAGCAGCCAGTAGGCGATGGGAAGAATGGTGAGGATGAAAAACATCGTGATGATGGTTCCGAAGAAGATGACGTTGCCCATAGGAGCCCACAGGCCAGAGCCGCCCAACATCATCGGCACGACTCCCATGGAGGCTGCCGCCGAGGTGAGGAAGATCGGTCGCATACGCCGTTTGGCACTCGTCTGTATCGCCTGGTGTGCCGTGAGATGCTCTGTCTCACGAAGTTCTTCGGCATAGTCGTACATGATGATGGCGTTACGCACGAGGATTCCCATGAGCGAGATGACGCCGAGGTAACACGTCAGCGAGAACTCACTGCCGGGTATCAGTACGCCCATCGCCGTACCGAAGAGAACGAGGGTGAGGGAGACCAGGAGCAGCAGTGCCGTACTGATCTTGCGGAAATGCCCTAACATGAGGAAGAAGATGATCACCGTACTGATGAGCAGACCACTGAGAATCTGTGGGTTCGCTTCGTTGGACTGCTCGTATTCGCCGCCCCACTCAGCCTTCACGCCATCCGGCATCCGGTCGGCAGGGAGTTGTTTTTGCAGTTGTGCGGTCTTATTCATCACGTTCACGCCGTCGACGACATCTGCCATGACGGTGATGGTCCGCCGGCCGTTGCGGTGACAAATCTGTCCGTCGTCCCATCGTGGCTTCACCTTGGCGATCTGTCGGAGCGGCACCGTCTTCAGTCCTCCTGCCACGGGTATTGGCTCGTCGGCGATATCCGTCACGGTGGCATGGTTGGCCTTATCGGTCTTCAGCGCCACGGGAGTGCCGTAGTCGCCGTCCCATACCGTCGCCACGGGGATGCCGCCCTGACTGTAACGGGTGGCCATCGTCAGTTCCACGAGGGCATTGCTAATGCCCAGCCGGTTGGCTTTCTGCTCATCGAGATGGATGTCAGTGGTCAGCAGCGGCTCCCCGACATCGTTCCGGGCGAGTAGCAGGTCGCTGTCGGCACGAAAGAGTGCCGTGATGCTGTCGGCGGTGTGTTTGAGCTGCTGCCAGTCGTCACCCGAGAGGCGGAGCTCCACGGAGTTGCCTTCCATGCTGTAGCTGAGCTGTTTGAAGCGCACATAAGCCCCGGGGAAGGCATTGGTGTAACGCATGCGGTAGTCGGCAAGCACAGTCTCGGTTGCTTTGTCGTCGGTGGTGTTGACGATGAACTGTGCATAGTTCTTCCCGCCGAACTGTGGGGCGTAAGCCGTCTGGAAGCGCGGCGACGCCGTGCCCTTAAACGAGGCGATGGACACCACGCGACGGTCCTTGCGCAGGATATGCTCTAAGGAGTCCGCCACGGCTTCCGTCTTAGTCAGGGCAGTGCCGGTGGGGAGATAGATCTCCACGGCAAACTGGTTGCGCTCGGCGGTAGGCATCATCTTCTGCGGAAGGATCGTGATGAGACCCATGCCCGCTACCACCGACACGACAGCTACGCCCATCACGCCATAAGGATGGCGGAAGCAGAAGTCGATGAGCCGGTCGAAATATTTCTGCATGAGGTTGAGAAAGGAGAAGGCGGGCTTGCCGTCTTTGTTCATGCGCTGCCGCATCGGCTCCCGGATGAAGTAAAACTGTAGGAAAGGAGTCAGCAGTTCAGCCACGGCGAGCGACACAATGAGTACGATGGTGATACCCCAGGGGAAGAGCAGCAGAAAGTCGTGGAACATGCCGGTCATCGTCAACAGCAGTGGGAAGAACGTGATAGAGATGGCGAGCGTTGCCGTGAGGATCGACTTAAAGAAATGGTTCGCGCTCTGGATGCTCGCCTGCCACCGTGGCATGCCGTCGGCCAGGAGCTCCATATAGTTGTCGATGATCACGATGGAATTGTCGACGATCATGCCCAACGTCACGATGAGGGCAGCTAAGGTCACGGTGTTCAGTTCGATGCCGAAGGCGTAGAAAAGTCCCAATGAGATAAAGATGGTGACGGGGATGGTACTGGCAGCCACCAGTGCCACCCGCATGGGCATGAGTAGCAGCACCACGACGACCACAGCGATGATGGCGATGAGAAGCTCCTTGAGGAAGTTGACCACCGAGTCGTGGACCACCTGACTCTGATCGGTGATGGTGAACATCGTGACATCCTTAGGCAGCGTCTGTTGGAAGTCGGCGATCTGCTTCTTCACGGCTTCGCCCATGTCGGTGATGCTGCGTCCTTTCTTCATCTCCACGCTCAGCACGATACATTTCTTGCCGTTGTTCGTGACGATGCTCGTCGGTGCGGGGTATTCGCGGTGCACGTCGGCGATGTCCTTCACCCGCACCACCTTGCCGTCTGGACCGGCATAGACTATCATCTGTTCCACGTCGTTGACCTTGTTCAGCGAGCGGTCCACATGGATCGGTGCCTCATAGCGCGGTGTCTGCTGTGCGCCGGCCGTGGTGTTGAAGCCTTTCGCCATCAGCGCCGTGGAGACGACTGAGGGGCCGATGCCGTACTGGGCGAGCTTGCGTGTGTCCACATAGACGCTGATCTGCTCGTGCTGTCTGCCATAGACATTGAGGCGTCCCACGCTCTCTATGTCGCGCAGCCGCTCCTTGAGGTCGTCCATATAGTCGTTGAGCTCCCGGTAGGTCTTCTCGTTGCTCTCCATGGTGATGAGTAGCGAGGAGGCGTCGCCGAAATCGTCCTGCACCTGCAGGGCGAGGACCCCTGAGGGCAACGAGGCTTTGAACTGCTGCACGCCGAGCTTGAAACGACTCCAGAAGTTCTCCTTGTCAGCCCCGTTGATGTCGTCGTTGAGTTCTATCTGTATGATGGCAACGCCATCGCGGGTAAACGATTTGGTCTTCGCCTTCTTCACCTCTTTATAAGTGAAGATATAGTTCTCCAGCGGTTTCGTGACCTGCTGCTCCATCTCACTGACGTTAGCACCGGGATAGACAGCGACGACGACACCTTGCCGGACCGTGAAATCGGGAAATTCATTCTTGTTCATCCGGTCGAGGGCGAACACGCCGAACGCCACCAACAAGGCGGTGATGAACACGACGATCTGCCGGTAGTGCATCGCCCATTCTATTATGTTTCGTTTCTTCTCCATGAGTCTGTTGTTGTGTTTCCTGATACCGTGCTACTGCACCTTCATGCCGTTGCTCACCTTCTGCTGTCCCTCTACGATGACGCGGTCGTGCGGTGACAGTCCGCCTGCGATCTCAATATCGTCGCCCACGCTCTCTCCGAGCGTGACATATCTTCTTTGCGCCACACCGCCCACGACTGTCCATACGAAGGGCCGGTTGTCGAGGTCTATCTGAATGATGTTGGCGGGGAGGGTGAGAGAGGCTGTCGTCGGTCCTTGGAGATAGACATCGCACACCATCCCCGGCAGTAGTTGTCGGCCGCGATTGGCCGTCATCGCCTTCACCTCATACGAGCGGGTGACGGGATCGGCGACAACGCCTTTCTCCGTGATCCGGGCGGTGAACGTCTCACCGGGGAGCGACGACACGGTGAAGCGCAGAACCTGTCCGACCTTTATCTTCGCGATCTCGTCCTCCGGGACATTGATCTTCACCTTTACCTGCCGGATGTCCACTAACATCGCCACGGGCTGCCCGGGTGCCACATTCTGTCCTGCCTCGACGAGCTTCTTTGAGATATAGCCTGCTGAGGGCGCATAGAGGCGCGTGTCGTGGAGGTTTTTCTGCGAGATGTTGCGCTGAGCCCGCGCCGTCTGCACCGCCCCGCGGGCCTGTGCCACGGCGTCCTTGGCCTGCTGATAACGCGTCTGCACCTCCACCCATTTGATCTCGGGCAGTGAGCCGTTGTCGTGCAACAACTTCATGCGTTTGTAGGCATCACGCGCCTGGGCTGCCGACTGCTCTGCCTGCGACAGCAGGGCTTCGGCTTGTGCCACACCCGCCTGCGATGCCGCGGAGAGATTGCCCAGCGTTGTTGCGTCGAGCACGGCAATGAGCTGACCGGCACCGACGTTCTGGCCCTCTGCGATATTCGTCTGTTTCAAGGTGCCGCCCACGGGGAAACTCAAGCTGACTCCGTTATCCTCTTCGATCGTTCCCGAATAGTTCTGTCCGCCATAGAGCGAGGTAGCGGCGGCCTCCATGGTCTTTACCTTTACGGCCTGGCTCTCCACCTTTTTCTCTTTGCCACACGAGACGGCAAGGAGCGTAAAGGCGGCTAAAGCCATCATCATTGTTGTCCTTATCATGATATCCTGTTTATGTTATCTGATGTTCGATGGTGCAAAATTAGACATTTATAGGTTATAACAGACGTTCTATTTTGGAACATTCTTTCTCTATATCAGAATATAAAGTCGAATAAAACAGATTAATTCCCGAAATAAACATCCATTTTGTTCAAAATAGCGTAATTTTGCAGCAGAAACAAGATATCCGCTAACAATGGAGAAGATAATATCAGAGACGGAACGTCTCATGGCTCAACAGAATGAAGAGTTCAAGATAACGCCGAAGTATATGGACGACGACCTGCTGCTGATCGACAACGTGAGGCTGTTGGGCGTTCCCGATGCTGTTTACACGAATATGAATGTCATTGCCTGCTGTCGGAAGGGCAAATGCCGGATCATGATCAACGGCGATGACGTGGAGGTGAATGCCAATCAGATCTTTATCTGTCCGCCCGAGATGTCGTTGGACAATATCCTCGTGTCGCCCGACTTTGAGTATCAGGCACTCTGCATCACCAACCGCATGCTGCAGACGGCACTCAAGGCTTATATCAAGGTGTGGAACCAGCTCACCTATGTGGAGAAGATACGCGTGGTGGACATAGATCCTGCCTCGATGGCTTTTTATGAGCAGACCTATAAGGCATTGAAGATCTGTACAGAGACGGGAGCGGAGGATGAAACGGACGAAGCGTACAAGAACGAAGTGTTCAGAGGCATGATCAGTGCAGCACTCATCGGCTTCTGCAATGTACTGCGCAAGCACAGCGAGGAGAGCGTCATCGCGCCCAAGCAGAATGTCTCTCTGTTCAACCGGTTCCTAGAGCTCCTGCAGACCGCCGATGCCAAGCACCGCACCGTGGAATATTATGCCACAAGGCTGAACATATCATCCAAATACCTGACCGTCATCTGCAAGAAGAACTCCGGGAAGACCGCCAACCAGTGGATACAGGAATACACGCTGTCGGCCATCACCCATTATCTCCGCACGACGGAGAAGAGCATCAAGGAAATCAGTTTCCTGCTCGGTTTCCCCAACACCAGTTTCTTTGGTAAATATGTCAAGGACCATTTAGGATGCAGTCCGCTGGAATACAGGCGCCAGACACGCGGATGATATCGATTAGAAAAACCGATTCTAAAATGAAACTGAAATATTGTTAACCTTATACCGATAGTTTGGATAGCTGATTTTATGTTCGTAACTTTGCAAACATTATGAAAAGAATATTGATTCTCTGTACGGGTAATAGTTGTCGCAGCAAGATGGCACAAGCCATTCTGCAACATTTGGATGCCGGACTCTACGTAAGATCCGCCGGTACCTATCCTGCCCGTCACACACACCCTTTAGCCATTGAAGTAATGGACGAAGTAGGAGCCCCTATTCATGATTTGCAGCCACACCATGTAAATGACTTCACCAGCGACGAATGGGATTTTGTCATTACTGTCTGCGACCATGCCAAGGAGGAATGCCCTGTATTTACAGGAAAGGTAAAGCGACAGATGCATATTAGTTTCCACGATCCCTCGTTAGCAAAAGGTTCCACCGAAGAGCAGCTCTCTGTGTTCCGGGAAGTGCGAGACCGTATTATTACGACTTTTACCAATTTCCATCATACTTATTTAGACGACCATGGATACCAAGAAAGACTATAGCCTCAAGGCTGAGCAGATAGCCCGCTTCGCCAAAGCTTTGGCTCATCCCGCAAGAATTCAGATTCTCACCTTCCTCGCCAGCAGGCAGGAGTGCTATTTCGGTGACATTCACGATGAGCTGCCCATTGCCAAGGCCACCGTGAGCCAGCATCTGAAGGAGCTCAAAGATGCTGGACTCATACAGGGCACCATTGAAGCCCCAAAGGTGAGATATTGCATCAACCGCGACAACTGGCAGTATGCACATGAACTGTTCTGCAATTTCTTCTCAAAGGAAATCAAGAACAGTAACTGTAGCTGCCAAGCAACAAAGTAATCTTGCTAGGCGGACCATGCGTTGTCCGCCTTAGTTAATAAGGTATATGTTCGTAGTTTTACAAATAACAAATTAAGATAAATCATGGAGATTAAAGTATTAGGTTCCGGATGCTGTCGCTGCAAGAGAACTTTCGACACTGTCAAACAGGTTATCGAAGAAGATAACATAGAGGCCAACATAGAGTACGTGACCGACATTGCCAAAATATTAGATTATAACATCATGTCAATGCCAGCCATCGTCATTGACGACAAGGTTGTACTCAATGGTCAAGTGCCAACAGCTGCCCAAGTGAGACAAATACTGAAAGAACAAACGAATAAATAATAAAAGACCATGAAAGAGATTGAGATTTTCGACCCGGCCATGTGCTGCTCCACGGGAGTATGCGGTCCCAGTGTAGACAAGAATCTGTTGCGCATCGCCACGCTCATCGATGTGCTGAAGAATATGGGCATAGAGGTAAAACGCCACAACTTGAGCAGTGAGCCTCAAGCCTTCATCAAGAATGACAAGGTGAAACAACTGCTTCGCGAGAAAGGTGCCGACGTGCTGCCCATAACCCTCGTCGGAGGAGAGGTTGCCATTGTGGGGCAATACCCGTCCACTGCGCAGATGAGCGAGTGGTCAGGCAAGGACCTGACGATTGTCCCCGTTGACGGCGGTAGCGGTTGCTGCTGCGGTGGAGAAGACGATGACTGTCACGACGGCGGTTGCTGCTGTGGCAAATAGATGAAAAGATGAAGGAATATACGATTCAAGAAGTGGAGCAGCAGAAATATCTGTTCTTCACTGGCAAGGGTGGTGTTGGCAAGACCAGTCTGGCTTGTGCGACAGCCATCGCTCTGTCCGACAAGGGCGAGAAGGTTTTGCTCATCAGCACCGACCCGGCCTCTAACCTGCAAGATGTCTTCCACCAGGACATCTCACAACATGGAACTCAAATAAAGGATGTAGAGGGTCTGACCGTCGTCAACCTCGATCCCGTTAAGGCTGCCGACGAATACCGCGAGTCGGTGGTGGCGCCTTACCGCGGTCTGCTGCCCGAATCCGCCATCGCCAACATGGAGGAACAGCTGTCGGGATCCTGCACCGTGGAGATTGCCGCCTTCAACCAATTCTCCGACTTTCTCACCAACGCGGATGATGCACGCAAATATGACCACATCATCTTTGACACGGCACCCACCGGCCATACCTTGCGCATGCTCCAACTACCTACGGCATGGTCGTCGTTCATCAAGACGAGCAAACATGGTGCCTCCTGTCTCGGACAACTTTCGGGACTCGAAGAGCGAAAGGGAATCTATCGGCAGGCTGTTGACAACCTGGCAGATGGCAGCAAGACCAAACTGATACTGGTCAGCCGACCGCAACAGGCGGCACTCAAGGAGGCTGACCGCTCGTCGTGCGAACTCCGACGATTAGGTATCGAGAACCAGCTGCTCGTGGTCAATGGACTCATGTCGTCACCCGACAACAATGATGCGTTGGCCTCCGAGATGTACTCCACACAGCAGCAGGCCCTAAGTGCAATGCCCACGGCCCTGGCCGAAATGGAGACCTTATATGTACCCTTGCGTTCCTACGACATGGACACTGTGGACAATATCCGCAAAATGCTCCGCACAGGCAGCTTCGTTGAGGCATCGCCATCTGAGGGCATCGATGGGTACAAGACCCTCGACGACCTCATTCTTTCCATCCACGACGCGGGCAAACGCGTAGTGTTTACGATGGGCAAGGGAGGAGTGGGAAAAACCACCATCGCCATGCAGATAGCCTTGGGACTGAAACAGCTAGCCTGAATAATTCATACCACCTTAGGTTAGTTCCTCTTTTCTACAAAAACAGA
>ERZ773276.2224-NODE-2224-length-12376-cov-19.965506_pt1 | contig 12376 bp, 10 predicted proteins | sample MGYA00511386_ERZ773276 | MGnify/ENA primary metagenome ERZ773276 (study PRJEB29015, sample SAMEA2737778) | human gut metagenome | biome: human gut; feature: human-associated habitat; material: faeces | place: China | collected 2012 ...
TAGAAAATCACGAAATAGAAAGAGCAATGAAGAAACAACTAAAAGATATAAGAAACCTATTCTTGGGAAGTGTCTGCCTATTATTGGCAGCCTGTGCCGGACGCCCGTCCCAAACCAACAGTTATGAAGAGAAACCTGTAATTACGGTTACGTTGGAGCCTCAACGTTACTTCACCGAAGCCATTGCGGGAGATAAGTTCAAAGTACTCAGCATGGTTCCCAAAGGTTCCAGCCCGGAAACATACGATCCGGTTCCCCAGCAACTTGTTTCTTTAGGGGATAGCAAAGCCTACTTCCGCATCGGATATATCGGCTTCGAGCAAACCTGGATGGACCGCTTGATGAACAATACGCCCCATATTCAGGTATTCGATACTTCCAAAGGAATCGACCTTATCTTGAACAATAACGACCACGGACATGGAAACGGACATAGCCCCCACGACGACCATATCCATGCTGTAGAACCGCATATATGGAATTCTACCGCCAATGCATTAATTATTGCAGGAAATACCTATAAAGCCCTCAGCCAATTGGATAAAGCCAATGACGCCTATTATATGGCTCGCTACGACTCTCTCTGCCAACGTATACAACATACCGACAGCCTGATTCGCCAACAACTTTCTTCACCGGAGGCAGCCAAAGCCTTTATGATCTATCATCCGGCTCTCTCCTACTTCGCCCGCGACTACGGACTGCACCAGATTTCTATCGAAGAAGGAGGAAAAGAACCCTCCCCTGCTCATTTGAAGGAATTAATAGATCTATGTCGGGCAGAAAACGTACAGGTCATCTTTGTACAACCGGAGTTTGACAAGCGCAATGCGGAAACCATCGCGCAGCAAACCGGAACGAAAGTTGTCCCCATCAATCCGTTAAGCTATGATTGGGAAGAAGAAATGCTGAACGTAGCCCAAGCACTTGCTCCGCAAGCTGAAGCAAAATAGAAGAATCAAGAACCCGCCTAGCCATTTCAAGCAATGAAACCAATCATCGAAATAAAGAACCTATCCGCCGGATATGACGGCCGCACTGTTCTCCATGACGTCAATCTGAACGTCTACGAACGTGATTTCTTAGGTATTATCGGTCCCAACGGAGGTGGTAAGACAACACTTATCAAGTGTATCCTCGGTCTACTGAAACCGACAGGGGGAGAGATTATTTTACACATCCCTGCCACAAAAGGGTCTGATATTCAGCCCTCACTCGGCTATCTTCCCCAGTACAGCACCATAGACAAAAAATTTCCTATTTCGGTGGAAGAAGTGATCCTGTCAGGATTGAGCATACAAAAGTCTCTCACCTCCCGATTCACTTCCGAACAGAAAGAGAAAGGCAAACAGATTATCTCCCGTATGGGACTGGAAGGGCTCGAACACCGTTCTATCGGACAATTAAGCGGCGGACAACTGCAACGTGCCTTGCTGGGACGGGCTATTATCTCCGACCCTGCGGTATTGATTCTCGATGAACCCAGCACGTATATCGACAAACGTTTCGAAGCGCGTCTTTATGAGTTATTGGCTGAAATCAATAAAGAGTGCGCCATCATCCTTGTCAGCCACGACATCGGCACCGTGCTGCAACAGGTAAAATCCATCGCTTGTGTCAACGAAACATTGGATTACCATCCGGATACAGGCGTTACTACGGAATGGCTGGAAAGAAACTTCAACTGCCCTATCGAGCTATTGGGACACGGCACATTGCCTCACCGGATTTTAGGAGAGCATCATCACCATCATTAACTATCAAAGAGTTTCCCTTATACTTAATAAATCTTACTTTCTTCTGCATTATGCAGTTAAATCACTATCTTTGCGACCGCATAACTTGTTTTTAACGAATAAACTACCATAGTGCTAATGAAACAGTACAGAACCGTAAACAACCTCATGGGTTGGCTTACATTCATCATTGCGGCAACAGTCTACTGCATGACGATAGAACCGACCGCAAGTTTCTGGGATTGCCCTGAGTTTATAACTACCGGCTATAAATTGGAAGTCGGACACCCGCCCGGCGCGCCTTTCTTCATGCTGATGGCGAATCTTTTTACACAGTTCGCTTCTGACGTAACGACAGTTGCGAAAATGGTGAACTACATGAGCGCCCTGATGAGCGGTGCCTGTATCCTGTTCCTTTTCTGGAGTATTACCCATCTGGTTCGCAAGCTTATCATCACCGACGAGAACAACATTACCAAAGGGCAGCTTATCACCATTATGGGCAGCGGGCTGGTCGGTGCACTGGTATATACATTCAGCGACACATTCTGGTTCTCCGCCGTAGAAGGTGAAGTATACGCTTTCTCTTCCCTGTTCACCGCAGTCGTTTTCTGGCTGATTTTGAAATGGGAAGACGTGGCCGACCAACCGCACAGCGACCGCTGGATTATCCTGATCGCTTATCTGACCGGCTTAAGTATCGGTGTACATTTGCTGAACCTGCTCTGTCTGCCTGCCATCGTACTGGTATACTACTACAAGAAAACTCCGAGCGCTACTGCAAAAGGCTCTTTTATAGCCCTACTCGGTTCAGGCGTATTAGTAGCCGCCGTGCTCTACGGCATTGTGCCGGGTATTGTGAAAGTAGGCGGATGGTTCGAACTGCTGTTTGTCAACGGACTCGGAATGTCGTTCAATTCCGGCGTTGTAGTTTATATCGTCCTGCTTGCAGCCGCCTTGATTTGGGGAGTATACGAAAGCTACACCGAAAAGAACAAGACACGCATGGCTATTTCATTCATCTTGACGATTGCCTTGCTGGGTATCCCGTTCTACGGTCATGGCCCAAGCAGTATCGTTATCGGTATTCTGGTTATTGCCGCTTTGGGCATTTATCTTGCTCCGAACGTACAGGCTAAAATCAAAGAGAAATGGCGTATTTCCGCACGTACCATGAATACAGCCATGCTATGCACCATGATGATCGTAATCGGATATTCTTCATACGCGCTGATTGTCATCCGTTCCACCGCCAACACTCCGATGGATCAGAACTCGCCGGAAGACATCTTCACGCTAGGCGAATATCTCGGCCGTGAGCAATACGGGACACGTCCGCTTTTCTACGGTCCTGCTTTCTCTTCAAAAGTAGCGCTTGACGTAAAAGACGGCTATTGCATCCCTCGCCAGTCGGAAACGGGCAGCAAGTATGTCCGCAAAGAGAAGACTTCTCCCGACGAGAAAGACTCTTACATCGAACTTCCGGGACGTATCGAGTACGAATATGCGCAGAATATGCTTTTCCCACGTATGTACAGTTCCTCACACGCCCAGCTTTACAAGCAATGGGTGGACGTGAAAGGCCATGATGTGCCATACGACCAATGCGGGGAAATGGTAATGGTAAATATGCCTACCCAGTGGGAAAATATCAAATTCTTCTTCACCTACCAGTTGAACTTCATGTACTGGCGTTATTTCATGTGGAACTTTGCCGGACGGCAGAATGACATACAGGGTAGCGGGGAGATAGAACACGGCAACTGGATCACCGGTATCCCGTTCATAGATAACATACTTGTAGGCAACCAGGAATTGCTTCCGCAAGATCTCAAGAACAACAAAGGGCACAATGTATTCTACTGTCTGCCGTTGATTCTCGGATTGATCGGACTCTTCTGGCAGGCTTACCGCAACCAGCGTGGTATCCAGCAATTCTGGGTAGTATTCTTCCTGTTCTTCATGACAGGTATCGCCATCGTGCTCTACCTCAATCAGACACCCGCACAGCCTCGTGAACGTGACTATGCGTATGCCGGTTCGTTCTATGCTTTCGCTATCTGGGTCGGTATGGGAGTGGCAGGACTGATTCAGTGGTGCTCAAGAATGAAACCCGAACAACGCCTCATCGCAGGAGCTACGGAAGAAGAAGCCGAGAAGATTAGAAAAACGCTGGAAGAGAAAAGAGCGAAGTTTATCACGGAAGAAGAAGAGGCCGAGCTGCAATATAAGCTCGACTCGCTATACGAAACTTACATCCCGTACAAACCGTCTGCGGCAATGGCGTGCATCCTTTCCATCATCTGTTTGCTTGTCCCCATACAAATGGCAAGCCAGACGTGGGATGATCACGACCGTAGCGGCCGTTTTGTGGCACGTGACTTCGGACAGAACTACCTGATGACTCTGCAGGAAAAAGGCAACCCGATCATCTACACGAACGGTGATAACGATACCTTCCCCTTGTGGTACAATCAGGAAACAGAAGGCTTCCGCACAGATGCCCGTACCTGCAACCTAAGCTACCTGCAAACGGATTGGTACATCGACCAGATGAAGCGTCCGGCATACGATTCTCCATCGCTCCCTATCACTTGGGACCGTGTGGAGTATGTGGAAGGACAAAATGAATATATCCCGGTACGCCCGGAAATGAAAGCCTTCATCGACAGTTACTTCAAGCAAGCTAACGAATTGGCTGCCAAAGGAGATACGACCATATTATCGCTCGTACACTCCATCTTCGGTGAGAACCCCTATGAACTGAAGGAAATCATCAACCGCTGGATGCTCGGCAAGAACGACCAGCTGAAGGAGCTTCTCAAAAAGACCGGAAAGGATATACAGCTCCCGCTGATTCCAACAGACAGTATCGTGATGAAGATAGACGAAGAAGCTGTACGCCGCTCCGGCATGAAGATACCGGAAGCTTTGGGCGACTCTATCCCCGAATATATGACGATCAGCCTCAGAGACGCCAACGGAAGCCCGAAACGTGCGCTCTACAAGAATGAACTGATGATGCTCGAAATGCTCGCTAACGCCAACTGGGAACGTCCTATCTATATGGCAATCACCGTAGGCGGAGAGAACCATTTGGGCATGGGCAATCACTTCACGCAGGAAGGTCTCGCTTACCGCTTCACTCCGTTCGATACGGAAAAGCTGGACAGCAAGATTGACAGCGAAAAGATGTACGGCAACCTGATGAAAAAGTTCAAGTTCGGTGGCATCGACCAGCCGGGCATATACATCGACGAGAACGTGATGCGTATGTGCTACACACATCGTCGCATCTTCACGCAACTCGTAGGGCAGCTCATCAAAGAGGGCAAGAAAGATAAAGCACTCGCTGCGCTCGACTATGCAGAAAAGGTGATTCCGGCTTACAACGTGCCGTATGACTGGGCAAACGGTGCTTTCCAAATGGCAGAATCTTACTATCAATTAGGTCAGAACGAGAAGGCCAACAAGATCATTGACGACCTTGCCAACAAGTCACTCGAATATATGATCTGGTATCTCAGTCTGAACGATAACCAGCTTGCCATTGCCGGAGAGAATTTCGTATATAACGCAAGCTTGCTTGACGCGGAAATTCGCTTAATGGAGAAATACAAATCAGAAAAACTCGCAAAACATTACTCCGAGCAACTCGACCAATTATACAACGAGTATGTGACGAGAATGAAAGGGAAATAGTAATTTAGTACAATGTTTATAGAACAACCACCTTGGTTTTTCCGGGCGTTGTATCCACAAGCAATCTTCCGGATGGATCCGAACGTACGGGCAGTATATCTGACTTTCGATGACGGACCCATCCCGGAGGTTACTCCTTGGATATTGGATTTATTGGAAAAACACCACATCAAAGCTACCTTTTTCATGGTAGGCGACAATATACGCAAGCACCCGGATGAATATCGAATGGTAGTAGAGCGCGGACACCGCATCGGCAACCACACATTCAACCATATTCGCGGATTTGAGTATTCCAATCCGGACTATCTGGCAAATGCCAAGAAAGTAGACGAGATTATCCATTCAGACCTATTCCGTCCGCCACACGGGCATATGGGTTTCCGGCAGTACTATACGCTTCGCCACCACTATCGCATCATCATGTGGGACCTCGTAACCCGCGATTACAGTAAATGTATACGTCCCGAACAGGTATTGGACAACGTGAAACACTATGTACGTAACGGCTCTATCATTACCTTCCACGACTCACTGAAATCTTGGAACAACGGGAATTTGCAATATGCCCTACCCCGTGCCATCGAATTCCTAAAAGCAGAAGGATACGAGTTTAAAGTATTCTAGGATATCTCATAAATGACTCTGATTATATGCTTTGAATTACATAAATCGTATAATTCAAAGCATATATTCCCTCCTATCCTATCATAATCTCATTTTTTTATTTACATTTGCAACGGACTCTTCCGCAGAAAGCCTTCGGGTGGTGAGGGGGAGCCGTTTTTATATTGAGAAGACGTTTACAAGCGTTTGTCATTGGTGTTCAAAACTTCGCAAATTTCGTTCTACCGGAATGACGAGCTGCAACGAAGACGTCCTCCTGATGTGTGCTTATATACATCCGTGCCTCGCTTTGAAAAACAAAGAGAGGCTGCGGGTGTTGTACATATCGGCGTGGGCTTTCTGCGTTGTTCGTTCCCGGTAGCTGGCATTGCGAAGGCCTTGAACACGGAACGGACGAAGGTAAGATTCCCCGCGCCTTTTTCATATATATTCTTCCAAAGTTACATTTACTAAAATTAGTTCACCTACGGGAATCTGGGCGAAACACACAGAGTTGTATGGATATGATTCATGCAGGACAGCTTATCGAACGTATTCTTCACGACCAAGGACGTAGCGTCACTTGGTTCGCTGCCCAATTGTGTTGTACCCGTCCCAATGTCTATAAAATATTCCACAAAGAGAATATTGATATCCAATTGCTTTGGCGTATATCCTGCATCCTCAATCACGACTTCTTCAGAGACTTGTCCGATACGATCAGCCTCATCCCTCCTACGAACACTGTCTCCAAATAGGCGACATATTTGTCACCCTTTAGGAACTACCCGTTTCCCCTTTGTTATGTTCCTTTCACATACCTTTGCGACATATTAACAAAACTCACAGAATGATGAAGATGAAAAAACTAATTCTATTAATTGCATTGATTCTCGGTTGTACATTGGAGAGCTATGCTCAAAAGTCTACATTTCAGTTTCGTGACGCACAATCGCGTGCAGGTGATGCAGTAAGCGAAGTATGTGTAAAACCTGTAGTAGCGGAAGTCAGGCTGCTGGGAGGAGAGACTCCCAAACGACAAGTATTCACCTATAAGTTCACACGTGAAGAAGTAGAAATCGGATTGAAAGGAGACTTGGGCAATGTCCGTTCATGGGCTACTTATAAAGCCAACGAAGATGCCGGTAGCGACGTTATCATGGCAGCCACCTATAAAGATGAAGGAGGCTACACAGTAACGGTGGTAGGCTTCCCTGCCGTTTTTAGTAAATGGTACACCGCCACTAAGGACGATTATGAATGGATAAGGATAAAGAAACTCGCTCCTACGGATGAGAAAGGGGTAATAGCACCGGTCGTAAAAACCAATAATTAACTATTAAAACATAAGAAACAATGAAAAAAGTATTATCAATCGTAGCCGCACTTCTCTTATGTGTAGGCACACAGGCACAGATCGTATCATCCAGAAGTTCCATTGTAAGAACAGAAAAACAACAGTCTAACAAGCAGTGGTTCTTACGCGGTGGCTTAAACGTTATGAAAATGACAGGAGACGATGATGAAAGTGGTAGCAAACTTGGTTACAACTTCATATATGGCTTTCAGAAACCGATGGGAAGCATAGGAACCTATTGGGGGATGGAATTCGGCCTTGGCTCTCGTGGTTGGGGATACTCTGAAGATGATTACGAAATCAGCCAAATAGCACACAACGTACAAATTTCTCCGTTTACATTCGGATATAAGTACAACATCACAAATAATATTGCACTAGACGCACATCTCGGAGCCTATGTAAGTTGTGACTACTTAGGAAAAATCACCGAAAAAGAGGACTACAATGGTAAAACAGAAGAAACTACCGTGAAAATTGGAGATTGGGATGACTGGAAACGTTTTGACGCAGGAATGAATATCGGCGTAGGCATATGGTACGACCGTTTCAATTTCGACATTACCTATCAACGCGGATTTATCAAAACTTGGGAATCAAATACAAGCAACGTACTGATTCGGTTAGGTGTAGCATTCTAAACTCTACCAACAAGATTGTAAAAAAAGTAAAATCAGACCTTTCAATATCATTTTTCATTCAGCATTCATGTTCTCCTCTCTCCGTAAAAAGAGACTTGAATGCTGTTTTTTCAAATAATCAGTAATATATTCTATATCTATGATGCAAAAACCTTATGGGGCACTTGGATACAAATTGAGGAGAATAATCACCATTGGGTATGGAAATTCGAACCCAATGGAGATTTTTATTGAAAAAAGTATATAAACGAAACACTTGACGGTAGAGAAAAAGGTACTTATATCTGTACAAAAGATACAGAAGGCGGAATAATCACTCTAAGCCCATGGCCGGATATGGAATCAAATTCTATCTATATCAGAAAATCAAATGATAGTCGAATATAATGATCATGAACTCTACTTTACCAAACAATAATATCAAATATTAATTAATAATTAATCAGTTATGAAAACATTATGGAAACTGGCTACTTGCGTAGCCGTAGTATTATTATCATTCAGTATGTATTCCTGTGGCGACGATGACGAAGACTCCATCGGATCAGTAGATGAATTAGTAGGTATGTGGGAAGTCGTCGAACATAGCGGATATGAAATAGAAGATGGTGAACGCGAAGAGGACAATCCATCATACTATGTCGGCAGACGATATGAACTGAAATCTGATATAACCTTCAATAGTTACTCCAAAGGAAGCAGTAACCCTAGTGAAACCGGTAAATGGGAGTTAAAAAACGGCTCTGTCCATCTTATCTTCTATTATCCGAATGACGGTGGATACGATTATGAGGATCCGGATATTATGAAAATTGTAGAGATATCCGCAGACAAACTTGTATGGGAATATCATTGGAAAGAAACCGGATGGGAATTATATGAAAAAGAGACTCTGAAGAAAATCGCTCAATAAGCAATGTACCCAAAATATATTTCACATAAGTTGAGGGTTCCGATTCATATCGGCGCCCTCAACTAAGCATCCATTTCCAGGCGGGTACCACATGAATAGACATATCTTGTTCTTTCCATTCGGCTTCTGCTTCCATCGTAACGATAGTCAGTTCCCGGCAACCTGTCGCTTGGGCTGCTTCCAACAAACCATCAACTTCCCGTTTACGGGTCTCCTCATCCCCAATTTGGTAACTTACCTGAATCAATCGCGTCACTTTATCATATTCAACAACTACAAAATCACACTCTTTCTTCCCCTTATAATAATGCAACTCCTCTTGGATTCGCAGGTTCCGCCGCAAATGAAGAAAGACCGCATTCTCCAAAAGCTTTCCATTATCTTCACTATGCGGATTTAAGAGGACGGAGCGCAAACCATTATCAATGCAATAATATTTCTTATCTCCTGTGCTCTCTTTCACCAGAGATGGCTCATATTTCGTCAGGGAGAAGAAAAGGTAGACAGATTCTGTCTGCACAATCACATCATAAAGCGTATTCTTCCCAATGCTGACTCCCTGCGACTTCAATTCATTGTAAATACGATTGATAGAAGTAGGCTTAGCCAGATTCGACATCACGCGCTTTATAAAATAACGTATCGGTTCCGGATTCTTTATTTCATATCTCTCTACAAGATCTTTGTAAAGCATTACAAAGAAATATTCCTGCAAAATCCTGTCTTTATACAGTGGAGCCGCCAATACAACTTCCGGAAATCCCCCTCCATGCAAATACGTCTTAAACGCATTCACAAGCTTGGCTCGATTCTCAGGCACATAATAGTTTGTATTGATATCGGTAAAGTTACAAAATTCATTGAATGATAACGGGAATTCTTCGTATTGCAATGTCCGGCCACGCAAAGAGGTAGCCAATTCGGAGGAAAGCATTCGAGAGTTACTTCCGGTAAGGAAGATATGCCTGCATTCCTGCTCGTATACTCTCCTTACAAAAGGTTGCCAATCATCCGCCATCTGTACTTCATCAAAGAACATATATACATCCTTCAGAGGAATTGCCGGATAGAGTTCCCGATAAGCCTGAAGTATTTCATCTAGATTATCTGCATTCAAGTGCAGACTTAAAATATGCCGCATAGAGTATCAACACCTGTCGTCTCAGGTATTAACACTTAATATATAGGCTGTTAATACCCGAGACGACAAGTATTAACAGCCTACAAACAAGGTATTTTATCCCCAAAACAGTTTAATAAGCCACAGTCAACGGTGTGCGTACTTTCTGTGCATATTGGGACATATATTCATTCCAGGCTTCTGCCGTCTTGATAGCAGCTTTATCCCACGCAGATCCCCAGTAATAAGTATATTCCGAACCCGGTTCATATTCGCTGACAGCTAGCACGTGACCATCGGCCCCACCACGTTCTTTCTTTTCCTTCTCTTGGAAAAGAACTACTTTAGCATCCTTCACCTGTGCAGGGAACGCAGCACCAACAAAGATTTTGCCGTTTCCACCACTACGGTCGGTTGTAGGATCGACATAAGTGATATAGCCATTCGCAGCGTCCGCCATCGTTACTCCATCCGGTTCGCGCAAAACCAATCCTGTAGCCACAGGCATTGTTTCTTTCAGATTGGTGTACGAAATCACCGCTTTGTTCAAATACGAACCTGCATCCAGCGAAATTACACGCGTTTCCACCACACCGGAATCTCCACGAACCACCAGCGGATTAAATTCCAGCTTCACAGTGAAACGCAACGGACCATTATCAAGGATTTCCTGTGTACGATAGCAGTAAGGATAGACAATCGTATCACCCTCCATCAAAGCCGACGTACCGCAGCCCAGCGTAGGACCTACCGCATAGCAATCCATTCCGTAGCCATGATCAACGTGATAAGAGATGGCACGTTGAAGTTCGGCAGCCGCCTTGGGGTCCGTTTTCTTCAGTTCGGCAATCTTCGCACGCTTCTCCGGATTAAGTTCTTCGGCATAAAGAGCTTCCAAGATCGGTTCGGTAGTATTATACTTCGTGAAAAGGTCATAACCGAATCCACGCTCGTTTCTTGCCTGCAAAGCAGGACCATACGCACGGAAACCTACCAAGTCATTCTCCCAAGCAAGGTCATCAAGACGCTCGGGGTAATATTTACCGCAAGCAATCACATTAAAGGCTTCCGGAGCACCCGGCTGAATGGTATAAGTGGCCGTACCATTAGCTTTCACCGTAGCCGGGAAAATAACCTTTTCATCGTATGTCACCTGATAGGGAACCTGCTGTCCGTCCGCATCAAGCACTACAATCTGTGCCGTGTCCGCCAGTTTCAACTTCGCAACCACATCGCTCATCGGTACTTCCACCATCTCCCCTGTACGCTCTAAAGCCAAAGGATTGGTCACTGTAACCGTCATTGCCTGTTTGCTGTCAGCACAGGAAGCAACTCCCATCAAGACTGCAGCAACCAGAATTAATATCTTCTTCATGATTAATCTACATTGAATGAATAATAAAAAGATAAGGTGACAGACGAAAAGAGGAAGCTCTTTACCATTCTATCACCTTATCGGAATATCTCGTTATCTCACTATTATTTCGGTTGTTTTCCGATATAAGCAAGGATACCACCGTCTACGTAAAGGATATGACCGTTGACAGCGTTAGAAGCTTCAGAAGCAAGGAATACTGCAGGACCAGTCAGTTCTTCCGGATTCAGCCAACGACCGGCCGGAGTCTTAGCGCAGATGAATGAATCGAACGGGTGACGGCTTCCGTCTGCTTGCGGCTCACGAAGAGGAGCAGTTTGCGGAGTAGCGATGTAACCCGGGCCGATACCGTTACATTGAATGTTGTATTCACCATATTCAGAGCAGATATTGCGAGTCAGCATTTTCAGACCACCTTTAGCGGCAGCGTATGCAGATACAGTCTCACGTCCCAATTCAGACATCATAGAGCAGATGTTGATGATCTTACCTGCACGTTTCTCCATCATTGCGGGCAAAACAGCCTTAGAAACGATGAACGGAGCGTTCAAGTCGATGTCAATCACCTTACGGAAATCAGCGGCTTCCATTTCGTGCATAGGCACACGACGGATGATACCTGCATTATTAACAAGAATATCAACTGTACCTACTTCTTTCGCGATAGTGGCAACCATAGCCTGTACAGCCGGTTCGTCTGTTACATCACATACATAACCGTGAGCTTTGATACCTTTTGCAGCGTATGCAGCCATACCTTTGTCCACCAACTCCTGATTGATGTCGTTGAAACAAATAGTAGCACCTTGTTCTGCGAATGCAGAAGCAATTGCAAATCCAATACCGTAAGAAGCACCTGTAACGAGAGCTACTTTACCTTCCAAAGAAAAATTCAAAAACTGATTCATAATTTTTTGTTATTAAAT
>ERZ773276.2231-NODE-2231-length-12358-cov-16.249858_pt1 | contig 12358 bp, 12 predicted proteins | sample MGYA00511386_ERZ773276 | MGnify/ENA primary metagenome ERZ773276 (study PRJEB29015, sample SAMEA2737778) | human gut metagenome | biome: human gut; feature: human-associated habitat; material: faeces | place: China | collected 2012 ...
AAAAGACGCTCGCCGGCAAGCAGCAGCAACTGCAGGCCGCCGCTGCCAACTTCCAGCAGAAGGTGCAGCAGAATGCCTACACACGTGAGCAGGCCGAGGCTATCCAGGCTGGTTTGCAGAAGCAGAGCAACGATCTGCAGCAGCTCAACCAGCGACTGAGCGGTGAGTTCCAGGAGGAGACCAACAAATATAACAAGGCACTGCATGACTCTCTGCAGCACTATCTGGCTATCTACAACAAGGACAAGAAATATGGTATGATCTTTGCCAAGCAGGGCGACAACGTGCTCTATGCCGACAAAGCCTATGACATCACCAACGAAGTGGTCGCCGGACTGAACAAAGCCTACAAAAGCAAACTGAAGAAGTAAACGACTTCATGCAATCAGATATATAGGGAGCAGAGCACAGTATTTGTCGCTCTGCTCTTATCTTATATGACATAAGCTGTCATACATATCTCAAAAGGCGAGTAACTCTTGTCTTTATCTCTAAGGAAATGATTGCAGATGACTTTCGTCATTTCCCTAACTCTAACTGATTCTTGACAAGATTGTAGTGTTGTACAAACATGACGAAAGTGTTTTAGTGCAATTTGTTTATAATCAATTATTTACTAATATTTAACACTGCCTTTTAAAGATATAAACATGGTCAGGACACTACACTAGTCATTTATTCAAACCTCGACTCTATTTCTGCACTGCTATGCTCTTTATGCTTAATACGCAAATCATGCCCAAAACTATAGGAGATACCTATGCCAACTGTCAGATTGTTGTATCTGTTGGAATAAGTCATGTGCATATTATCATTAGAATAACTTGTTCCGCTAATCTTGCTGGCAAATAAATTTCGCACGAAGAGTTTCAAATCCAATTTATTCTTCAGCAGCGAACAGTTCAAGCCACAATTCAGATTAAATATTGGATCTAATGTACCTACTGCATTTTTCTGTTTACCATTAAATGAAGAATTAATATAGGCACTCCATGTATTTTGGGGATCGAGGATAAACCTAAGATTGCAATAGTACATTTGCTCTACATCCCTCGTATTAACATTCAGGTATTCCATCTTAGACCGGCTTTTATTGACAGACCATTCAAGACCCGAGATGATTTTCAGCCACTTTACTTTGGAATAATAGAATGACATATCCAGGATAAAGGAACGTTCATTCTGCGCATTATTCCATTGGGTTGTTGCAATAGTGGTCTCATTATCCATTTTCGTTGTCTGGTCGAAAGCTCCATTATCCCACAAATAGGTCAAATCCGTTGTCAGTTCTCCTCCATCGAAGCACCAATTGTGAGTCAGCCTCACATTCCACCAATTATCGGGTTTGATTGTCGGATTGCCCAAAGTAATACTATAAGGATTGATGTAGAAGACAAACGGATTGATATGGCGTATCCCTGGACGTTCTGTTCCACTATTTACGGATACTTCCAGGCTGGATCCACTCTTAAACCTATAAGAGATAATCACATCCGGGAAAAACCGTCCATAGTTATTTGAGCTGGTAGAGGTGTATTTGTTCTTTGTATAGGTCTGCTCATAGCGACCTCCAAGATGAAAGGTATAGTTTCCTACTTTCTTATCCGTAGTAAGGTAAGCAGCGTAGACATCCTCGTCGTAGATGAATTTGCCATTTTGCTGGGGTATCGTGGAAAGTTCATACGACAAGTCATTCTTGGTAGAGGTGACATGGGCTTTCAGCCCCGTACTAAGATTTATGTTCCAGGGCAATAACGTCGTGAAATCGAGGGCTCCGCTTAATCCCCTCAAATGGGAAAGCCCATGATTTACCAGGTCGTCAGTTGTCTGTGTATTCTCCATAGCATGGAGGATTAAAGAATTGTAATTATAGTTGTTGGTGTATTTATAATTGAATACATCCAAATTGAACTTTATACTTTTATCCTCGCTCCAATTCCGATCTATATAAAAACTCATATTAAGATTCCGTCTGGGAGTTTTCGTGTTTGACACGGTCTGGCCATTCTCTAAAATGGTAGCACCATTTTTAAAAGAATAAAAATCGGTTACAGCATTGGATTTTCTACAATTATTTGAATAAGAAACATCAAAGCTGAACAATGACAAACTATCAATATGATAGTCCATCATACCCGAAAGCCGATAATCCCGGTTGTGGATAGAATTAGTCATCGATGACACTCTCGACATATCTGTAAAGAAGGATTCGCTTTTCTCACGTATTCTGTCATTTCGCAAGTTCCAGCTGCCAGTCAAATTAGCTTCTGTCCTCTTATGACTGTAATTCAAGCTTGCCCTTGCGTTATTGCTTCCTTTTTTCCCATAAGAGAACTCCTCACCTATATCACCGCCTAAGTAATCCTGCCTGCGCTCGGTAATTATATTCAAGATGCCATAATTGCCTGATGCATCATATTTTGCTCCTGGCACTTTAACTATTTCCACAGCTGTGACATTGGAAGCTGGACGGCTACGGAGGAAATTATAGATATCATCGGAGGAAATATTCTTCAGCCTGCCATTCAGCATGATCTTTATGCTTCCCTTACCTTGAATATGGATACTCTCGTCACTTTCATTAACCAAAAGCCCAGGGATATCACCCAGTAACTCTACAAGATTTGTCTTGCCTTTCCGGAGCGTGAGTGTATTGACAATATCCTTCCCCGCTTCATGGCGTACAAGTCGTTGCGTGACTATCACTTCCTTCAACTGGACACTGTCAGCAGGAGTCTCTGTGACATTCTGGGCTTTTGCAGAAACAGAGGCAATACCTAATATAAAGGCAATCAGTACATCGTTCTTGTTCGTCTTCTTTATGGATCTCATTGTTAAGTCAAGTTTTACCTTTATGAATAATCATTATCTCATTATAGTACTATCGGCATTCTTTGTTTCATACTTTAGGGAATGGCTCACTTTCTTTCCATAATCGATTGAACAGATAAGCTTTAAAGAAACGTAGGAATTGTCCCTCTCACGGCGGAATTGCTCAGAAAGGTTGTAAATTTCTGCCGATAATGACCGTTTCAAAACGTTGTCCTGTATGAAAAGGTTCTTCGCCTCCAACACCACAGCAAGATTGTTGTGGCTCCATTCTGCAGACAGACCGTATTGCCACGGTTGACGGATATGGTATTGATAATTGTTTAGTGAACGGGTCAATGATTTGCAAGAAGCTGAGAAGGAGAAGTCGCGAACATAGTAGTTGGCTTGCAAGCCCATCTGCCATCCTCTCTGCTGCTTTTCATCTGCCATAGTCACTCTCGCATATGTGAAGTTCCCATCCATCTTGACGTTGAAACTTGCCGACGGTTTCCATGTAACGGACAACGATATGGAAGTCTGATGACTTCGCGCATCGCTTGAGAATGTGTTTATTATGTTACCGCCTTCAACAGAGTAAGTGTTTACGATGACATTGCTCATATACATGTAGTAGCATGATAGCATTGCTGAAATCTGCTTGTAATTGAGGGAGTAGGTAAAGCCGGGACCGAGCAAAGTGGAGTTGTCCATATCCGAATTACCACGACGTATCATGATGCGGTCAATCTGCTGACTCACATTGTTGACAGTGTTCAATGAAGGGAATGTATTACCCAAGGAGAAGAACAAACGGACACGCTGTAACTTGTCTGGCATCCATGACGATGAGAGTTGAAGACGTGGGGCGACGTGCTTTACCGCATCATCGCCATGCAGTCTGTAGACAAGATACGACAGACCGGGATTGAAGTCAAGCATCACCTTCTTCCACCTCTTGTTATAGTCCACAAAGAATATTGTCTCTGATGAATGCAGATGCTGCCAATAATCGGCAGAACCTCCGTAGCTGTCTTGAGAGACTCGCATATACTCATGAAGACTGAACGTAAGGTTATTACTCTTAGGCAGGGCGATGCTGTAGTTGGCATTGAACTTTCCATAGAAATAGTCCTCATCGACATCACTTACAAACCTGCCGCCCTCAAGGAAGTCACGGTTGTATTTGTTGTCGGCATAATAGCAATCGAGGACAGCGTCAAAGTTGTGGCTCGATCCTATCTGCTTTTGAAAGTAAGCGTATAATGTAGGTTTTACAGTACTGCTTCGTGAGTATTGCGTCTTGTCAAAAGCCAAATTTCCATATTCTGAAGCATATTCCGTTTTGCCATTCATAATATTATCCCACTGTTTACTGGCCTCAATACTTGCCCGAAGCATCCACGTTCGTTTTGGTGTCATGTTACTAATGCTTGCTGTTATGTACTTTCCGATGTTTTCTTTGTCATTGCCACTGGATGAAGACCCCTTTGCAACAGCATCAGGCAGCAGGTAGTCTTCCTTTGAGACCATGTCTTCCTTTGGATTGGCGTTGCTATAGCCAGCCCATAGGTTTGCGTTAGAATTTCCAAAACTGTATTTGGAAGTGATGTTGTAGCCTCCACACTTGTAGCCCAAGCCTTGCAGCGCGTCCAACTGCGTATAGCCTCCTGACTTGAACTGCTTGACAACATAATTTAGCACTGCCAAATCCTTAGCGTACTTTCCTGTCGGCATATCGTAATACTCTACACGTACGACATCTTTCGTCCTCAGACTTTGTATTTCTCTAAAGGTTGCCTCGCGGCCATTTATATAGAGAGTGGCAGCACCGGCAGGAGTTGACACTTTCCCGCTTTCTGTGTCCACGTCAACACCCGGTATCATCATGCTTCTTACAAGTTCATAACCTGAGTGCGAATGTTTACGCTGTTTCGACGTAGGAATGCAATTGTAATGGTCGGCTGCTTGTTGTATATATTGACCACTTACAGTTACACCTTTCAAGTGTTGTATGTTCAGTGTGCCGATTTGAGCTCTTATTGGCAAAATGGACATACATAGAAAGAAACAAAAAGAAAAAGATCTCATAAGAAAATTTATTCAAAAGACAGAACCGTGACTCGAAACTGTCAAGCCACGGCTCATAATTAATTAGCATAGATTCTGGTAACAATGACACCCCCCATTTCCGAAGGATAACAGACGGCATCACACATCTGCGCTTTGTCAACATTATCGACAGATGCTTTACTAAGTTTTGCTTGGTTAACTCCATCAAGTACCGACAAGGCACTATCCGGTGCTGTTGCCGTTAGATGATAGGCCAAGTCAATAGCTCTGTTGTGTGTTTCCTTGCAACCCGTAACAAGAAACACAGTCAACACAAGTAATATGATAAGACTTTTGTTATTCATGAGTCTAAAATTTGGGCAAAATTAAGCAAAAATTGTCAATGCAGCAAATAAAGGATGTCTTTTTCTTAAATTTGCACAACTTTGCTACTTTGCTGATATTTAATGGTATACAGATTAAAAAAAATTGCACGTCTATTTATACGTCTATTAGCGCTGCAACAAGTGCCTCTTCTTAACTGAAAAGGCACTTATTATGGAATGATAAGATGTTTCCATCATGTTCTCTTTACTGCTTTCTGAATCTCTGTCTTATGCTCATCCATGAACATCCGCAGGATGGCGTTGACGACATGCTTGGTCGGCACGGGCTTGCCACATTTGAGATTGAAGGCCTCAATCTGATGGTACAGTCCCTTGTCTATCCACACCTGCGATTCAGCGAACTTACCAGCCTTGGAAGCTAATGCAAGATGCCACAATGCGGATAATCCTTCTGAAGGAATTGGCACATTGGAGGGCTCCGGTGTCTTGACTGCACCTTTCGGCTTCGAAGACGCCTTGCTTCCGTTCTCCTTCGGCACTGTCTTCGCCTTTGAAAAGGCCTTCTTCGTTGAGTCTTGTGTACGCTTGCCGTTGTCTTCCTTAGTCCCGCCGGTGACGAGTTTAGGCACTTCTGCATCCGCTTTATCCTCCGTGCTCGAATGAAATTCAGGAACAGGCTTGCTGTCTTGACTCATGCGTTTTCTGTTGCTCACTTTCTTCGGCTTAGACATTTCTGTTGACTTCTGCCAGGATGGAGTTGGAGCCTCATTGACCCGTCTGGCCAGCTCATGAATATCGCCAAAATGAAGATTCTTGTCTGTTGAATTACGTGATTCCATAGTAGTAAAGGTTTATTGGTGAATACTTTTTTGTTCTCTACATTGACATACCGCCCTTGAAGCGGCGCTCGTCATCGATGTCGTCCCAACGGCAGCGTTTGCCGCCTACCTCAAACTCACGGTTAAAGCCGTTGCCGGTATTATGTGTGAGGACACTCATCAGTCTCTGCATCAGTTGCTGATGCTGACTTATAAACGAGGCTATTTTGTCCGGTGCATCATCCTTACTTACGTAACTCGGATACACACCAATGTCGTCATATCTAAGGTTCCGCACGATGGCATTTGCTTCGTCACGGGCAACATGCTCCTTGAAGAGGCGCACTTTTGCCTCGTTGAACGCAGCCTTGTTGCCGTCGAGTCTGTTCATCATCCGGCTCTCCTGGTCCGTGAGGTCGTAATGAATGGTGCTGCCGTTGCAGTCGAAAGCCACGTGCCACAGTCCATTCATCCGCTTGTAGCATCTGACGCTTCCTTCCGGCAACTCCAAAGACAACCCACCCTCCTTGACATACGCATCCGCCAACAGCCGTCGGTAGGACTCGTAGATCTCTTTGTAGAAGTAGAACACTGCAAGTCGGATGGCGATGTCATCATGGGCTTCTGCCGGTGCCTTGCAATACCATTCCGTTTGGTTATCGGTGATGGCATGGTCGTACGTATTGCCGTCCAACTCCATGCGGACAATGTTCTTGCCATTTACAGAACAAGCCCTTGACCTGAACATGGGCCGGTAAATGTCCAGTGTGCTGTCAGGGCGATAGATTGTAGCCTTTACCGTTTTCTTGGGAGCAGCCCCAGGTCCATCACCACCGGGAGAGGAAGAACCAATCGGTCGAACTTTCCAGTAAGTAGACTTTTGTACCTTGGGAACTTCCTTGACGGTCGTCTTGCTCCCTCTTCCTTGGGAGTGGGCAGGAGTGATGCCTATGATGTCAGCGATCTTCATCACCTCACTGCCGTTGAGTGCCACCTTATTATTATGGTCAACGATCCCATAGCCTCGGACCACGCCGTTCTTGTCTTTCTGAAAATGGACAGCTATGCCGAACTTATTGCGGAGCTCGTCGATAAACCATTGCATCTGATACTGTTCCAGCTTGGAGAGCGGTTTGCCTTTGACATCGGTCAGCTTCTTGACTTCAGGAAGAATCTTGACCTTCTTTCGTTTCATCAACTCCTTCTTGGTCTTGGCATGCTCTTCCTCTTTGCCTTCCGATTTCATTTTTTGGTCATCATCACTATAAGGGGCCTGCTTCAGACTCAACTCTCTGTACTTGATGATGATGGCTTTCAAGCGCTTGGCGAGGGCATCGCGTTGTGCCATATCGCGATCATCAGATTTGACCTCGGCAATCCGGGACTCAATGTCACTGCGTCTGACTCTGATGGTCTCGGCACCGCCGTGATAGAACGACAGTATGCCGTTGTCTTCTTTCGACTCGCTGGTCTTATAGTGGAACCCACGGGCAATGTTCATCAGTTGTCCCTCTGTCGTAAAACTGTACCCGAACATCCGTCTGATGTCATTCTGTTGGTCCTCACAGACGACCCGGTTGAGTGCGGCATTGAGCCTGCGATAGTCGTGATGGTCAGACAACAGCCGCCCTTTTTTGGTTATCCTTGTTGTGAGGATGTGCACGTGGTTGTTCTCCGTGTCATGGTGAAAGTAGATGAAGTACGGCTGACAGCCCATGCCGTATTCACGCATCATGGCGTGGGCTATGCTGACCAGCTGCTCCTTGTTCTTCTCCTGTCCCTTGCAGGATAGGGCAAGATGCAGCTGCCATTGTGTTGAGCGGGTGTTTCCATAGGTCTCGGAGCGGCCTTGCAGATATCGCTCCACCTCTTTGCTGCAGTCAATGCCCACGCCATGAAGCGTGCGCAAGGTATGCAGAAAGTTACCGTCGATATTGGCATAGCCCGCAAGCTCGGCTACTCCTTCCAGAACTTTCATCTCGTTGTAAGCTGCCCCGGGGAACACGCCACCGTGGACGGACTGTAGTTTCTTGATAATCATATTCTCTGTGTTATTGGTTTTGACTATTCGGTGGTCATGTGATGACCATACTGTGGTCAGACAATGACCAAACCATGGTCGGGAGATGACCAGAGTCCGGTCATATGATGACCATGCCGTGGTCAGGCTATGGTTGTTGTACTGTGGTAAAATAGTCTTTTACTCTCTTCCAGATGTTGGCGTTGACAGTTCGGGCAGAGTTCATCGCCTTCCGGATAACATCCAAGTTGTCCGCTGCCTGACGTGTCACCGGTGTCGGACTGGACATTGCCTGCGCGTTGACATGGTAGGCTATCTGGTTGATGTTGTTGCCGATGCGGTTCAACTCCCGGTTCTGGTTGATGTAATCATCATGTACAGCTGCCAGCATTTTAGACGCATCTTCACTCATACATGTAAAACTATTTCCCAAACGGTCGAGTTCAGCGTTGTCACCGGCACCACTGAAGTTGCAGTGATAAAGTGAGTAGCGGAACATGTCGCTCATGTTTCCATCGAAATGTTCGTTGGCGGTCTTCTTCGCCAAATCCTTCACTGTGGAGTCCACACGAAACTGTATGTACTCCGATTTGTTTTGTGTACTTTTCTTCATAGTATCATCAGGTTTGGTTTATATACAAAGTGATAAAGTAAGCGAGTTTCGAGCGCACCGGATCCCATCCCCTCATGGGTGGGCAAGTTGCCGTTGTAGTGACAAACGGCATAACTTGCCCCATCAATATTCCATTTGACATCCGTCACTTTAGTGATAAAGTGAGGGGACTTACCTTTCTCTTCTTCCGCGCTTTCATAAGAACGGCAGGTTTCAAAGCATTGGTTTTGTTTGTCTGAATTTATTCCATTACGCATTACAGCCTCCTTTTTTATTTATTCTGTTGATAAGGTGTCTGTTGATGTCTGTCTTTACAAATGACTTGTCTACTTTCACGTCTGTTCCGAACAGCAACTCCCATTCCTGGTCAACGGACTCGTCGGGGAACAGGATGACTTGTCTCCCATGGAGCTTGTCAATCATTTTCCTTGTCAGTTGTCTGCCATATCCTACCGCCAGCCAGTGGAGAGGATAGTCTGCAAGGGCTCCGAGCAAGGCTGTCTTCTCCTCACGGACGACAGCAACGGGCATGAACCTCAACGTATGCTCACCAAAGAACACGTCATCATCCTTATAGTAGTCATAACAATACCACTGGTAGAGATGGTCGGTGAGCTTACTGTTTTTCAGCACTGTGCCGTTACTGACATCGAAATGGGTGACGCTTCCTCCGGCAATTCGCCCGTTCTTGTCTATCCGAGGCAGGACAGAGCCGCGATGTTCGCCGACGATCTCATTGGTCGCACCGAGATGGTAACGCTCTATAAGACGGTCAATGGCACTCATCATGCCCTTGTCATAGCCCACAACGGCATCGAGATAGTCGGTCACAGAGGAATAGTGAAGTCCGATGTCCTCAGACTGTATCTCCTTTATCCCACGCTTCTCCTTGGGAGCTTTCGTGGCAAGTATGCTTTTGAAATCGTACATATATCTTCTTCGTTTAGTCCGCCTTATTCACTTTATTCATTTATGCAGCGTGAATAATCTGCATAAAATGAATCATCTGCATAAAATGAATGTGCGGAGTGGTGGAACATAGTGTTATGCCATTTGTGACTTTAGGATTCTCGACACCTTGCTTTGTGAGATATTGAGGCGATCGGCTATCTGCTGCTGCGTATAGCCCTGCCCGTGGAGTGAAGCAACGCTTGACCTCAGCTCTCCCTGTCCGTTCTCAGTCTCCGTGGCAAGCAACTCACGTTCCGAACCATAGTCACGGAAGGAGAAGCCGAGGTTCCCTACCTCGTCCTTTGTCCGCTCGTAGAGGGCCACATGGTCGGCATACAGTTCCATCTCACCATTGCGCCACTTGCACTGCTTGACATAAACGACGGAATGGTCTTTGCTTGAGACACCGAGCCCGATGGCATCATCGACAAGCTGGTTGAGCTTTGCAGAGCCTTGTATCGCCTCCAGTGACAGGGGCATGGCACCCGAGTAGCGTTTAGGCACATGGTTCAGTACGACGAGTGTCCAGCCATGCTCCTTCTTGAGGGCATTGAGCGATGTCATAAGAGTTCCTGCCTCCATACCTTTGTCGAGCGACTGTCCAAGAGCGGTGATATTGTCGATGAACAGCACCTCGGCATGATTCTCGACAGCAGCACGTTCAATCTCCGTCAGCACGTTGTCAACGGCATTGTCGGTCCTGAGTTCGGCACGGAAGAAGGTTGGCGGGAAGTTTGGCGTGTTATACCGCAGGGCCAGCTGCCTCTCCGACATCTCGAAGTCGAGATACAATACTCGTTTGCCCTTGTCAGCAATCTCTCGTGCCACCTGCATGGCAAAGATGGTCTTGCCGATGCCCGACTGTCCAAAAATGATGCATAGGTCTCCTTCCAGGACGATGTTGGGATAGAGCACCACTAAGGGCGGCAGCAGCTTCGCCTTTTCCAGATACTCGTTCATCGAGGCCACACGGAAGCTCTTCGTGTTGACGGCGCTTTTCTCCTGCAGCTGCCGGAAGGAGGACATGATGTCATCCATTTCTGCTTTGTTCTGTGTTTCCATAATGCTTAGGGTTTAAGGTTTTTCTTCATCAGATAGTTCATTGCCTCATGGCTGATCTCGTCGTGGGTCTTCACCCGGTTGCCGAGCAACCAGGCGTCGAACTCGTCGCGCTCGAAGAAGATGAGCTTCCCCGATGGTTTGTAGTGGGGAATCTCACCCTTGCACGTGAGCTTGTAAAGGGTACTCTTGGAGATGCCTGAATAAAGGCAGGCTTCCTCCATATTCATCACTGGTTTGTTGGCCAGCATCTTGCGGGTCAACTCGTCGATCTGCAGCTTGTGCAGCGCAGTCTGTTTCTCAAGGCTTTCCACTTTGCTAATAAGAGAGTGTTCCATAGTATAAATGGTTAATAGTTTATTGATAGACGGACACGACTGCCCGCCTTTGCATGTTTTGCGCTGCAAAGTTAAGTAAAGTATTAGAAATAAAAAAGTTAGCATGATTAGCACTATGGTAGCATACCAATCATGCTACCGATGCTAACCATGCTAACCGGCACTTTTTACTATAAAAGATGGGGTCGGATGCATTATTTCAGTCTGTGGAGCTGTCTGATTGTATCGATGTATTGATCCGTGACTTGTGCACCGTCAGGTGGAACCTCCACAGCTTTGTTGGCAGAAACTGAGAGGTTCTGCCGCGTGATGTATTTTTTCTTTGAGAAGGTGACGAGCAGATGATTCTGATAGATAGGTGCCTGCCATTGGGCAGCGATGAGCCTGTAGGCACTGAGGCTCTTGAACAAATAGGCGAATTCCTTGTTCTTGATGAGTACCAAAGATTGGCACTCTGGCTTGCTCACACTGTCGAGGAAGTCTTTCAGGTCTTCTGTCGTAATCTCTTCGTGCTCGGAAGTCTCAATGATGCCAAGCTTATTGATGCATTCCACCAACAGCTCTATATCCTTGTCGATAAGGACGGACTCAAAACTTCGTCTGTTGTCATCCGCCTTTGATGGCTTAGATGTGGGACAGCAATTGCCTGAGGATGGCATCTCCCTTTTCGTTTCGGACTTTTCCTCACCGATGGGCGCAATCTTGTTCAACTCACACAGCTCTTTGAATTTCTCCAAGGGCAACTCATGACCTTCATATTCCTGCGAGAAATATCTCTCTGCTTCTTCCCTATGGTCAGTCAGCAGCCGATGGACAAAGTTACGGTTGAGAGTATCTGTATGGTGCCTCATGTGTCTCCAATAGCGGTAGTGCTGTCGGCAGGGATCGTTCTCTTCCATGAAATTCCCCACGAACGTGTCGTAGTCTATCATCTGTGATGCCACGCCCTGCCTATACCTGAGATAAGCGTTGTTCATCATAAGGTAAAGACTGTCCAGTTGCTTGCGGCTCAGCCACCATGTTGCAAGCAAGGCCACAATGATAATTGGAATTCCTATGTCAATGACCAGAAGTAAATGGCTTGGTGACAAAAAGAGAACAAGGAGAACAGCCAGTAAGAATATGATGCTGGCAGCAAGCAAAGGTATCAGGCGCTTCTTGGGTGCGAGGTAGGTTTGCATGGGCTATAACATACTATAAATAGAAGAATGTGAGTGTGATATTGTGTTACTTCTTGATTCGTTGTAGGACAGCCTTGCCGAGGTCGGTAAGATGCAAGGTTTGGTTGGGGCTACGCTTGGAAAGTTTTGGATCCCAAGCTATCAAACCTAGTTCAACAAGAAAATTAACAT
>ERZ773276.2241-NODE-2241-length-12298-cov-13.268888_pt1 | contig 12298 bp, 5 predicted proteins | sample MGYA00511386_ERZ773276 | MGnify/ENA primary metagenome ERZ773276 (study PRJEB29015, sample SAMEA2737778) | human gut metagenome | biome: human gut; feature: human-associated habitat; material: faeces | place: China | collected 2012 ...
GCGCCCCGTTCGGGGCGCGCAGCCGCTTTCCTGTCTTATGCGCGGCGGACGCCGGCTGCCGCAGCACTCTGCAGCAGCGTGGCCTGCGCCAGCAGCTCCATGCCGTCGGCCGCCTGCGGATAGCGTGCGGCGAGCCCGAAGTGCGCAAACGCGGCGCATAGCTGTGCACTGTCAAGCACGACGCAGTCATTGCCGCGGGCAAGCTCCAGCTCGATGATCGAGCGCAGCACCTGCTCACTGCACGCTTTCTCCGGCTGCACACAGCCGAGCAGCGCCTGCACGGGCGCGTCGGGATAGCTGCAGTGCAGCCCGTAGCGACGCGCGGCGAGACCGTAGACATTGGCGGCGCGCACGCCGGGCGTACACAGCACGCTCGCGCGCTGCCGGAGCGCGCCGACCAGCTGCGGCAGCACCGCGCCCGCCGTGCTCAGCACCGGGACGCCGGCCGCTGCTGTAAGCTGCTCGCAGAAAATGCCCGCGCTATCCGGCACGGCGATGACCGTGCAGCCGGAGGCGGCCAGCATCTGCGCCGCGGCGCGCAGCTGCGGCAGGGGCGGCTGCGTGGACGCCCCGCACAGATACGGTTCGCAGTCGGGCACGGCGGCCGGGCTCAGCGGCAGCAGGGCGGCGGGGGCCGCGCCCAGCGCCTGCACGCGGCGCAGGAACTGTGTGATGGCGGCCGGGTCTGCGCTGAGCACGCCAATGTGAGGCTGATCCTGTATCTGCATGATGGACATCTCCTGACGAAAAAAGTCTCCGCGAAGCGGGTATGACCTCATCTTAGCGGAGACTGTGATCCGTCCGGCAACGCTTTGGCATCGAAACGGCATCATTGTGCGTTGAAATACAAAGTATTTTCCACGCGCCACGCCGGCAGGGAAAAGGCCGTGTCGGCGTCCGGGTCATAAAACTGCAGGTAGTCGGTGATGCTGCTGTCCATGCCGTCGTTGTAACTGCCCTCGTTTCCGGCGTTGAGCAGCTGCAGGGGAACGGTGTTTCCACCGCTTGTGCGCAGACCGAGCATTTTTTTCGCCGCTTCCGGCATCGGGATCTGCACCTCGTCGTACGGCACGCCGAGCGCGGCCGCGACCGTGGCGCCGACGCGGGTTTCAAACACGCGCAGCAGGTAATCCCACAGGTCGTTCTGCCGGATCTGGAAGGCATAGCTGTCCGAAAACGTATAACTGAGCGCCAGCACGCAGCCGGTCGCGTCATCGATCAGAAGCTCCGCCATGTCGCCGCGCGGATTGCTCAGCGCGATGCCCCAGAGGACGAAGCCGCTGCCGTAGCTCGCGTACTGGACGGTCGCGCCCTCCTCCACGGAAAAGCCGCCGCCGAACAGCGCGCTGTCCTTTTCCAGCGCGCCCAGAAGCTCCTGCGCGTACTGCGTCATCTCGGCCAGCGTGTGCGCCGCGGCGCTCTCGTCGAGCTCGACGGGATCTTCGGCGCTGTAAAACAGGTTCTGCATGCCGTCGGTCAGTTTCCGGCGCAGAACGGTGGCCGGACCCTGCTCGTCGCCGGTGCTGAGGGAAAACGCCGTGTCCTGCTCCGCGCGGTCGAGCCGCGCGGCCACAAGGTTTGGCAGGAAAAATCCGCCCGCCGCGATCGCTAGCACGAGCGCGACTGCCAGCGCGGTGCGCATCCACGGTCTCATACGCGGCCTCCTTTCAGCTCCACGGTCACGACCGTGCCGTTGCCGACGCGGCTCTCAAACTGCATCGTGCCGCCGTGCAGCTGTACGATCTCATTGCACAGCGACAGACCAAGGCCCGCGCCGCCCTGCGCGCGCGAGCGCGACTTGTCCACGCGGTAAAATGCCTCTGTCAGATGTGTGAGCGCCTCCGGGGGGATGCCGCGGCCGTTATCGAGCACGCGCACGCGGCAGCCGTCGGGCAGCATCTCCTGCCAGACGTAGATGTAGCCGCCGTTGTCGAGCGCCTTGCGGGCGTTGTCCATGAGGTTGACGAGCAGGGTTTTAAATAGGTCCGGCTCCAGAAAGCACATGCCCTCCGCCGTGCGGTACTGCAGGGCGATGCCCTTCTGGGCGTACACGCGCTTGAGGTGTTCGAGCAGCCCCGCCACCAGGTCGGCCGGGCTCGCGGGTACGAGCTGGAGTTTCGACTGGTCGAGCGAGAGCATGTCCAGCAGCTTCAGCCCCAGCGCTTCGAGCCGCTTGCCCTCGGAGAAGATATAGTTTGCCGCGTCCATCTGTTCGTCGGGCGTGAGCACCTGACTGCGCAGCAGGTCAGCATAGCCGATGATGGAGGTCATCGGTGTTTTCATCTCGTGCGAGAAGTCGGCCATGAACCGCTCCTGCAGCGCCATGCTCTCCTGAATGCGGTTGACGTTCTGCTCGAGCTGCCCGGCCATACGGTTGAAGTCGGATGCCAGCTGCCCCACCTCGTCGCGCGAGCGCACGGGCGCCCGGTAGCTGAGGTTGCCGCGCGCCAGCTCCCGCGACGCGCGGGAAAGCGTGCCGAGCGGGCGCGTCAGCAGATAGGACGTGACCCACGCTACGGCTGCGCCGATGGCGATGAGGATCACGAACGTCGTGTGGTACGCGCGCTGCTGCGTCTGGCGCACGGTGTAGGCCTCCGTCACGTCGAACGCGAGCTGGACGGTCGTGCCGTCGGCCGTGGCGCCGAGCATGAGGTAGTGCCGGCCGTTGCCGGTGCGCACGATGCGCGTGAGCCCGTCGCCGCCGTCGGACGGCTCCGGCGCGGCGTCGAGCAGCGCGGTGTCGCCCGTTGTGGTCATCTGTGCGCCGAATCGGATGCGCGCTGCCGTGCTCGACCCGCCGCTGCCAAGCTTGTGCAGCACGAGCGCGACGGTGTTGGCCGCCGTGCCGGGCGAGGCGTTGTCGCCGAGCAGATCCAGCACGTCCACGACCATGCGGTAGGTCTGCACGGCGGCGTCGCGCTCGCGGTCGATTGACGCGGAAAACGACTGCGCGATCATCAGGCTCCCGCCGATGCCGTACGTCAGCGACAGCAGCAGCACCATGGCAATGGTGAGCTTTGCGCGAAACTTCATGCGCTCATACCTCCAGCCGGTAGCCGACCTTGTTCACGGCCAGCAGCCGGTTTTCCCAGCCGACCTTTTTGCGCAGCCGCTGGATGTGCAGATCCACGGTCTTGCTGCCGTAGCTGTACTCGCCGCCCCAGACGTGCTCGTAGATCGTCTCGCGGTAGAGTGCAGTGCCGGGGTTGCGCGCGAAAAACAGCAGCAGGTCATATTCCTTGTGCGTCAGGCTGATCTCCTCTGCACCGCGCCAGACCTGCATGGCGCGTGTGTCGATGCGCAGCCCGCCGATCTCGATCACGGCATCGGTCTTGTTGTAGCGCCGCAGCACGACGTCCACGCGCGCGAGCAGCTCCACGACCTCGAAAGGTTTGACGATATAGTCCTCCGCGCCCATGCGCAGGCCGCGCACCCGGTCGTCGACCGAGCCGCGCGCAGTCAGGAAAATGACCGGGATGCCCAGCGGGCGGATATATTCCATGAGCTCGAAGCCGTCGGCGTTCGGCAGCATCACGTCGAGCAAAATGAGGTCAAATACATTCCGTTCCAGAATATCCGCTGCGGCCAGCCCGTCGTACACGCACATGCAGTGATAGCCGGCGCGGGTCAGGCTCATCTGGATCAGGTCGCAGATCGGTTTCTCGTCGTCCACGATCAGGATCTGGATCATGCTACCGCCTCCTTCGGGTCAAAATTACATTGTTTCGGCATCAAAACGGCATCCGCCGCCGGCACTTCAGGGTGATCTAATTATAAAAGTACGTGCGAGCGTGTGTCAAACCAAATCGGCAGGGAAAATGTGCATGCTTTCCGTAATTTACATTTTGCAGCCGCGGTTTTGTTTCTACTTACCCTTGCGGGTAGAGTTAACCGCGGGAAACTTCGTTTTTTGTCCAAAATAGGGTTGCAAAATACGATACGTTGTGATACGATAACCGTGTTAAATTCTACCTGGTTTCAAAATGCGGCAATCGTGTTGTCGAAGGCAAGAATTTGCAACCAAAAAATTTTTATGGAGGAAGAAAGCATGTCCAAGAAAAGAACCCTGACAATCGTGCTGACGCTTCTGGTGGCAGTCTGCCTGCTCGCCACGACTGCTCTGGCGGCCGTTGTGCCGTCTACCCCGTCGATGCCGTCGGCACCGTCGGGTGCGACCGCGCCGTCCACCCCGGACAACCCGACCGCGCCGAGCCAGCCGTCTCAGCCCTCTCAGCCGAGCCAGCCGTCTCAGCCCTCTCAGCCGAGCCAGCCGTCTCAGCCGTCTCAGCCCTCTCAGCCGAGCCAGCCGTCTCAGCCCGAACTGAAGTTCATTGACGTGAACGAAGGCGATTGGTTCTACAATTCCGTGATGTGGGCTGTCAAGAACGGTGTGACCGTTGGCACGACCCCGACGACTTTTGAGCCCTACACTGCCTGCACCCGCGCCCAGATGATCGAGTTCCTGTGGAACGCTGTCGGCAAGCCGGCTGCGACCATCAAGTCCGTTCCGTTCACCGACGTTCCGGAGTCTGGTAGCGACGATTACTGGTACGAGGATTCTCTCCTGTGGGCCTACGAGGCAGGTATCGTTGCCGGCACGAATGACGGCAGCACGTTCAGCCCGGACCAGGTCTGCACCCGTGCTGAGATGATCAGCTTCATCGCCCGTCTGCTGTCGGACGGTGCAACCGCTGATATGCCGTTCGTTGACGTTCCGGCCAGCGCCTGGTACTACAACGAAGTGCAGTGGGCATGGGCCAACGGCCTGACTGTCGGCACCAACGATGGTACCACGTTCAGCCCGGACAACGCCTGCATCCGCGCGGAGGCTGTTGAGTTCCTGTACAACGCGTTTGCGGAAGTTGAGTAAACAGTCTGTGCTCAATTCAATGTTTTTCTATCAGAACTTCGGTTGCTAATAGACAAATCATAGGTCCCTAAAGCACAAAGAAGAGATGGGAAAACCTCATCTCTTCTTTTTTAACATATTGAACTGACAAATTTAGAGAGAAAAACACAGAAAAGGAGTTGATGTGAGTCGTGAAAGCGACCCGATTCGCGAACAGAGCCTGGGCTTTTGTGCTGGCCGTCCTGATGACGCTGACACTCATCGCCCCACAGGCGCTGGCTGCGAACACTGTAGACCCCGTCAAGCCCGCTGGCGATAAGATCATTATGAGCCAGACGGATTACACGCTGGTTGAAGGCGTGACGGAATCTGATGTCTTTCTGAATACCAAGGAAGGCAATGCACAGATCGCCGGCTTTATGACGACGATCGCACCGGGTGCGAAGGCAACATTCAAGGCTTCGTATAACGGTTATTATACTGAAGGCAGCACGCCCGCGTCCCGTAAGGACAAGGCGGCTAACCTGGCCTGGAGCATGGAAAGAACCACGCAGCAGGCTGCCAACTACGTCAAGGCCACCGGCGGCAACGTCATCATGGCCATGAACGGCGACTACTACAACATGCAGACGCTGCAGCCGACCGGCTACCTGATCATGGAAGGAAATGTTATCCAGACAGGCAACGGTGGCACGTGGGAGCCGTACTTTGCGGTTTTGAAGGACGGTTCCTATGCCATTCGTGACGCCGGTGTGGATTGCTCCGACGTCCTGGAAGCAATTTCCGGACCGTTCTATCTGATCAAGGACGGGGTGATCCAGTATAACGGTGATGATCTTATGCCGCGTAACTCCATCGGCCTCAAGGCAGACGGCACGGTCGTGACCTTTATGGCCGACGGTCGTCAGAGCCCGTATTCTGTCGGCATGTCCCTCAATGATCAGGCGGAGTTTCTGGCGGCGCAGGGCGTGGTGACAGCGCTTTATCTCGACGGCGGCGGCTCTGCCACCTGCGCCACCAAGCGCGAGGGCACCACGGATCTCCAGATCCGCAACCGCCCGTCCGACGGTGTAGAGCGCACGGTTGCCAGCGCCCTGTTGCTCGTCTCCACGGCGGAGAACGACGGCGTGTTCGATCATGCCTCCCTCTCCCCGAACAATACGATCTACACGCCCAACAGCCAGATCCAGTTCTCGGCCATCGGTGTGGACGCCAACGGCGGCGAGGCCCCGCTCCCGGAGAATGTGACCTGGACGGTCGCGGACGCCAAGAGCGGCACGATCGACGCCAACGGTCTGTTCACGCCCGCGAAGAACTATAAGGGCGATGTGACGGCCCGTCTGCTTGTGGACGGCACCGTCAAGGGTACGACGACCGCGAAGATTGCGGACATTACGGATCTGTACTTTGGCAGTTCATCGGTCTCGCTGGACTTTGGTGCCACGTCGGATCTCGGTCTCGTGGCCAAGTGCAAAGGTATGGATATCGTCTACAAGGCCGGTGACTTCGATTGGACGATCAAGTCCAAAACGGATGGCGTGTCGGATAAGGATGTCGGCCACATGGACGGTAACACGTTCGTGGCCGGTACCGGCAGCAGCACGATGAACGCGGCTGTCACGGTTACTTACGCAAACGACCGCTCCAAGTCTGCGGAGGTCAGCGTGGAGATCGGCAAGGTGCCGGTGACGCTCATGGACTTTGAGCCCATCAACGGCCAGCGCCAGACCTGCGCGCACTACCACTGGGGCAAATCCGATTACGTGGATAACAACATGAATCCCGATGGCGGCTACATCGGCAAAGTGTCCCCGATCACGGTCACGACCAGCGGCACGTATTCCGACAATCCGACGACGGCGGTGCTCAAAGCGCCCTACCGCTTCACGGGCAACTGGGACAGCAGCGTTCCGGCTTCGGACATCTTCCGCGCCAACGGCTATAGCTATTACCTCTGGCCGAACTCCTCTATCACGCAATATTGCTGCGGCGACCTGAAGATGACGACGGCGGCCGAGGGCGGCCAGGTTCGCTTCGGTGATTATTCCATGGAGCTGAACTATGACTACGAGTCTTATAACGATTCGAGCAACTCCAACTTCTATGTTCGCTACTGCGGTGACCAGATCAAGATCGAGGGCACGCCCTCGGAGATCGGCGTCTGGATCTATGCGCCGGAAAACACGCCTGCCTATCAGATCTGGGCGGATATTGAACACTGGGGTCCTGACAAAGATGGTGTCTATGACTACCAGACGAAGAACTACACGCTTACGCATAAAAATGCCAAAGGGGAGATTTCCAAGGTCATTGACTGGACTGGTTGGATGTACTGCTCGGCAAATATTCAGGACATTTGGCAATATCAGAATGAGGAGCACCCGCTGAGCATCATCCCCGGCGCAGGCGTGTTCTGGCTGTCGTATCAGCCGGGCTCTGTCGGTGTGGCCGGTCGAAAGAACGGCACCATCTACTTTGATAACTACCGCGCCGTCTACGGCACGAACCTCGATGACCTGGATAACCCGGTCATCGATGAAATGACGGTCAACGGCCAGACGCTCACGAGCGACGGCGCCACCGTCATCAACGCCAACTCGATCGAAGCAATCGCAAAATATCATGATGTGGACGGTCAGAACCGCTCCGGCATCGATGCAAAGGCGACGACGGTCAAGATCGACGGCGAGCCGATCACGTCAGCGGATTGTTCCGACGCAAATGCGACCGTCCGTCTGACGCTGCAAAACGGCAAGCACACCATGACGGTGTCCGTGTCTGATGCGTTCGGCAACACGGTGGAAAAGACCATGGCTTTCGTCGTCACCGGCGACACGCTGCCGGATGCGGCCACGGTCAGCGTCAGCGGTTCCAACTTTGTCCCGCTCGGCAGCGACTATACGCTGACGGTTTCGGCGGACGGCAAGGTCAAGTCCGCAGACATCACGATGCTGAACCTCAACGCTGATATCGGCCAGCCGACGGTGACCTATGCCAACGGCGTGACCGGCACGTTGGAGTATGAGCCGGCCGGCTTTAAGAAAGCCAAGCTAACGCTGCACCTCGAGGCGGCCGCCCCGGTCGAGGACGAGCTGGCCGCGCTGACTTTCAAGATCGACGCCGGCTTGAACACGACGGTCAACCAGTTTACGTACACGGTGTCCAACATTGCGCTCACCGCAGCGAACAGCAAGACCTACACGGCGGCCCAGGCGGCGGTGCGTCTGCCGCTGTCGGCGTACTACAGCATTCAGCCCGGCCCGCAGGCGGTCGGCATGTCCAGCGTGATCGCGGTCTATGAAAAGGACGGCAGTCCCGCCGCCGGTGTGACCGTGTATCTCGACGGCAACGAGATCGGCAAGACCGATGCCAACGGCCTGCTCAAGACCGATGCCATGAAGGCCAAGGAAGTCGGCACGGTCTGCACGCTCACGGCCATCGGCACAAAGGGCGTTGGCGAGGCGACGAAGGTCACCGTTCTGGCGGACGCTGCCGGCACGGAGTATACAGGCGTCAATCTCAACGCGTCCGAGAGCAGCAGCACGAGCCAGAACATCAGCTGGCTGTCCGGCATCGGAACGGCCGGTAAAGCGGTCGTCCAGTACCGCGTCAAGGGCACGGATGCCTGGCAGACGGCCGATGGCACCTCTACGCTCACCGGTTTCTCCACCTCCAAGGATGCGGCCTATGTCAACACCATTCAGCTCACGGACCTGACGGCCGGCACGGACTATGAGTTCCAGGTCGGCGACGGCAGCACCTGGTCGGATACACACTACTTCCGCACGAGTGCCGCTGCGCAGGACACCACGGCCTTCGTCGTCATGGGCGACACGCAGATGTCCGGTGACCGTGAGGCGGATGCCGAGAGCATCGCGATCCTCGACGCGCTCGGCGATCTCGTCAAGGACAAGCAGGTCGATTTCGGCCTCCAGACGGGCGACTATGTCGACAACGGCACCAACTACGCCATGTGGGCCGAGATGCAGGAGGCGTTTAACCACACGTTCCCGAACGTGGACTTCATCCACACGCTCGGCAACCATGAGTACTACGGCGACTTCAGCGGCGGTGTTGCCAGCAATATCCTTCAGCTCCCGAGCAGAGACTACTACTCCGTGGAGTATGGTGATGTCTATGTTGCCGTCATCAACAATGGCGCCGACCTGAGCGCAGCCTGCGAATGGCTCAAGCAGGACGCGGCGCAGAGCACCTGCATGTGGAAGGTCCTGTCCATCCACCAGCCGCCGTATTACACGAACGCCAAGGGCGGCAGCGAGCGGTTCCATGAGCAGATCCCGGCTGCGGCAGAGGCTGCCGGCATCGACGTGGTCTTCTCCGGTCATGACCACTCCTATGCACGCATCATGGCCAAGGACGGCGAACCCGTCACAGAAAACGGCGTGACCTATTTCATTTGCGGCGACCTGGGCGAGAAGTCCAAAAACGTTAACTATGCGATGACCTCCGATTTCTCGTTCGCGTACAAAGAGCAGGACTACGCGGGCCTGATCATGTACGTCACGGCCAACGGCAAGGAAATGACGATCACCGCTTACGACAGCAAGGACGGCCGTGTGGTCGATTCCACGACGCTGCAGTCCCGCTGCTCGAAGGGCCACCAGCTGACGACCTACCAGAATGGCAAGTCTGCCTGTGCGGTCTGCGGCAAGCTGATCGACGTCAAGGACGCGCAGTACACCGGCTGGATGACCGTTGAGGGCACCGAGCAGCAGATGTACTTCCTGGCTGGCGACTATGTCACCGGCTGGCAGCAGATCGGCGAGAAGATGTATCACTTCGGCGATGACGGCATTGCCCACGTGACCGAGACGGTCGATACCCGTACCTGCACGAAGTACGGTTGGCTGGAGACCACCTGCAAGACCTGCGGCGCCGTTCATCACAGTGCATCTCTCTGGCCGGAGGGCCACAAGTGGGATGATAACCATGTCTGCACGAAGTGCGGCTTCGTAGGCAGGGATATCTCCAAGGCGGAAGTCAAGGCATATGACGCCGTTTACAACGGCGGCAGCACGCCGTGCTATGTGAAGGCCACCTATGAGGGACAGGCGCTGACGGTCAAGACCAGCGATGCGGGTGTTGACGGCTATGTTTCCTATTCCAACAATACGAAGGTCGGCTATGGTACTGTGACGATCCGCGGTATGGGCGATTATTACGGCACCGTGTCCGCCCAGTATAAGATCGTACCGCCTGTTGTCACCGGCGTTTCGGTGACGGATGTCGGCCAGAAGCGCCTGACCGTCAGCTGGAGCCCCGCGCTGGGTGCGGAAAACTACCGTGTGGAGATCAGCCGCGACGGCGGCACCACGTGGGAAAAGGTGGACGTTATCGCGCAGACAAGCATTGTGGTCACGGGCCTGAACCCGTCGACGGAGTACAGCTTCCGTGTGTATGGCTGCACGAAGATCGGCAATGATTGGTTCAAGTCTCAGCATTATTCCAGTGTCGTCAGCGCGACGACGCTCAACGCCGACCAGTACGCACCGTCCGAGCAGTTCAAGGACATCAGCGCGAAAGTCGACGGACAGACGATCTCCGGCATGCAGTCCGGTGCGGATCAGTATCTGTTCCTGCCGGCCAGTGCGGACCTGAGCAAGCTCGCTCTGACGGTCACGACACAGAACAGTGACGAGCTCAAGATCGAGCTGCAGGGTGCCAAGGGCACGCAGACGCTCGACGGTGCTGCCGTGGACGTCACCAAGCTGGCGGATGTGCAGGACGGCCTGTATGACCTCACGGTCCTCGTCAACGGCCAGAAGGCTGCGGCTGTGCACATCGCACAGTCGGCCAACATCAATGCGCTCTACATCACGAGCGACGACCCGGCCGCAAAGGGCAGAGACTTTGTCGATGCCAGCAAGTCCAACATCGCGACCGGCAAGCTGCTCGTCGTAGACAAGGACGGCAAGACCGTGTATGACGGTGCGCTCACGCAGCTCAAGGCGCGCGGCAACACCACCTTCACAAACGCCGAGAAGAAGTCCTACCAGATCAAACTGGACGGCAAGTCCGACCTGATCGCCTGCGGCGAGAAGGTCAAGACCTGGACGCTGCTCGCCGGCTCCCACGACGCAACGCTCATGCGCGACAAGATGTTCAAGGATCTTGCCAAGTCGCTCGGCATGCCGTACACGGCCAGCACCGACTGGGTGGATCTGTACTACGACGGCGTGTATCGCGGCACATACATCGTCAGTGAGAAAAACTCCGTCAACAAGACGGGCGTCAACATCACCGATATGGAGGATGCCTACGAAAAGCTCAACCCCGGCTACGGGGAGAATGCTTCCACGGCGCTGGCCGAGAACAAGTACGGCCAGACCTATCAGTACACCACGGGTCTGACCGAGCCGGAGAACATCACTGGCGGCTACCTGCTCGAGCTCAACGGTACGAAGCTCGACGAAAGCTACAACCCGAAGTATGACGAGGCCAGCGGCTTCATCACCGGTAAGGGCTCCGCGATGAATGTCAAGAGCCCCGAGTATTGCGGCAAGGACGCAATGGCCTATATCAGCGAGTACTATCAGGAGTTTGAGGACGCCGTCTACGCGAAGGATGCCGACGGCAACTTCACCGGCTACAATGCGCAGACCGGCAAGTACTACTATGAGTACTGCGATCTGAACTCTCTGGTCCAGGCTTACCTGATGCAGTACCTGTCCGGCAATTCGGACGCATTCTACTCCTCGTTCTTCTTCTACAAAGACGTGGACGGCATCATGTACGCCGGCCCCGTCTGGGATATGGAACTGACTGGCGGCGGCGGCTGGTCCGGCATTATTACCTCGGACAACACCTTCATTAACGGCCGCTACCTCGCAGAGGCGCTCATCAAGATCCCCGGCTTCCGCGCCGCGGTGAGCAACTACTATCACAACACGTTCCTGGCGCAGGCGCAGGCGCTTGTCGGCGACAACGGCAAGGTTCAGAGCTACTACAACCGCATCTCGGCCAGCGCTGCGATGAACTATCGGCAGTGGCCGCTGATTCGTGTCGGCAAGCCGAGCTCGGATAATCACTTTTGGCCCAGCGGTACGACTTATACCGATACCGTCACGGATCTCAACACCTGGCTGACCGCGCGCATTGCGAAGATGAGCGCAGAGTTTAATTACACCTGGGACAATGGTGTTGTGACGAAGGAGCCGACTTGCTCCGAGTACGGCGTTCGCACCTACACCTGCGAAAATGGAAACATTATGCTTGAGAGCATCCCGCTCAAGCCGCACACGCCGGAAGTGATCCCGGCGAAAGCCGCGACCTGCACAGAAACCGGCCTGACCGAGGGCAGCAAGTGCTCGGTCTGCGGTGAAGTGCTCACGGCGCAGGAAGTGATCCCGGCGCTTGGCCACAAGGAAGTGGTCATCCCGGCGAAAGCCGCGACCTGCACAGAAACCGGCCTGACCGAGGGCAGCAAGT
>ERZ773276.2247-NODE-2247-length-12284-cov-5.172214_pt1 | contig 12284 bp, 7 predicted proteins | sample MGYA00511386_ERZ773276 | MGnify/ENA primary metagenome ERZ773276 (study PRJEB29015, sample SAMEA2737778) | human gut metagenome | biome: human gut; feature: human-associated habitat; material: faeces | place: China | collected 2012 ...
ATGTGTTAGGCACGCCGCCAGCGTTCATCCTGAGCCAGGATCAAACTCTCATGTTAAAATGGTGTTTGTGTCCTGCCAGTTTTATCTGGCATTGTTTACTGTTAATTCGGGTAGCTTGTCAATCTTTCGATCAACTTGCTTGTTCTTGAATTTCTCTGAAAATCTTGGAATTTTCAGGGTTGCATTACTGTTTATTTGTCAAAGATCATAACCTCTTGCTTCGCAAGAGCTCGTTCGTTCGTTGCTGTTGTTCTCAGCGGCAACTCTGATATCTTATCATAACCGCTTTCGTTTGTCAACAACTTTTTTGAAATCTTTTTTCGTCTTGGAAAACTTTGTTTTCCGTGACAGGTATTTATGTTAACATATCTGTCAGACTTTGTCAACAACTTTTTTGAAATCTTTTCAAGTTTCTTTCGAGCTGTTGTGTTGTCTCGGCGCTGCCTCAACAACGAATCTGAGTATATCATCCGCTAGTGTACTTGTCAACACTATTTTTCGAATTTTTTGCACAAATTATCCCCTGCTACGTCAATTCCGCATAAACAGGGGATTTTTGCCATGTTTCTATTCTGTTTTTTACTATTTTACAAAGAACGGAAGCTTTTGTCCGAGCTGTTCCACCAGATATGCCAGATAGTTATTTTCATACAAACATGTAAGTATTCTGCTGTCTCTGGTATAATCTACGATCACCTGGCCCAGGGTTCCCAGGTCTCTGAAGATATTAAATGCGTATATTGTCCAAACAATTAGAACAGTTTCTAAGATTCCAACCACAATACCTAGTAATTTGTCCAGGCTATGTACTATAGGTAGTTTCACGATCATCTTTGCCGAGAAAAATACGATATTAAGAAGATGATGCACCAAACCGATTGCCGCCAGCAACAGTATTGTCAGGATCACATTGAATATCTTTCCATCAAAGTAACTGCTCAGACCATTCCCGATCAGGAACAGCACCACACAGGTAATCAGCAGGGAGATCAGAGAGATCAGAGATTTTACCATTCCCTTCTTGTAGCCGTCCATCACCATGCAGATCAATACTACTGCCATGATGACCAGTAATAAATTCAGATTCATTGGTATACTCCTTTATTTTAACTGTATCGTATCTATTGTACTATCTGTCACCAGATAATATTTGTAGGAACCTCCTGCAGGAAGCAGAAGCCGGGCACTCTTACCGAAGCTGCCATGGTATTTTTCCACACCGTCCGTTGTAAAGATCTGGCACTCCGATTCGTTGTAGATCACCATGTCATCATCCCCGAAGAAAATATCCGTATAATCCACATCAAAATAGTAGCTGCCCACCTTTGCCGCCGAAGTATTGTACACATCCATGCGGTACTTGGTCTCCGCCTGGTCCGAAAGGAATACCAGTCCTACATATTTATCACTGTAGAAAATCGACTGGATCTCGTCGTCATATAGGTATTCTCCCGCCGTCACAGGCTTCTGGGTACCCGAATAGATCATAAGGCGGCTGTCTCCTACTGCAAACGCTGTATCATTATTCATAAACTGCACTTTCGGCACGACCAGGTCGGAATAAGAATATGCGCTGACCATATAATCGCTCTGATTCTCGCCCACCGGTCCGAAATTGTAGAATGTCACATTACTTTTTACTACGCCTGCATCCACATACAGGTAACTGATTGCCAGAAGCTCTCCGTCCGGTGACAAACTGACGGATACCGGATAACCTCCATCCGTCATATGCGCCTGTCCCGTATAGCTGTTGGTCCCGTCCGCTTCGTAAGTCATGATCCAGGCTACATCCGTATCTGCCAGCACCGCTGTCACTCTTCCCGTTTCCGCTACTGTGATATTTCGGATCGGCATGGTCGTTGTAATAGTTCCCAGTTGCTTGTCCGTATTCTGCACGTAGATCTCACGGCCGTTATAACTGCCGATAGCTGCCACATCGCCACAAGTAGCGATCTTCACATCCTGGATCACATAAGTCTGATTCCACTTTACATTTCCCTTGGCATCCGTACAGTGAGCGCCGTCTTTACTATATGTAAGAATACTGTTTTTCAACCGTATGTCTGTGGCATCCGATGAGACCTCCCGGCTAATGGAAGATACGGTGTCATATCCCGTATAGATATGTCTCTTTGCCTGTACCACCACAAGAGCAAGTGCCGCTCCCAAAGCCGCCACCACCAACAGCACCCGGTACACGATTTTCAGCCGGTGTTTACGGATCTTTTTCTTATAGTCATCCTGACTCTTTTGCCGCTTTTCTTTTTCCTTCAGATAATTCTTGATATCTGCTGCCATGTATCTGTTTCCTTATGTATTATCGTAACTATTAAGAATCGCATTCGCAAAATTACTGCGGCGCAGTCTGCTTTTTGCTCATGTAGTTACAGTATAACACACTTCCCCTTTTTGAAAATAAGTTTTTTACGGGAGAAGGATTTCCTGACCGATCTTGATATCATCCGGGTCAGTGATACCATTCAGGGAACAGATCTCAGATACCTTACTGTTGCTGCCGTAGTTCCGCAGAGAAATACCGATCAGTGTGTCCCCTCTCTGGATAGTATAATGTGTGGGTTGAGCAACCGCCTCCACTGTAGGAGTCTCTGCCACTGCAGATTCTGCCGTCTGTGTCACATCCTGTATTGTTTCCTGTGTCGTGTTCTGTTCTGTTGCCTCCGTCACATCTGTCGTATTTTTTGTGACATTGCCGTCCGCAGATGTTCCATCCGCTACACTGCCCGTATTTTCTTCCGTCGGATAGACGACGCTGAGAGCTCCAAGGATGTTATTTACTTTTACCAGTCCCCATAATAAGGACAGATTTCCGGTACTTGCCGTATCGGCTGACTCCATAAGACCTGTGAAACCACCTGCAATTTCTTCTCCGTATACCGAACGGATTCTTACTGCTTTACAAGTACTTGTTGGTTCGGTATAAGCTTTCCCTTTCCAATTCTTTGTATTGTTTCCCCAGATGTGACCGCCTTCATTATGTCCTGCATACCCTCCGGCCATACCTCGTTGTACCTGCTTTGTGGAGGCCGCATCTGCACGAACCGCACCACCACAAGGAATACATGTTGTGGAACTGTTTCTGATCGTCGGTACAAAGTCCTCCGCTAATGATGCCAATGTATCTGACACATTAACAAGACCATCTAAGATACCAGTATCGCCAAGGACATTTGCCACATTTCCTGGCTGCAAGTCTCCCACATAACCACCGGCTGTAATCTGGCCAATGATATATGAGAAGTTATTTGCGTTGGAATTCTGAATGTGTCCACCGGAAATCTTTCCGGCAAAACCACCTGCATCACCAAGTATGTCATTTGCTGATGCATCGGATGCTGTATTTTTCCAAGTTGCTTTTACTGCAAAACCTCCAACATCTCCTGTAACATTCGAATGTTCTATTGTAGAAACAACGACATTCAATGCATCCAGCACATTTTTGATTCCTATTGAGTGACCAAGTACGCTCAATCCTTTTCCAACAGAAGCTGCGGAACCAATATTCATATAACCAATATATCCACCGGCATATCTTGCACCCGTTACTGCATATGTACTATCCTGTCCAAAATAATTTGAACTATCTTCACCCTCTAAATCTTTAGGAGGTGTTACCGTTGTATGTTTTAAATTTGTTACATCACAATGACTAACCTGAACTCCACTGCCATAACCAATAAAGCCACCAGCACTACCAGAATTCGTATCATCCGATTTAAATTTATTAGCCGATACTGTAAATCCATTATCAGATTTAACACCTGCATACTTTATAATTGGAACATATGCATTTACTAAATTTAACAATTCTCCAATATTTATATTTAAACCATTAATATTTCCTAGAACACTAATACCTTTACCAGCATCCGCCAATGCTCCAGAATAAACATTTCCGCCAAAGCCACCAGCATAGGTTTGACCATTTACAGAATCTAAATTGTATACTGCGTAATAATCATTAGTTCCTCGTGAACTGTTATCAACTGTACCACTTTGAAAATCTGCTGCAAAACCACCAGCAACATCTGCTGTAACACTTCCACCATTTACAAAAGAAACCGTGCAATTTGTATATTTAGGAATTAAATATCCTACAGCATTTACTAAGCCATTAGCCTCAATCAATGATTTAATTGAAGTATCATCAGCAACATCTGCTAGACCACCCGTTTTTGAAATAGCCACAAATCCTGAAGCATATCCGCCATCATCTGCAGCCTTCACTGATTTTAGATTTGTTACATGAGAATCCTCTACTTTAGTACTTCCACTTTTTGCGATAAAACCAGAAGCACTATAATCACGAACAGAATTAGAATCACGACTACCCTTTGCGTGTACCGTAAATCCATTTGTGGCTCCATTCACATTTACTTTATTAATCTTTACTTCAATTGCTTGTCCTAGAGAGAGCAAATTATTCAATTTCAACAAATAATTCAAACCTAACAGGTTAACAGTTAATCCACCATCTGCTCCCGCCAAATCACCAGGACCAGAAAGACCTATAAATCCGCCTACTAAGTTATTGCCTTCTATAGAAGCTAAATTATTGATACTAACAGTTGTTATCGAACCACCAATCGTATCTCCAAATCCACCGGCAACACGTTCATTTCCCGTAATAGTAAATCCATTCTCTGCACCATTTACATGAACATTATCTATAGTAAACGCAAGATAAGATGCAACGCCAAGCGTTGTATTTAATAAACCGGCAACACTGGCCGTACCCATTGATCCAGCAATTCCACCAACATAATCATTTCCTGTAACACTGGATAATCCGGTTAAAGAGACATCAACCACTGGAACCGAACCAACATCATAAACACTATTTTTCCAATATGATATTTTCTGTAAATTATCCGCATTCGATTGTGCTATATATGCACCATTGCCTCGACCTGTAATACCACCAACATAGTCCTTTCCACTAACTTGCAGCGGAGCATTTACAGAACATCCTAAGATATGTGATGGATTTACGCCAGCAAGAGAAAGTAAGGATGAAGTTGCTCCAGGATTACTACTCAAAAGTTTTACAACAAGATCAACTAAACCGCCAAGTAAATTATCTTTTGTGTCATCTTTACCTAGGTCTGCAGCCCATCCAAGAGATGCAATTCCTGCAAAACCACCAGCATAATTTTCAGAAGCTGTTACAGTGAGTGCATTATCCGATTCAACATTACAATTGACAGTTGATGCATTGGCCAATCCACCGGCAAAACCACCAATATAACTTTCACCAGAAACAGACACAACTGCATTATTTAATGAACAATTTAGAAGTAAACTTTCCGTATTCATCTTAGGAAGTTTTGTCTCTATATCCAATGCCCCTGATAGTGTTCCTTCAATCACATCATCACGAGCTAGACCAACAAAGCCACCTACAAAATTCTTTCCACTAATTGTATTCGTACCACCTGTTACAGAACAACTCTCTACAATAGCACCCTTTTGCATACCAATAAATCCACCAGCATATTCTTTATCGGATGCTGTAGAAATCGTTAAGCCATTAATACTACATCCTACAATCTTCGCATTAATATATCCTGTTGGAATTAACTTTTCTAAAGGAATTGCGTTACCTAATAGAATAGTAATTAAATCTCCTAGTCCTAAACCGGGAATCACATTTAAGATCTCAGCTAAAAGTTTCGTTGTTCCTCCCAATGCTTTAGATAAACCTTCATACTCCGTTTTACCTGTAACGTATCCAGTAAAACCACCTGTATCATTATTTGGGCTCTGTACAATAACATCACCTATCAATTCGCAATCTGATATCTCAACATTACCAACAACACGTCCAGCAATCGCTCCAGTAGCTAATGCTGTAGGATCATTTTTTCGTGCATCTAAAACATCTGTTAAAGTTTTTCTTAACCCCGCATCAACACTACCAAAGGTTAATAACGTAAGCGTCAAATAAAACAGTGTATAGAAAAATAACCGTCAGCCTTTTATACTAAAAGGTCAACGGTTATCGACAGAATTCTTTTACAAGAGGATTCCAAGGCAGATAATCATCCAGATATTCAGGATGTTCAAGAAAAGCACTCCCCGGCATGTCGGACAGGATATATTTTATATATTTCATCGGGGCAAGCCCATTCGCTTTCGCTGTCTCTACCAGTGTATAGATTCCTGCACTGGCTTCCGCCCCTTTCGGACTGCCGGAGAATAGCCAGTTCTTTCTGCCGATCACAAAGGGACGGATACAGTTTTCCGCAAGCGAATTACTGATGGAACAATTCCCGTCTTCCAGATAATTCCAAAAACCTTCACGGTTATTTAAGGCGTAATGAAAAGCTTTTGAAAGTTTGGATTTCGGCAGCTCTCCGATGGCACTTTTTTCTGCCCATGACCAAAAAGCCTCGAGAAGCGGTTTCTCGCGGATAAGACGTTCTTTTTTCTTCTGATCAGGAGGGAACGCCTCCAACTCTGACTCTATGTTAAAGAGTTGATTCAGACGGAGGATTGCTTCCGCAGGTTTTGATGCTTCCGAATTATGGATGTCTTTTGGGAGAGCATCCACGAAAGCCCGGCGCAGATGCGTATAGCAAAGACATCTTTTTACTCCTGAAACTGCATTGTATCCGGAGTAAGCGTCTGTATGGATATAACCTTCATATTCCCTCAGAAACGCTTCCGGATATTTCCCGCTTCGTCCCGGCTGGTACTCGAAGTAGCGGATGGGATTTACGGCATCTCTGATGCTGCAGTAAACCCACATATAGGAATCGGACGTATTTTTCCGTCCCGGTTCTTTCAGCACCTGTACATGTGTTTCATCGATATGAAGGTATCTCTGTTTCAGAAGTTCCAGCTTCAGACGGTGGACGATGTGTACAAGCCAGTCCCGATAGACAACCAGAAGCCAGTTTGACATAGTCGCTCTGCTTAAACGTAATCCCAAAGCCTCCCATTCTTTTTCCTGTCTGTACAGCGGGATGCTTAATTCAAACTTCTGGTGGATGAGCCAGGTGATGGTAGATGCAGATGCCAGAGAATGCAGGACGGGAGGATATGGCACCGGAGCCTTCTCCATATAAGGAGTTCCGTTTTTCCGGCACGACCTGCATTCATACGTTTCCCGGTAATGGTCAATCACCTTGAGTTTTGCAGGGATAAACTGTACTTCCGTGCGGACGAATTCTTCCCCTACTTTCACCATCGTACTCCCGCAGTTATCGCATATCTGTTCCCTTTCATCTATGGTATGGAGTACTTTGCTGTGAGGGAGATTTTTTACCAGTTCTTCCCGCTGACCGGTGTACTTCCTTTTACGTAGGTGCTTCTCTATCTCAACAAGCTCCGGTTCGTGTGCATCAGGATCCGCACAGGTTTCGATTTCATTAAAAAGAGACATCTGCCCCTCGATTTCGAGAGTAGATGTCTTCTCGGATTTTGTTCCATAAAGTTTACGGGTCAGGAAATCAACCTGCTCTTTCAGGAGCCGGACCTGCTGTTCCAGTTCTTTGATATGATTTTTATACTCCTGTTCCGTAGCTGACATAACCTGAAAACCCTTTCGCTTCGATAGGATTATTATACCATAGAATCGTCAGATTTCCCAGCATTTCTAAGGATTTTCAGTATTTTCAGACTTATGCGGGAGCCATTTCTGAACCGCCTTTGGCTGCTCCGGGTTCAAACCTTCCAGAAGCCAGCGCAGCTGCTGATCAGAAATCTGTTTTGCTTCTTCGCCGGTCCGCGGCCATTGGAGACGTCCGTTTTCGTACCGTTTGTATAAAAGGCAGAAACCGTCTCCCTCGTAATGGACTGCTTTGATCCGGTCAGCCCTCTTTCCACAGAACAGGAATAAGGAATTGCTGTAAGGATCCAGTTTGAAGTTGTACTGGATGATATCCAGCAAGCCATTGAGCTGCTTCCTCATATCGGTGTAGCCGCATCGGATATAGATTTTCTCCACATGGGAAAGCTCTCCTAACATGACTGCACGGCTTTCAGAATGTTTTCCAGCATCTGGGCAGATGTGCCTTCATAAAGTTCCACTGTTATGGATCCGATATGAAGTATGGCTGCAGGAGTGGAACGGGAAATGTTTCTGTCCGGAAGTGAAAGCTCCGCAAACTCAGCCGGGGATTCCGTTAAAGCAGTTGACTGTTGGTCTGTACACATGTGGATGCCGTTTTTCTTGCGGGGCAGTTCTTCCAAGGCAAGCTTTCGAATTTTGGAAAGCCAGTAATAATAACTTTTCAAAGAGATATCGTGTTGTTCACACCAGATCTGATTTGTCAGTCCGGAGGCCCTGCATTGCCGTATTACATCCAGCCAGTATTGAAGTTTCACCTGTTTGTCTGGAGTCAAAGAAGAAAGATCCATAAGCCTGCTCCTTAGATTAGATTTAGAGTTTTCAGAGTCAACTCCCAAAACTCTAATCAATAGTTTACATGCAACAGCCAGAAATTTCGATACACCCTCTTATTGGACGCTTACTTAATAACCACGCAAGAAGATCTACCACACCTCCTAGTAATTTTCCTAGACTAGAAACCAGTCCATTAACCAATGTTTGATCGTATTTTGTTGTTGTCGATTGATTATCTACTTTTATGTTATTAAATCTTAAGTTTGATACTTTAACCAGATCTTTACTAAGTCCGACATCATTATCACTAGCTTCATCAGATAATGTATCGAAGAATCCAACACCCATTTGTTTACCAACATCTAAAGGTCCTGTTTGAATTACATTTACATTTGATAAAACTGGTTTATCAGTTGTATTTAAAACACCATCTTTCCAAAGTCCACCTTTTTCAGCAGATTTAGCACCAATCATTGTGCCTTGGAAAGTAAGTGGAGTCCAATTTGAACTACCTAAATCAATGTCACGGAAAATGATATAGTTAGCATTAGCAGAATAAGTTTGTCCTGTCATTTTATCTATATCTAAATCAGGATCAATTTTACCTGTATTTTGATTTACACCACATCTACCTCTACGGTGTATTCCTTCAGCACTAAGCTTACTATCTTTCTCTAAAATTGTACCAAATGTGAAATCTTGTTTTCCGTTTTGTTCCTGCTTTAAGTCGGCATCGCCACCATAAAGCAGGATAGAGTTACCTTTTCCATCTGTGTCTATTTTCCAAGACACACCCTTATAAACTGCTTGATAGACTGCACCATAAACAGTTTTGCCACTGCCAATTGCTCTCAGCTGTTCCTCATTACCAATTAAGATATAGGTTTTATCACCAATTGTTTTTACAACCTGCCCCTTAAAGTCACGTCCTTCAGTATCTGTTGTATCAGGATCTATGCTCAATTGATCCGCAACCAGTTCCGGTTTATCCGAATTAAATTTCTGCGATAACACGTAATTATGAGACTTACTATAAGTCAGATACTCCTGATCTTCACCATCCGGATAGATCATCTGTCCCATACCAAACTGTGGTGCATCATAATCTAATGACATAACCGGTTCCGACTCAGATTCTTCCTGTGCAAGCACCATCAACTGATATGGGTTATAAATGTAGATGGTATCCGTTTCCTTATCATACAGCGTTGGTGTTTCGTTTTCTTCCACTTTCGTACCTGTAATAGTTCCGGTAAAGGAATCTGACACTGTCCAGATTGCTTCCAAGTTCATCTGGATATCATTCATCAAAATGTATTGGGCATCTGCACCGTATTTCAGCTCTGTGCCTTCACTCTTTACTACATCTCCAGAACCTATCGTCCCATCCTTATCACCTGTGTAAACATAAGCATCTGAACCGATCTGTTTTAACTGTTCATAATTATAAATGCATATTTTACTATCCTTATAATAAGCATCTATATTATCTGTTGATTCCGCTTTAACATTTCCACCGGACGATTCCGATTCGTCATTTTTCGAGTTTTCACTTGTTTCCCCCGATATCTTAGATTCGGATTCCGTGGAGCCATTTATTTCATCTGAAACTGTGGACTCGGTTGATACTTCACCATTACTCTTATTGGCATCATCAGAAAGTGTCACTTGACTAGTGTTGGTACCCGATGGATTTACGTCTGCCGCATCCGCAATATTCACTTGAGAAAATAAGATAGCCATACATAGTATTACTGCGATAATTCTGTTCTCTATCCTTCCTTTTTTCTTCATATCTGGACCTCTAATCGGAATAAAAATTCCTACCCTTTACTCAATATTGCATTCTAATATCTAGAATGATTTTTTAGCATAAAATAACTAATTTTATTATAATATCCGTTAAAATTTCTTTCATTTTCATCAAATACCTACTGGACTTTTTCCTTACTCTTCTCTGTTTGATTCTACTTTCTGCACCCACTCTTTTTGCATAGCCGCAGTAAAAAAACATTGAAGCAATTTCATGGAAAACGCTCCACATTCAGCATTTACAATCATCCTTACCGCCTCGGCATGTTTCAGTTTTCGTTTATATGGTCGCTCACTGACCAAAGCATCATAGGCATCCACCAAACCGACCACCTGAGCACAAAGCGGAATCTGATCTCCCTTTAAACCGTCCGGATATCCAGAGCCATCAAATCTCTCATGGTGATGTCGGCAGATTTCATAGCTGTACTTATTCAATTTCTCTGTTGTCATACCATTCGGAAATCTCAATGTCATCTCTGCACCGGTAATTGGATGCTGCTTCACGACTTCCATCTCGTCTATCGTTAATTTCCCATTTTTATTCAATATTTCTATCGGTACCCGGATTTTACCAATATCATGGATTGGTGCCAGGTGTGATACATTTTCAATCTCTTCTTCGGTAATTCCATATTCCGGATAATTTTTCTGCAGTTGGCGATAAACCTGCTCCGTATAAAAACTAATATCATCCTGATGTTCCGTTTCCACCAGATTATTGTGATTCAATACCGCAACAAGCAAAGAAACCATATCCCAATACTGTTTCGTGATATTCTTTTCTTTCTTCCGCAATTCCTGTTCCATATTAACAATCGTATCTGGAATGACCTTCGCATTATGTAATGTGAGAATGGCAATATTCTCCGTCTCATCTACATATCTTTTTGCTTCCATCCAAATATAAGAATCTGCTTCATTATCACATATTCTGCGGTAGGACATATCATCTTCCATACAGCCGTCTACTAAGTGTTCCGTAAGCTTTTCGCTTGTCAAAAATCGTCTTAACTTCTGGCGATCCTGTTCATATACATATTGTTCTGTGTACTTCCTTATAAACTCATCATAGGTAGCTGAATCACTTACTTTATCATAGACTTCATGTACGTGGGAATAAATACATTCATATGTTTGATCCTTTAAATTCAATTTTATAACTACATAAAAACGTCCAAAATATTCATCTTTGCCCGGTTGAATAATATCTGATATTTTCACATTTTCCAGCCTGTTATTATAAGTGTTCTGCAGATCCAGTAACACCTTATGTACCTTGCAGCAATCTGAATAATTTCTGGAACAGTATCCGTCCTTCTCCAGACATCTGCTAATTGCCATTGTTGACTCTGTACAGTTAATAACGTCCATAAGAGAAATTTCTTCCGGTCGTTTTTCCAGCATATAGCCTCCATTCGATCCCTCTGCCGCTTTAACAATTTCTTTTTCTTTTAATTGCTTTGTTATTTTAGGAATGTAACTTGCCGGAATATTTAATTCACGAGATAGTTCTGCTGTAGTTATTACCTTATTTTCTGATGCTAGATAACATACGATTCTAATGGCATAATCCGTTGTATTTGTAAGCTGCATAATGTCACCCTCTCTGTCCGTCCCCAATAATGATTTTTATCCTGAACATTTTTCTTGTTTCTTTCATTGTAAAAAGGAAGAATCATACTTTCAGGTTCTTCACTTCACAAGCACAATTCTTCCTTTTTGCCTTAATGATATTTTCTTTTTACTTTTCTGAAAAATACCATGCTTCCAATGCCAATCAGTAAAACCACAATCAGCATCATAATCCAGCTATTATTCTGAATATTTCTTCCGGTTACGGGCGGTGCCACGGTTGATGTATTTGTAAATTGGATATCTTCCGTTCCTGTTGCTGCCATTGTAAATGATGCTGCTTCTCCAACGGTTTTCGATCCACCATTTATCGAGTATGACACCTCGAAGTTTGTTCCCGGTGCTGGCTCCGTAACGGTATATGTCCATCCTGTCGGTAAGCAACTGATATCTACAGATTCATCTTTTTTCAATGTAAAGGCTGCCTGATTATTTGTGAAAGTCAGTTTTTCTGCTGTTCCATTTC
>ERZ773276.2256-NODE-2256-length-12241-cov-10.811341_pt1 | contig 12241 bp, 10 predicted proteins | sample MGYA00511386_ERZ773276 | MGnify/ENA primary metagenome ERZ773276 (study PRJEB29015, sample SAMEA2737778) | human gut metagenome | biome: human gut; feature: human-associated habitat; material: faeces | place: China | collected 2012 ...
CCGCTGGGAGAAGGCAACCTGAACAGCTATCAGGGACCTTGGGAGCAGGAGCTTGCCGCAGTTCGTGCCTCGGGGCGCTTTGAAGGGAAAACGGGTGAGATTTTCCGCTTTTCTGTTCTTTCAGAGGGCGTGCTGACCCAAATTTTCCTGCTGGGTCTGGGGAAAGACTGGAGCCTGGAGCAGGTGCTGGAGAGCTGTGCCAAGGTGTATCGTCAGTGCCAGGAGCTGGATCTGCGTGCGGTGTGTACCGATCTGCGGGGCGTGTGCCCGCAGTTCACGCCGGCGCTCTTCCAAAAGGCGGCAGAGGCTGCCGCTCTTACCGGCTACCGGTTTGACAAGTACAAGACGACCCCTACGGCGCCGGGGATCGAAACGGCTGCGTTTCTCTGCGAGATGCCGGAGCGCTACGAGGCCGCCTTGGTAGAGGCGGAGGTGTCTGCTGAGGCCACCTGCATCGCACGGGATCTGATCAATGAGCCCCCCACGGTGCTTACCCCCGCCAAGCTGGCGCAGGCGGCGCAGGAGCTTTTTAAGGAGACACCCGTGAAGGTGACCGTTTACGGCAGAGATGAGGTGGAGCGCATCGGGCTCACCGCTTTTCTGGAGGTCGGGAAGGGCTCGATTTACGAGCCTAAGCTCATTGTCATGGAGTATACCGGTGCGCAGGATGTGGAGAGCCGCCTGGGGCTGATCGGCAAGGGCCTTACCTACGACAGCGGCGGATACTCCCTCCAGTCGTCTGAGTTTATGGAAACCATGCAGCATGATATGAGCGGCGCAGCCGCCGTGATGGGCGCCCTGTGGGCGGCGCAGAAGCGGGGCCTTCGGATCAATATTACCGGTGTGGTGGCGGCTTGTGAGAATAAGCTCTCCGCCACGGCCTATGTGCCGGGCGATGTGATCCGCTCCATGTCCGGGCGGTATATCGAGGTGAACAACACCGATGCCGAGGGCCGCATCACGCTGGCCGATGCCGTGACGTATGCCAAGCAGTGCTGCGGCGTGGATCGCATCGTGGATATTGCCACACTCACCGACGGTATCCAGACGGCGCTGGGAAATCGCCGCTGCGGAGCCTTTAGCAATAACCAGGCCCTGACTGCGCAGGTGGAGAAGGGCGCCGCCGCCGCCTGCGAGCGGATGTGGGAGCTGCCCTGTGACGAGAATCTCCGCCGGGTGCTGGACTCCCGTGTAGCCCATCTGAAAAACAGTGCGATGGGCTCCAGCGTGGGTGGATATGCCACGGTGGGCGCCATGTTCGTTAAGGAGTTTGTCGAGGAGACGCCTTGGATCCACTTGGATATCGGCGGTACCGCTTGGACCACCGAATGTGAGGGGATCTATACAAAGGGCGGCATCGGATTTGGCACGCGGATGCTTTATGAGACGTTCAAGGTGATGGAAAAGGAGGGGACGCAGGTATGAAGAAGCTGGCATTGACGGATTTTGCCAAGTATCGGTATCCTTCTGCACTGGAGCTGTCTCCGGACGGCAGATATCTGACCTTTGCACTCAAGGAGGTCGACAGGGAAGGGGACGGCTACCGGTGGAATCTGTGGCTGTATGATCTGGAGAGCAGAGAGAGCCGGCAGATCACCCAAGGAGACCACCAGCGGCAGGCGGTTTGGGAGGATAACACCCATATTCTCTATAAAACCACAGAGCTGGACGAAGCTATGCGGGCACGGGGCTTTGAGGAAGAGTGGACGGTGTATCACCGCCTGAATGTATGTACAGGCGAAGAGTGCGAGGCATTCCGTCTCCCCATGTCCGTATCCGGGCTCTGGAAAATGGACGAGGGCCGTTATGTTTTCACGGGCGAGACCCATTTGGACCGGCCGAATCTTCTGGAGCTGACGGGAGAGGCGCTGGAGAAGGAGCTCGTTCGCCGTCAGCAGACCAAGGGCTATAAGGTTTTGACGGAATTACCCCTGTGTGAGAACGGGGTTGGGATGTTTAATCAGACCAGAATTACGCTGTTTCTCTATCTGGAGGCTACCGGAGAATATCGCCGGATCACGCCGGAGGACTATGATGTGAATCATGTGAATGTCCGGCCCGGTCAGGTGCTCTTCACTGCGTTCCCCTTCCGGGATATAAAGCCGGTCACCGAGGGAATGTATCGCTGGGATGCGGAGCGGAACGAGACGGAGACGCTGATCACGCCCGACAAATACAGCATCGACTATGTGGGGCATTTAGGCCGGAAGGCGCTCTGTCTGGGACTGGTCATGCGGGACTATGGCGTGTACGAGCACCCCACATTCTTTGTGGTGGACGAAAATGGCGAGGAAAATCTGGGCCGCTATGACCGCCGGGTCAACTCCGAGGTGGTCACCGACTGCTTCTCCGGCTCCGTCACGGGACAGAGAATGGTGGGCGAGACGCTGTATTTCCTCAACACGGACGGCGTGGGCTCCGGCTTGTGTGTATGGACGCGGGAAACCGGTGTACAGACGCTCTTCGGCGGCGACGACTACCTCATTGATTTCGATACTAAGGACGGAAAGAGGTTCCTCTTTTCCGCAGCTGTGGGTCTGAAGCTTCCTGAGGTGTACCTTTGGGATGGCGGCCAGCTGGAGCAGCTGACGGATTTCAACGGAGCTGTACTGGAGGGCGTGACCATTTCCGTGCCGGAGCGGCTTACCTTTACCAACACGGACGGCGTGGATATCGACGGCTTCGTGATGAAGCCGGTGGGCTACGAGCCGGGCAAGCGGTATCCGGGCATCCTTCATATTCACGGTGGGCCGAAGATGGTATTTGGCCCGGGCTTCCACCATGAGATGCAGCTTTGGGCGGCCTCCGGCTTTTTCGTATGCTACTGCAACCCAAGAGGAAGCTGCGGCAAGGGGAATGCCTTTGCCGATCTTCAGGGCAAGTACGGAGAGGTAGACTTCCAGGATCTGATGGAGTTCACGGATGAGGTTCTGCGGAGGTATCCCGAAATCGACGCAGATCGAATGGGCGTTGCCGGCGGTTCCTATGGCGGCTTTATGACCAACTGGGTCATCGGTCACACGGATCGTTTCCGCTGTGCCGTGTCCCAGCGGAGCATTGCCAACTATGTGGGGGATTATCTCCTCTCGGATATCGGCTACTATTATGTGCCTGACCAGCAGCTTGGCACCATTTGGGAGCATCCGGAGCGTTTGTGGAAGGCGTCGCCCCTCACCTATGCCGACCGTGTTAAGACGCCCACACTCTTTATTCACGCAGATAAGGATTACCGCTGCACGCTGGCCAACGGTCTGGAAATGTTTGCGGCACTCAAGCTCCATGGCGTGGAGAGCAAGCTGTGCATGTTCTACGGCGAGAACCACGGCCTGAGCCGAGAGGGAAAGCCCTCCAACCGCATCAGCCGACTCAGCGAGATCCTGCAATGGATGGAGGAGCACCTGAAGGAAGAATAAGGGGGAGCCAACCGGCGGCTTCTGGCAGAGTGTGTGCCGGAGCATTTGCCGCGCTTAAACCTATATCCCTTGGAGGCTGTCTTTTTTACATGGCGATTTCAGTGGACAGCGGCCACAGCACCGCGTCATACAGGTATCGCGGAAGCATTACGCCGAGAGCCCACCTTCTTGAGAAGGTGGGCTCTCGCTGTAAGCACACGAAATGAGACGCTTTATTTCTTGTCAAACAGGATGAACAGCAGGAAGGGATAGAACAGCAGGGGGATGATGTCAAAGGCGCTGATGGCGTAGCCGAGGGTTGCGCAGGTGGAAATGGCCACCAGCATCTGGGCGCCGTAGGGGATGATGCCCTGAAAGATGCAGGAGAAGGTGTCCAACAGGGAGGCGGAGCGCTTGGGGCTGATGCCGTATCGTGCCAACATTCAGCAGGAAATCAGGTTTATCCTCTCAACTCCTCTCTTGTTTTTTCTTATCCTACCATGCGCCGCAAAAAAGCAGCCCCGTCCTCTCCCCGCGGCCCTATCGGCTTTCTGGCGGACAGCGAAGAAGAACAGCACAATTACCAAAATGCGGGAGAAGGTGCAATTACCTTCTCCCGCAATGTTTGCGGTTTAAAAAGAATCTGATACAAGGCTTTCCATGAGCCTCTTTTTCGCTGCGGCAGACGGACTTTTTGTGCTTACAGCGTGAATTTCCAAAAAAACGGTTGAAAAGTTGATAAGAATATGTCATACTAAAACTATACACTTGCGGGGGAAGGAGTTTTGTACCGTTTGTGCCGCAAAATAATTGCAGAAGGAGAACTTGATAACGGCAATGGACAAGCGGATGTTCATGCAAAAGTTAGACGATTGCCCAATTATGATTTTCGATTCATCGGACGATTGCAATTACAACGGAACACAAAACAAGGAATAGAAAGGGGAATGTTTTATGCGAAAATTGTTGTTAAGTGTCTTACTCTGCGCTGCGTTGGTGATGGGGTTACTGCCTACTGCCGCTTTTCCGATGGAGTTGGGCAATACCCCTGAGGCGGTGGAAGAGGCTCCGACTTCCGCATTGGAGGAACAAAACGTCAACGAGGAGCTGTTGTCCGAATATGGAGAACAGAAAAATGCGCCGAAGGCAGCGGATCCGACAGCACAGAATGGTGCTGCGGAGATCTATGTCAGCAGCACCGGTAACGACGAACAGAATACCGGCACAAAAGATCTCCCCTTCGCCACGCTGGCTAAGGCGGTCGATGCTGCGGCTGATGGTACAACGATCTATGTCATGAGCGATCTGACCATGGATCAGTGTGCTCGTTTTTACGATAAGAGTCTTAAAATCACCAGTGGAGAAGGCGGTCCTTACACTATTACACGCAGCGCTGATTTTAAGCAGCAAAGTGACACAGCCCGCAGCTGGTATAATCCCGCCATGATCGAGGTTCAGTCTTCATCGGCGAGTTCTGTCGGCCTGACTCTTTCCGACATCGTTCTGAACGATGCAGGGATGCACGAGGGTACTGTATTCGCACAGGCTGTCAGCGGTGACGGCAACGGGGATAATACGGTTTATGTGCAGGACGCTATCATTGCCTCCAACGCCACTGCGCCCTGCACCGTGACGCTGGGTAAGGATGCTGTGCTGCGCAACTTTGGCGGCATGTCCGCTGTGCGCGCCACCGACCAGGCAAAAATCGTCATGGAAAGCGGCAGTGTGATAGAGGATACCCTGACTGGTTATACGAGAACAAAAGGCTCTGGGGCAGACTCAGTCGGTCCGGCAGGTGCGATCTGGCTTCAGGGCGGTACACTCGTGATGGAGGAAGGCTCGAAGATCCGGAATATGGACGGTCGTGGAGTTTATGCAGACGGCGGGAAGGTTGAGATCGGCGGCGCCATCAGCAGCATTGCCGCAAACAAGAGCGCAATGTGGCAGGCGAATAACGGCATCGTAATTCATCTGCGCAATAACGCAGAGGGAACGCTGACCTCCACCGCACTGATTGAGAAAATCTCCAGCGGCAGCATAATCTACTGTGCGGGTGATGCCAAATCCTTCAAAATGGAAAACGGCTCCAAAATCACGGATTGCCCCAAGCTGAACGGCAATGTCATCTATGCAAAAAACTGCACCGTCGTGATTGACGGTGAAATCAGCAATGTGTATGCCACAGGTAACCATATCCTGCAAACCGACGGCGGCACAGCGGTGATAATTGGAGAAAACGGAAGGATCCTCAACAATCACGCATACTATGGCGCAGTTTATATCAATGGAACGGATGAGCACTTAGACATTTACGGGAAAATCAACGGTAATATTTGTGCGAATCGTGGCGGCGGTGTGGTGCTGTCCAATAATGGCGGAAACCACAATGCAACCATGTATGAAGGCGCTGAGATCTGCAACAACAAAGCCGAGCAAACAGGCGGCGGAGCCATGATATCCAAAGGCGTCTTCACAATGAACGGCGGTACGATCTCCGGCAACATTTCCGGTACAAACAGTGCAAAAGGCGAAGCTGACCGGATCGGCGGCGGCGTATTTGTCCGCAGAGGCGGCCAGTTCATTATGAATGGCGGCGCAATCGAGAACAACGCCACAACAGCCTTTGGCGGCGGTGTCTGCTTTGATGCCAGTGATTATGGCGGCACGGTGCCGAAGATCGAGCTGAATGCCGGTACCATCAGAAACAATCTCATGCAGGTCACCGTCGGTGACGAATATCAGGTCACAGGCGGCATATCAAATGATTTGGCTGTCACCGGTAAAGACTATGGAAAGTGCGATCGTTACCTCTATATCTCCCGTGAGGCAGCTGTTGGAGATAAGGCAGTTTATTTCTAGACTGGCAGTAAGACCGTAACCCCGGATGACAGCAGCCTTGACATCAGGCTGGGGAACACCAGTGCTGCAAATGTGACCGCTCTAACCGATGCTTCAAAGAGCATGGGCTGGAATGATCCGTTGACGACCCTCTGGGTTCAGCGTGATGGCGCAGCTGAACTGACGATAGGCGGCCTGACACTGAACGATCTGCCGGTTTATGTGCTGTCCTTGCCGGTGGATGAAACCGGAAAGGTTCTCGATGCTTCGGAAGTGCAGGTTTATGAAGCTCAGAAGACGGACACAGGAGATATAGACATCACGCTTCCGGATGTGTCTGGAAACGGCCATGCTGTAGCCATCGTTCAACCCTCGCAGAACCACGGCACACTGGTCATAAATGGACCTGAAACCATCGAGAGAAATAAAACCGGTGCAGACTATCCCGTGACATATACTGTAACATATGATATGTCTGAAAGCATGGAAAGCATTATTGAACAATCGGGCGGTGAAGCTGAATATGTCCTTACTATTGATCAGGATGTCCGCCTTACAGGAAATCCCGGCAGTTTCAATGGGGAAAGCATCCAGGTGACATATAGTCTGCCCCACTCCGAGTTCAAGGCAGGAGACTTCCTGCTTGCCTCTGCAAAGCTGAGGATCACTGTTGGACAGCACGACTATATCATTCCCTCTAATGTGGCGAAAACGCAGAAGATCGAGACGACCTATAACCTGACAACACAGGTGAATGGTGGGAATGGAACGATTTCTGCAAGTAAAGCAGGGCTGGCGGCCGGATCGCATGAAACGGTTGTTTTTACTCCCGATAGCGGCTATGAAATTGACACTGTTACGGTGAATGGTGTTAAAGTAGAGGTTCTCTCCAATACGCTGGAAGTTATCATGGACGCCGACAAGACCGTTATTGTAACATACAAGAGTATTCCGCATATCCATAACCATGGAGCGGATTGGAAGTCAGACGCAGATAACCATTGGCATGAATGCCCCTGCGGTGACAGGAAGGACACGGCGGCGCACACCTTCAAGTGGGTGATCGATAAGGAAGCCACCGCAACCACGAGAGGCTCCAAGCACGAGGAATGCACCGTCTGTGGCTATAAGAAGGCCGCCGTTGAAATTCCCGCAACGGGTTCTGCGGCGAAGCCGAGCGACCAGACCGACAATTTGGGAAATACTACCTCGCCAAAAACCGGTGACAGCAGCAATCTCGTTTTGTGGAGCGCACTTCTGTTCATCAGCGGCGGCGCTGCTATCGGCACAACGGTTGTAAGCCGAAAGAAAAAGCACAACAGATAATAAAGCAATACAGTACCATCGATTGGCAAGGGTGTGTTTTTCTGCTGCGGCGGCCCAGAAAGGAAAACCGTTCTCCACTTGTACCGCACCGCAGCATGTTTTGTCCATAATGATAACTAAGCGATAAACACAGAAAAAGACCGCCCCGGGGCACCCTCCGTAAGGAAGGTGCCCCAAGGTGGCTCTTGTATCTCAATTAACTTTGTTTCTTTGAAACGGTGTAACCCCTGTGGTTACGCCGTTTTCTCTTTGTTACGCTCAGTGAGGTGGTGCTGGAAGGCTTCTTCCATCTCCTCCGGGGTCAGTTCGTGGAGAATGCCGACGCCGCTGTAGGAGAAAATCTCTCGCTCTATCTTTGATGAAACTATGTACCGGCTCTGATATTCAGAAACCTTGAATGTCTGCTTTTTCCGTTCCGCAGGCATATGCTGCAATGGAACGGCGCAGCCGCAATCCCTTTCGTCGGCTGCCTTGTGTTTCATTTCGGATATCCAGTTATTGGGTCTTCTATGAGAACAGGATATAATATACCATATAGAACACTTGTTCGCCAACTATTTTTGAATATTGCTCTCGAAAATAGGGCACACTAAAAGGTTTTGTTAGACAAAAGCTCACGGCGGCTACCGTTCCCGATAGCCGCCGCATAGGTTAAGGTGCTTTGTTATCTGTTGTACTTTTTCTTTCTGCTGACAACCGTTGTACCAATGGCAGCACCGCCGCTGGCAAACAGCAGGGAAATCCACAGTACAAGGTTGCTGTAATCGCCAGTCTGCGGACTCTTATCGGATGTTCCCGGTTTGGTACTGGCAGGCTTTTTCTCAAGAGCAGCAATCGCATCTTCGATAGCCTTTGCCATCTTGTCTACTTCGGATTGCTCTGTAATATTTTTACCACGGACAACATCATTGACAGCAGCTTCCACACCGGAGAAATCCTTGTAATCATTCTTGTTCAAGGCATTTGCTTTAGCAATGGCTTCGTCAACCTTAGTGTAATCAGCATCCTTGTATTGCAGGGCAGCAATGGCATCTTCAATAGCCTTAGCCATTGCATCAACTTTTGACTGCTCTGCGGCACTTAACGAAGTATCAACACTGTCTATTGCTTGTTTCAAAACAGATACTGTTTCATCAGTATAAACGGAAATATCCTGTGGAACTTTATCTAATGCAACATTAACTGCCGTGTAATCAGCCAACCTGTTTGTTAAATCCCAACTAAAAGTCGGATGTTCTATTCCTTCTACCCATACAACTCCCTGTGAGGCATTGTTTTGCAACGAAACGAGAATATCATTATCTGTAAAATCAGTTATCGCCTTTGCACAAGGTGTCGGATCAAAGCTTGTATCAATAGCAAGACTACCCTTGTCTAATTTCGTAATGACATGATACCCATTATCACTTTCTTTATAAAAACAGTCAGCAACTGTTGGGGTTCCTGTCAGATGAGCAATCACAGCAGTATATTCCTTTTCCGCACTTGATAAGTCGCTGCTTACCATGTTACAGATTTAATACCATCTTTTCTTTCTGTGTATTTTTTTGACATGAGTATTCCTCTTCAGATTTTGCTTTGGTCAGTTCTTCAAGTAAATCTTGATTTTTTACAATTCTACAAGCTGGAATTGACCGAGCTGATAGTTACCGTTTTCTAACACTCCATTCATCATCTTGAGCTTTTCTTTCAGCATAGTAACCGCAAGGCATATCTTTTAGAATACCAACAGAATTATCTAAGTCGAATACTGATTTTAAGGATACTAACTTTGCTTCGTCTGTTTCATGTGCTTTTCCACATAGAAATTGCCACATTCCATCATCTTCATCATGTGATACATACAAAATAGGTTCTCCATTCTCTAATATGTGGCAACAGGTTATTGTAGCTGTATTTGGTGCGTCATAAAATGGGAATTTCATATTTAACACTCCTTTCAAACTTGAATTTTATAACTTATCAATCCCAATATAATATTATCATATGGTCTATCTTCTTGCGGTCAGTCAGCTCTATAATACGAGGATTATTCTCTTCCTGAGCTATAAGCCATACTTTATAGTTTCCACATTCATCACTATCTCCAACAAAAGAAATATTAATTGGTTCAGCAACACCACTTTTTTCAATATATCTCTCTATTTGGGAAATATGTAAAACTTTGTCAATCCAAAGAGCATCGGCGTATGTTGATTTTTCTCCTTTACTATTTGTGATTTCATAGCCATAAATAGATACATAAATTACACTATCTGAGTCAGCAGACTTAATCTGTGCTACAAAGTTTTGTAAAGGATTAATATCTTCTTCGTCTAAACAAAAACTATTATAATCCTTACTTTTTTTATCAAAGTAATTATCAAATCCCATCAGAACATCATCATTCAAATCAAATTTTCTTGAATTAAAAACTATTTCTAATATGCCCATATTTTATTCCTCAAATCCCGATTTTTCGTTCTCTGCGACTTCCCAATAAACGGAATTTTACGCTTTCTTAATTGGATGTCTAATTACAGTTTTCCATTTTTCTGGGGCAACCTTTCTTGCATCAGACATATAAATCTCGTGGTGCAACCTATCTTTGTTAATATCATTAACATATCCATTTTGTTCTAAATAAGTATCCATAAGCGCAACAGTTGCTGGCTCATTATCAAAAGAACCTATATGCATAATTTGAACGCATAATCCCTCATCAAACGTAAGATACTCTGCTGACGAACAATCAAGTTTCTTCTTTTTCGTTGCTGTTTCTACCGCCCAGTCAAAATCAGCTTTAGAAATGAAATCAGGCAAACGGATAACAGAAATCCAGCTGAAAGCAGACTTATTTGTATAATCTACACTCTCGACATCATCCTGCCACCAAAAACCTTCCAATGGCGGAACAACATATTCAAAAAATCCTTCAATTTTATAATCAGTCTTGTAACTCATTTTTAATGTGTATGCAACAGCATATAGAACACTGATTGCTTGTTGATATGCTCCGCCCTCTTCATTTGGATTGCCTTTTCCTCTAACTGCAATATAATTTGCCTTAGGTACATTTACAATCTCTGGTTTGTTCTTCGGCATATAGAATTCTTTATACTCTTTTTTAAAATCAAAAGCCATAATAACCTCCAAAATTCCGATTTTAATGTCTCTATTATACCATAATGATACTATTATAAAAAAGGAAAAAGAGCTCCTTCGAGCTCTTTTGATTCAGTTCTGTAAACTTGAATTTACTCAATTCTTACTTCGACACCTTCAATCTCAACATAAACGATTTTGTCGGTATCAGTGTTGTTTTGCATATTTATACCTACCTTAAACCAAGCGCCTTTTTCTACATCCATTTCAACTGGCATTCCTGGGGTAAGATATGTTGGCTCGTATGCATTTTCTTCCTTGACACTAATTGGTTTTAACACCACCTCTGTATCGCCTAATCCATCGCCAGAATAAATTGTAATCTTGTTGCCTATCGGGGAGATTTCCTCATCGGAATAGACAAAATCCTCTTGATAAACAATTTCTTCGGTACTTCCTGCAGGGACAACAATTTTGATTTTGTAGGTATCATTCTTACCACATCCTGTCAAAGCAAGAACACAAGCCAATGTTAGAACTAATGCTATCAATTTTTTCATACATTCACACTCCTTTGTTAAATTCAAGTTTCCTCCAGGATTCAGGAACTAAAAAATGCCTGCCTGGAACTTTTATAGATAGTAAAGTTCCAAACAGACATTGCTGTTTGACCATTAGCTGTAGCTAATATGGTTATTTTTGTTAATTATATTCTATATCCTGTTTTCACGATCTGGCAATGTAATTTTAGCACTATGGTTAGTATATCCAAAGCAGAATAAAACATAAAAAAAGATCTGTCACCCTTAGGATTCTTCCCAAAGCCAACAGATCTTACATTTTCCCTTACATCTTTATACTCTTTGCCAGACTCGTCAGCAAAGCTGCCATCTCCGGATTAACCTTTTTTCTTTCTAACCCACGTTATTTTGCAGCCACGGTTACCACTGTTTCCTTTTTTTTCGACATAAGCCAATAAAACATAGAACAAAATATTAATGCAAATACAACGCCAAAAACATTCTGAATCACTCTAAGACCAACTGCTCCTTTTAGTCCATAACTCTCTGTAGCAATGGCCAAAGCACCAAATGTGTTAAATACTGCCTGCCAGCCATATTTTGCAGAAAGTCCTACACCAATTCCGCCAAGGATTCCTATGTATGTATAGATGGATGACGGAAGCAGAAAATATAGTACTGTAAAGCATATTACACCTGCAATATTTCCGACAATCCTTTTGCGGACTCTGTATTGCATGTCCTCCATAAATGGTAAGATTGCTGACATTGCCGCAATTCCAGCCCACATTGCCCGTGGCATATTGCAGAGTTCCGCAATGCAGAGTACTGCCGGTACGCATATGATCTGACATAACTGCCACTTTGTTCTGGAAGAAGATATATCAAATTCCTGTACCAAATCATTCAAATTTCTTTTATACGTTCTGTTTTTATGATTTCGATAAAATACGAAGCAGGTAAGTGCTGCACCTAATGCCATTCCGGTTAATCGCATCTGATAACTTTTTCCTGTTACATCATATCCATATAGCAGCAGATACCCAAGAACCAATGTAGATTGATTAAACATGAATGGAT
>ERZ773276.2258-NODE-2258-length-12232-cov-15.935370_pt1 | contig 12232 bp, 8 predicted proteins | sample MGYA00511386_ERZ773276 | MGnify/ENA primary metagenome ERZ773276 (study PRJEB29015, sample SAMEA2737778) | human gut metagenome | biome: human gut; feature: human-associated habitat; material: faeces | place: China | collected 2012 ...
CCAGAATGAGCTGGGCACCGGCAGAGACCATCAGGTACTGCTGGTACACCCGCAGGCGGCGGCCTGCCTCATCGGAATCGTCCGGGTAGAGGAAGAGGGTCAGGTTCTTGTCGATGGCAGTTTTATCGAAGGCAATGCCGTCATGGACGATGCTCTCATCGATGGTGTCAAGGTCAAACAGGTTCAGGGTGTTGGTGCGGCCCTCGTAGCCGGTGACCGCCAGCTTGTACAGCCGGGCAGTGTATTCCTTGCCCGCCAGCTCCACCGGGTAGGTGATGTCGGTCTTTTCTGCCCAGCTGTGGGCGGTGAGCCACGGGTCGGGCTTTTCGTTCTGCACGCCGTTCTCAAAGGACTGGTGGAACAGGCCGAAGTGATACCGCAGGCCCACGCCGTCGCCGGGCAGGTTCAGCGTTGCCAGAGAGTCGAGGAAGCAGGCAGCCAGACGGCCCAGACCGCCGTTGCCCAGAGAAGGTTCCGGCTCGACCTCTTCGATATCGGAAAGGCTCTTGCCGACGGCAGCCAGTGCATCGCGGGCTTCATCGTACAGTCCCAGATTGATGAGGTTGTTGGACAGCAGCTTGCCGATGAGAAATTCGGCGCTGATATAGTACAGCTTGCGGCCGGTGACCGGCTGCACACGGTCGGCGCTCTTCTGCCGGACGAGTTCCAGCAGCGCGAGATACAGCTCCTGATTCGTGCAGTCCACCAGCGGCTTGCCCGTGAGACCCTGTAACGTTTCGGTAAAGCTCATAAATGCATCCTCCTTTGTTAGGGTGTATCTGAAAAGTCGAAAATTTAGTCTATTTCTACAAGCACAGCCGGATCTTGCGTGAAACAGCCTTGGATCCCGTTTGTGCTTGCGAAATATTCGTCATTTTCTTTGTTTTCAAATACACCTTGCGGAAAACAGGTTTGACATCTGTACTTCCAGATATACCACATAAAACAATCAAAATCTTGCCTAAAAAGCGCAGACTGTGGTACAATCCTATCATCGGGAGGTGAAACGATGCAAAATCAGGCATCTTTGCAGGAGACCAAGCAGCATGGTGCCGTGCGGTTTCCCTTCAATCTGTATCCCTGCACCATTCCGGGGGACTTTCCGCAGGTGGCGCTCCACTGGCAGGAGAGCATGGAGCTGGTCTTTGTCAAGCGGGGCACAGGACTGGTGCAGGTGGGCGCTGAGAGCTGCCCGGCCCGCATGGGGGACATCTTTATTTTTACGCCCGGCACCCTCCATGCCCTGCGGCAGGCCGAAGGGCAGTGCATGGAATACGAAAATATCATTTTTGAGCTGGAGCTTCTGGGCGGCGCAGAGGACCTTTGTGCCGAGAAATATCTGCTTCCGCTGCAAAGCGGGCGCTTGTCGCTGCCTGCGCGGCTGACCCCGAACGACCTGTGCTATCTGCAGGCCGCCGCCTGCCTGCGGGAGGTGGAGGATGCCAACCGCGCCAAGCTCCCCGGCTACGAGCTGCAGGTCAAGGGAGCATTGCTGCGGTTTCTTGCCCTGCTCCTTGCACAGGGCCGGCAGCGGCTTGCCGCCGAGACAGCCGACACCCAGCGGCTGAAAACGCTCCTGCAATGGCTCTCGGCCCATTATACCGAGGAACTCCGGGTCGCCGATGCCGCCGGGGTCTGCTCCTTCAGTGCCAGCCACTTCATGCGGTGGTTCCGGCAGATGACCGGGCAGAGCTTTGTGGCCTTTCTGAACGAGTACCGGCTCAACGCCGCCGCCGAAGCGCTGCAGGCCACGGATGAGACGGTTCTGACCATCGCTTCCCGGTGCGGGTTTGAGAACCTCTCCTATTTTAACCGGGCGTTCAAGGCGCACTTCGGCATGACACCCCGGGAGTACCGGAAAAAATAAGCAAAACGAGGCCGTTCTGCCTCTCTGGAAAAGAGAGGGAACGGCCTCGTTTTTTGCACATCAGATCTCCGGCGGCGGGCAGCAGCTCTCCCGTTGGATGAGCTTATGCGGCACGATGATCTTGGTTGCCAGAAGATTCGGGTTCTCGATGTGGTTGATGGTCTGGCTGGCAGCCTCCATGCCCAGCTGGTAGGGGTTGACGTCCACGGTGGTCAGCTGTGGGCTGCCCTGCCCTTTGTTGCGGAGTGCCCCCTTGGCAAACCCGGCGGGATTGCGCTATAATAGAGCCGTAACAGTTCCACAAAGGTGTGGTAAGGGAGGTGTGGTCATGATCCGGGTGGCGATCGTAGAGGACGACGCGGAGGTGCAGGGGGTATTGCAGGAGTATGTCCGGCGGTATACCCGGCAGTACGGGACAGAGTTTGAAGTGACGGTCTTTGCGGACGGCGTGGATATTCTGGAGGATTACCGCGCGGTCTACGATATTATTTTTCTGGATGTGGAGATGAAGCATCTGGATGGCATGACCACGGCAGAGCGCATCCGGCAGATGGATGCAGACGTCATCCTGATCTTCATTACCAATATGGCGCAGTACGCCATCCGGGGCTACTCGGTGGGAGCGCTGGACTATGTGCTGAAGCCGGTGCCCTACTTTGCCTTTTCGCAGCAGCTGCTCAAGGCGGTTGCCCGGCTGGAAAAGCGGGCAAAGCACTACCTGACCGTGCCGGTGGAGGGCGGGCTGCGCCGGCTGGACACCGCAAGCATCTATTATCTGGAAAGCGAGGGTCACCGGGTGCACTTTTACACCGACGAGGGCGATTTTTCCGCCCCCGGCGCCCTCAAGGCCTTTGAGGAAAAGCTGGCAGACTGCCCCTTTGCCCGGTGCAACAGCGGCTACCTTGTCAATCTGGCACAGGTGCGGGAGCTGCGGCAGAGCACCGTACAGGTGGGCCCCTGCGAGCTGCAGGTCAGCCGCCCCAAGCGTAAGGCTTTTCTTGCCGCACTGACCGACTACATCGGAGGTGAAGGCTCATGACCGCGCTGCCGGATATCCCCCGGCTGTACACCGCCCTTGCTGAGTGTCTGGCGGTGCTGCTGTTCACCCCGGCGCTTGCGCCCCGCTTTTCCAGGGCGGTCACCGGGGGCATCACCCTGCTGTGGGCGGCGGTGCTGTCGGCCTTTCTGGGGCTGACGGACAACGTGCCCGGCGGGCTCTGGATCCCCTGCATGGTAACGGCCATCGGGCTTTCCTACTTATATTTATGGGGTGTGTGGAGCATTACCCTGCTGGAAGCCGGGTATCACTGCGCCCGGGCGTTTATTCTGGCAGAGCTTGCCGCCAGCGTGGAGTGGCAGCTGCACTGCGCCCTCTGGCCCGCCCGCGGCCCATGGGAGCCGCTGTCTTTGCTGCTGCTGGCGCTGGTGTATGGGACGCTGTTCGGCATTATGTGCTATCTGCAGCACCGCCGTCCCCAGCCCGCCGGGCACTTACAGATCGGCGGCAGCGCCGCCCTGACGGCGGTCATGTTGGCGCTGACTGCCTTTGCGGTGAGCAATCTGGGCTTTCTGCCCGGCAGCGAGATCAACATGAGCATTTTTTCCATCCGCACACTGGTGGATTTTTCCGGCGTGCTGATCTTATCTGTGCAGCACGAGCAGCTGCAGGAGAACGCTTTGCACAGCGAGCTTGCCGCCATGGACGAGGTGCTGCACCGCCAGTACGAGCAGTACAAGCGCAGCAAGGAGGGCATCAACCTCATCAACCGGCGGTACCATGAACTGAAAGTCCAGCTTGCCCGCATCCGGGAGGAGCAGGACCAGACCAAGCAGAACGCCGCCATTGCTGCCATGGAGCAGAACATCCGCCAGTACGAGGCCGAGAACAAGACCGGCAACCCGGTGCTGGATACCCTGCTCACCGCCAAGACCATGGAATGCCAGCAGGAGAACATTACCATCACCAGTGTAGCGGACGGCAGGATGCTGGGCTTTCTCACGATCCGGGAGCTGTGCACCATCGTGGGCGTGGCGCTGGACAACGCCATTGCCGCCGTGCGCGCCGAGCCGGACCCCGAAAAGCGGCTCATCAAGGTGGCGGTGTACAGTCAGGGCGGTTTTGCCATGCTGCGGTTCGAGCATTATACAGAGGCCGCCCCGGCACTGGATGCGGACGGTCTGCCGCAGCAGGGGTCGGACCTGAAAAGTGTCCGCACCACTGCGCAGCAGCACGGCGGCAGCATGACGCTGCACTGGGAAAACAACTGGTGCACCCTGCGCATCCTGTTTCCACTACCCAAAAACGAATGATTTTTTACGGCAGGTATCCCCTGCCGTTTTTTGTTGTCTGGCAGGGTGCACAAATACAATGTTACAATATTTGTGTATTAGCACAATAAAAATTGAAAATTTATTGTAACTTTTGCAAACTGTGTATCCAAAACGACAGATTGTGCAAAAGATGATAACGATGCGCAAATATCCGTTATAATGGGTCACAGTTGGGTACGGCTCAAAAAATATAAAAGAATATGGAGGAGACAACACAATGAAGCGCGATCCGAACAACAAAAAGCCCACAAAGTTGCTGACAGCTGTTACAGCACTCTTACTGGCAGTTGGAATAGTGGCAGATGTAGCAATGTTTGGTGTGTTTCCCAGTTCTCTGGACAAGGCATTCCCTGGCCAGAATGGAGACCCGGAATTGCAAAAAACATCTTATGCAAATGGTTTGTCAGTGGCTCAGAAAATCGAGGAGGAAGGCGCGGTCCTTCTGAAAAATGACGGCGCTCTGCCGTTGGCAGGAACAAACCGAAAAATCAATCTTCTGGGCTATGCTTCCGCAAATCCGGTTTATGGCGGTACGGGTTCCGGTGGTAGCAGCTACACTGCAAACCGGACAGATTTTGTAAAAGCCTTTACGGATGCAGGTTTTGAAGTGAATCAAAATCTGGTCAATCTCTACAGACCCAAAAACAACGAAGGCGGAAATACATTCTCTGTTGATTTTTCCATCCCGGAACTGCCTGCAACCGAGGAATTGGCTAAGAACATGGGTGTGGAGTACCAGTATACTGGAGACTGCTCATTTGAAGCAATGAAGGATTTTTCGGATACTGCTGTGGTCGTGTTCTCCCGCAAGGGCGGTGAAGGCAATGACCTGCCCACTTCGATGGCTGAAAATACCTCGTATGCACCGGATCAGAGCAAGCATTATCTGGAACTGAACAGTGCGGAACAGTCTTTGCTGGAACAGGCAGAAGCGACATTTGATAATGTTATCGTTCTGATCAATTCGGGCAATGCTATGGAACTGGGCTTCCTGAATGATGAAGGCGTTGATGCAGCCCTCTGGATCGGTGATCCCGGTGATGTGGGCACGATTGGAATTGTCAACATTCTGACGGGCGCAGTCAACCCCTCTGGCCGTCTGCCGGATATCTACCCTTATGCAGTAGAAACGACCCCTTCTTACTACAACTTTGATACCTTTGAGTATACCAACTCTAATGACTGCTTCAAAAACTTCGAAAGTCATCCTGCCTACCTTGTAGAGTATCAGGAAGGCATTTATGTGGGATATCGTTATTACGAAACCCGTGAAAGCTACGATTACACTACCCGTGAAGGAGAGAATCTGACGGGACTTTCCTACAATGATGTAGTGCAGTTCCCCTTTGGCTATGGCTTGAGCTACACAAGCTTTGACTGGGAACTGGAAAACACGATTCCGACTACCGTTACCGCACAGGATACGCTGGAGTGGAATGTCAAAGTTACCAATACTGGCAATGTGGCTGGCAAAGATGTTGTGGAACTGTATTACAGTGCGCCCTATTACAGTGCAGCTGAAGGCGGCAGCGGCTTGCAGAAGGCTGGCGAAGTACTGGGCGGCTTTGCAAAAACGAAGGAATTGCAGCCGGGCGAAACGGAAACGGTTACGATTTCTATGCCGGTAGAGCAGATGGCTTCTTATGATGCACAGAAGTACTACACTTCTACCGGTTCCTACGTGCTGGAAGCTGGCGAGTATCAGATTTCTCTGCGTACGGATTCTCATACGGTGAAAGATAATCTGACCATGACCTGCAAGGTTGCTGAGAATGAAGTGTTCCAGGACAGTGCGTTTGGCAGTGGTGTGGAAAACTGCAAGTATGTCGGCAAGCGCTCTTCGGACGAGGTGGTAGCAACAAATCAGTTTGATGATGCAGCTGGTGATGTGGCTTACCTCAACCGTGACACTTGGCAGATCGTTCCCGGTACCAGCAAGGAAGCAACTGCTGAACAGCTGGAAGCCTTCAACAATGCGCTGTTAGTGGATGATAGCTATGTGAATGCAGATGACACTGCGCCGACCTTTGGTGCAAAGAATGGCCTTACGCTGAAAGACATGGAAGGCCTTGCCTATGATGATGCACAGTGGGATAAGCTGCTGGATCAGCTGACCCTTGATGATATGTACAAACTGCTGGGCGCAGATGGCTGGGGAAGTGCAGCAGTTGATAATATCGGTAAGGGACAGACTTATGAAATGGACGGACCTGCCGCTCTGAGTTATGTGTTCGATGCCTTTATGGGGACCTGCACATATAAGACGGTTACTTATCCGGCAGAAGTTCTGCTGGCGGCTACTTGGAATGTAGACCTAGCTTCTGAATTTGGCGATGCAATCTCGCAGGAAGGAAAGGCGTGGAATATTTCCGGCTGGTATGCACCTGGTGCTAATACCCACCGCAATGCATTTGCTGGCCGTAACTTTGAGTACTATTCTGAGGATGGCTTCCTTTCTGGTTCCATGTCCGCTGCTACGGTTGGTGCGGCAGAGAAAAATGGTATGTACTGCTACATTAAGCATTTTGCGCTGAATGAGCGTGAAACCTGGCGTCATTATGGTCTGTGCACCTGGGCCGATGAGCAGGCAATGCGTGAAATTTACTTCATGCCGTTTGAAAAGGCTGTGAAGGAAGGCGGCAGCACGGCTGTGATGTCTTCCTACAATAATATTGGTACTACTTGGGCCGGTGCAAGTACTGCACTGCTGACCAATGTTCTGCGTAATGAATGGGGCTTTATTGGCACTGTGATTACGGATAACAACGAGGAGCATGGCTTTATGGATATTGAAAAAGCTGTCTTGGCAGGTGGTACCAATCTGCTGTTTGGCTGGGGCACTAAGACCTTCGATAACCTGAGCCAGACTGCTACCGGTCAGCTGAAGATGCGCGAAGCTGCACATCAGTATCTGTATACGCTGGCGAATAGCTACGGTGTAGATGTAGATGCGCCTGTGCCTATGTGGCGCACGCCTGCACTGGTAGGCAGTGTGATTGTCTATGTGTTGGTTCTGGCAGGTGTTGTGGTGATTCTTCGCCGCCGCAAGTATAATAAAACGCTGGCTAATACCAATGCAGGTGCGGATGTGAGTAAGGCATAAGTACTGACCCGTAATCAAAACTGTCTTCCTTCTAATCCCGGAACACGGCTGCACGGCAGTTACGGCCCGCAGCCGTGTTCCCTTTTGGAAACAGAATCACGCTTCTTCTCCTTATGCGTGGTCCTGTTTCCAAAGGCAATACCGTTTCTACTGAAAGGAGATTTCCCCGTGAAACATCAGGATATTATTGCAAAACTGAGCCTGGAACAAAAATGCGCCCTGCTGAGCGGCGGTACGGTGTTCACCACCCGGGCGCTGCCGGGCAAGGGCATCCCGGCCATTACCCTGTCGGACGGCCCCAACGGCGTGCGCAAGCAGGCCGGTGCGGCTGACCATCTGGGCCTGAACCCCAGTGTGCCCGCCACCTGCTTCCCCACCTCAGCCACCGTTGCCAACAGCTGGGACCCGGAGCTTGGCGAGGCTGTGGGCGCAGCCATGGGCGAAGAGGCAGCGGCACAGGGCGTGTCGGTGCTGCTGGGCCCCGGCCTGAACATCAAGCGCAGCCCGCTGTGCGGCCGCAACTTCGAGTATTTCTCGGAGGACCCCTACCTTGCCGGTAAGATGGCGGCGGCCTACGTCCGCGGCATCCAGAAAAACGGCATTGCCGCCTGCCCCAAGCACTTTGCCGTGAACAGTCAGGAGCTGCGCCGCATGGCCTCGGATTCCATCGTGGACGAGCGCACCCTGCGGGAAATTTACCTGACCGGCTTCGAGATGGTGGTCAAGGAGGCGCAGCCCAAGACCATCATGTCCGCCTATAACCTTGTCAACGGCACCTACGCCAACGAGAACGCCCACCTGCTCATGGATATCCTGCGCAGGGACTGGGGCTTTGACGGCGCAGTGGTCACCGACTGGGGCGGCAGCAACGACCACGCCCTCGGCGTAAAGAACGGATCTACGCTGGAAATGCCCGCTCCCGGCGGGGACGCCATCCGGGAGCTGATGAAGGCGGTGCAGACCGGCAAGATCACCGAAGCGGACGTGGACGCCCGGCTGGAGGAGCTGCTGGAACTGGTGTTCACCACCAAGGCGGCGGTGGACGCCGCACCCGGCAAGTTCGATGCCGACGTCCACCACGCACTGGCACGCCGGGCTGCTGCCCAGAGCATCGTGCTGCTGAAGAACGAAAACAGCCTGCTGCCCCTTGCAAAGGGGGAAAAGGTGGCGGTCATCGGCGACTTTGCCGAGACCCCCCGCTATCAGGGTGCAGGCTCCAGCGCCGTCAACTCCATCAAGGTGGATTCCTTCTTGGATTGCCTTGCCGAGAGCGGCCTGAACAGCGTCGGCTACGCCAAGGGCTTTGACCGGCAGGGCAAGCCCGACGAGGCACTGAAGGCCGAGGCGGTGCTGCTGGCAAAGAACGCCGATGTGGTGCTGCTGTGCATGGGTCTGGACGAGATCAAGGAGAGCGAGGGCATCGACCGCGCCGACATGAAGCTGGCCGAAAACCAGCTGGAACTGCTGGCGGCTGTGGCGGCGGCAAACCCCAACGTGGTGGTGCTGCTGAGTGCGGGCTCCTCGCTGGAAAGCGATTGGGTCAAGGACTGCAAGGCGCTGGTCTACGGCTGCTTGGGCGGTCAGGCCGGTGCGGGCGCACTGGTCGAGGTGCTCACCGGCGCGCAGAACCCCTGCGGCAAGCTGGCGGAGACTTGGGCGCGCAGCTACGCCGACACCCCCGCAAAGGAGCATTTCGGCGGCGACGGCCCCACTGTGGAGTACCGCGAGGGTCTGTATGTGGGCTACCGCTACTACGACACCGCCGGTGTGCCCACCGCCTTCCCCTTCGGCTACGGCCTGAGCTATACCAGCTTTGCGTACAGTGACCTGAAAGCAGACGAAACCGGCGTGACCCTGACTGTCACCAACACCGGCAGCTGTGCCGGTGCCGAGGTGGTGCAGCTCTATGTGGCAAAGCCGGATGCAAAAGTTTTCCGCCCTGTCAAGGAGCTGAAGGGCTTTGCCAAGGTGCAGCTGGAAGCCGGAGAGAGCAAGACCGTCACCATCCCGCTGGACGATAAGGCGTTCCGCTACTGGAATGTCAAGACCGACCGCTGGGAGGTGGAGGGCGGCAGCTATCAGCTGCTGGTGGGCGCTTCCAGCGCCGATATCCGCTTGACTGCCGCCGTCACGGTGGCGGGCACCGGCGCACCCGACCCCTACGCGGGCAAAAAGCTGGGTCATTACTGCACAGCCAATATCCAGAATGTACCGGATGATGAATTCGAAGCGCTGCTGGGGCACGCTATCCCGGAGAACAAGGTGCACATCGACCGCAACATGACGCTGGGCGAGATGGGACACGGACGCAGCCCCATCGGCTGGCTTGCGGCTGCCGTGCTGGGGGCCCTGCTGCGCCGCAGCATCAAAAAGGGCAAGCCTGACCTGAACATCCTGTTCCAGTACAATATGCCCCTGCGGGCGCTGGCCAAAATGACCAACGGCGCCATCAGCATGGGCATGGTGGACGGCATCGTGATGGAGCTGCGGGGCTTCTGGGTCATCGGCCTTGTGCGGGTGATCGTGGAAGCTGTGAAGAACATCGTGCTGAACAGCCGCATGGAAGAGCGCCTGAAAAACAGCTGAAAGGAAGCAGGCTATGAATTTCTGGAATAACTTCGCGGCAAAGCACCCCGCCGCTGCCAAGTGGGTGCGCGAGGGCGGCCTGTTCGTCATTGTATCCAACCTCATCACGGTGTTCAAGTATCTGCTGCTGCAATTTCTGCCCAAGGCCTTTGCAAGCCTGCCGGTGGTGGATTTCGGCTGGCCGGGCATTGATATCACCCTGTTCGGCGAGACCTTCAAGTGGAACATCCTCGGCTACGATGCCGCCCACGGTGGTCTGCCCTACTTCTGCGCCTACATGATCGCCATGGTCATCGGCGAATGCATCAATTTCCCCATCCAGCGTAATTTTGTGTTCCGCAGCAAGGGCAATCTGGCAAAGCAGATCGGCTGGTATGTGCTGGCGTTCTGCGTCATCACCTGCATCGTCAACTCCATCAACTGCATCTGGGTGGCGGTGGCCGGTCTGCTGGTACCGGACTTCATTTACAACATCGGCACCACCGTGCTCAACGGCGGCATCTCCATGGTGATCTTCTTCTTTGTGAATAAGATCATCTTCCCGGAGGGCGAAAAAGCCGCCAAATAATAAGACATCTCCTTCATTTTCTTCTTTTCATCATAAACCAGAAGGGCTGCTCCGTTCTCCGGGGCAGCCCTTTTGGTTTGAAGGAGAGAACCCCCTCAGTCATCGCGCAGCGATGACTGAGGGGGTGCCTGCCGCAGCCATCTTATTTTTGTTTTTCTGCACAAAATGTTCTGCGGGCAGGGTTTTCCTCTTGACAAGCGGGCAAATGTTTCGTACTATATTTAGTAGTATGGAATCAAAGACGCTGTACGCAGGTTTCAGTGTGACCCTGTACCCGTTTCAGGCAAAGCGTGCCTGTTTGATATAAAATGGAACCGTAAAGAGAAAAGCCGTATGCTTTTGCCCGTGCCGCCGGTTTTGGGTGGTGCGTATGGTTTTGGTGTCACTTTTTGCATTGAAAGCTCTTTCTATATCATTGCCCGTGTCCTGCTGCGCAGCGTCTCCTGCTTTTAATTTTGCATTGAATTGAAACAAAGGAGAGTGAACGCAATGACCGCGATCGGAGTGATCGTGGCCTTGATCGTTGCTGTTGTCGGTGTGGCTGCGGGCTATTTTATTGGTTACAACAACCGTAAAAAGACTGCCGAAGCCCAGATCGGCAGCGCCGAGGCCGAGGCTACCCGGCTGGTGAACGAGGCGATCAAGACCGCCGACCAGAAGCGCAAGGAAGCGGTTCTGGAAGCAAAGGACGAGGCTTTCCGTCTGAAAGCCGAGGTCGATGCCCAGAAGGCAGAGGCCGACAAGGAAATCAAGCAGCGCCGTGCGGAGATCAGCCGTCAGGAGAACCGCATCGACCAGAAGGAAACCGCCCTCGACCGCAAGACCGAGGTACTGGAAAAGAAGGAAGAGGAGCTGAAAAAGCGCGCCGCTGAGGCCGAGGAGCGTCTGGCCGAGATCGACGCTCTGCGCGCCAAGGAGATGGAGCGTCTGGAGACGCTGGCAGGTCTGAGTCAGGAGGATGCCCGCGAGGTGCTGCTGCACAAGGTGGACGAGGAGCTGACCCACGAAAAGGCCGTGCGCGTTGCCGCCTATGAGACCGACCTGAAGGAAAACTGCGACAACATCGCACGCAATCTGATCGGTCAGGCCGTCAGCCGCTGCGCTGCCGACCACTGCAGCGAGACCACCGTCAGCGTGGTGCCGCTGCCCAGTGATGAAATGAAGGGCCGCATCATCGGCCGCGAGGGCCGCAACATCCGCGCTCTGGAGACCGCGACCGGCGTGGACCTGATCATCGATGATACCCCCGAGGCCATTACCGTCTCCAGCTTCGATCCCGTCCGCCGGGAGGTTGCCAGACTGGCACTGGAGAAGCTGATTGTAGACGGTCGGATTCACCCCACCCGCATTGAGGATATGGTGGAAAAGGCCCGCAAGGAAGTGGACCGCACCATCCGCGAGGAGGGCGAGCGGGCCTGCTATGAGACCGGCGTGCACAACCTGAACCCAGAGCTCATCAAGATTCTGGGCCGCCAGAAGTACCGCACCTCTTACGGCCAGAACGTGCTGAACCACTCCATCGAGGTTGCCCATATTGCAGGCCTGATGGCCGCGGAGCTGGGCGTGGATGTGGCTATGGCCAAGCGCGCCGGTCTGCTGCATGATTTGGGCAAGGCCATTGACCACGAGGTCGAGGGCAGCCACGTGCAGCTGGGCGCAGACCTGGCCCGGAAGTACAAGGAGAATCCCGTCATCGTCAATGCCATCGAGGCCCACCACGGTGACGTGGAGCCCAAGACCGTCATTGCTGTGCTGGTCCAGGCTGCCGACGCCATCT
>ERZ773276.2260-NODE-2260-length-12229-cov-4.794644_pt1 | contig 12229 bp, 6 predicted proteins | sample MGYA00511386_ERZ773276 | MGnify/ENA primary metagenome ERZ773276 (study PRJEB29015, sample SAMEA2737778) | human gut metagenome | biome: human gut; feature: human-associated habitat; material: faeces | place: China | collected 2012 ...
TGACGTAAACAAGCGGTTTCGTGCTGGTCGAGGTGACGGGACTTGAACCCACGGCCTCTGCGTCCCGAACGCAGCGCTCTACCAAACTGAGCCACACCTCGAAATACCACTGTAATATTATATCACACCCATCAAACCTTGTCAAGGCGTTTTTTTCTGTTTTGTATCCTCTTTGCTCTTTTTTACTGCGTTGACCTGTGGTGTATGACGAATTTATTGAAATCATTCTCATTGTAACTTATTTTCATTGACATACGCCTTGCGTTGTGATATTATATATATAAAGGTGTTCTCGTTTAAAAGTTTTTGTATGAGGTGATGAAATTGATGAATATGAAGAAAAGAATGTTGAGCATTGTCCTGTCTGGCGCAATGGCTGTTTCTACTGCTGTGTCTGCTGGATCGTTCAGTGCCTTTGCCGTGGCGCAATGTGTTGCGTATTCAGGCTCTAATGTGAATGCTCAGGACTATGTGCAATGGTCTGACACAGTGAAATCTTACCTGACAGTGTGCGACAACGGCAATTATATGCGTGTCCAGTCAGGCGCTATCGAGGGCAAACTCCTTGTGGAATATTACAGCTCTGATTTTGAACCGCTCAGCACTAAGCTTATCGACAATGAACTGCCGGTCTTTGGTGCTTTCTATGACTCCGGCAATAATTATTATGTCCTTAGCGGTCAGGAAAATCCGAAACAAAACGACTCCCTCGAGGTTTTCCGTATCACAAAGTATGACAAGAATTGGAACAAAATAAAGTCCTGCGGTCTGTATGGAGCTAACACTACAGTTCCATTCGATGCAGGCTCGGCAAGAATGACCCACAGCGGTGACCACCTGCTTGTCAGAACTTGCCACGAGATGTATAAGTCAAGCGACGGCAATAATCATCAGTCTAATGTTACCATTGAAGTGGATATGCCTTCAATGACTATCACTGATTCATATACCGGCATCATGAACGTTGATTATGGCTATGTTAGCCACTCCTTCAATCAGTTTATAAAAACCGACGGCAACCATATAGTCGCCCTCGACCATGGTGACGCTCATCCACGTTCTGCTGTTCTGGTGAAGTATAATTCTGATTTTACTACAGGCAAATTCTTCCCAAGCTATTTTGATAAGGTCAGCAATATCGACGTTGTTACATACCCTGAATATACCTCCGGTCACTATAACTATACAGGTGCGGCTATAGGCGGCTTTGATGTGTCATCATCAAGCTATATCGTGGCACAGAGTACAGTTGACCTTGATTATATCAATACGTCAGAAACACGAAACGTTTACGTTTCCGCTGTTTCAAAGGACCTTTCCACAAACAAGCTCAATAAGATAACTTCTTATGCAGAGGGTACAGACTCAGCTTCTGCTCCACAGCTTGTGAAGATAAATAATAACAGCTTTTTGCTGTTGTGGGCCAGAGATACAAAGGTAAGCTGTGTAAAACTAAACGCTGACGGCACAGTAAACGGCAGTATACACACCTTTGATGGAAGCCTTTCAGATTGCCAACCTGTTATCAAAAACGGCAGAGCAGTTTGGTATGTTTACGATAAAAATAACGTGACCTTCAACTCCCTGAACCTTTCAAATCTTGACGATATAAAGACGGTTGACGTCAAAACAGGTCATGACTACGAAACAAAGTACGCATCAAAAACTGACGGCACTGTAACACAGACCTGTAAGTCTTGCGGTTATGTGAATAAGTTCACAGTTCCGACCTCTACCACTGTTTATTGGCGCACAGACCTTTCGAATACGTCCTTTTCAAGCGTATTGAGCAAAACTCAATTCAGTGTGGGCGACAGCATTGATTTCTGGCTTTATGACGATACAGACTACACAGTTGAATTTTCTGATCGCAGTATGGTAAGTGTAAATAAGCTTGAAAACTATGCTAATGATATCAGACGTATCACATTCAAAAATGGCGGTTCACTCACTGTAAAAATTTATCCTACATACAATCCGTCTGTAGCAAAGACATACAAACTCACCTGCGGATGCACGAGCCACACATACGGCAGTGCTGTTATCACAAAACAGCCGACCTGCACATCAGAGGGTACAAAAACAAAGACTTGCACAAAGTGCAATGCGACAGTTACAGAAACTATAGCAAAGACTTCACACAAATATGCTGACACAGTTGTTGCACCTACTTGCACTGCTGACGGATACACGCTCCACAAGTGTTCAGTTTGCGGTGCTTCATACAAGGACAGCACAACTAAAGCAACAGGTCACAGCTACGGAAATTCTGTTGTAACAAAACAGCCGACTTGCACATCAGAGGGTACTGCTATAAAGACGTGTACAAAGTGCAATGCGACAGTTACAGAAACTATACCAAAGACTTCACACAAATATGCTGACACAGTGGTTGCACCTACTTGCACTACTGACGGATACACTCTCCACAAGTGTTCAGTTTGCGGTACTTCATACAAGGATAGCACAACAAAAGCAACAGGTCACAGCTACGGAAATTCTGTTGTAACAAAACAACCAACCTGCACATCAGAGGGTACTGCTATAAAGACTTGCACAAAGTGCAATGCGACAGTTACAGAAAAGCTTCCTGCAAAGGGTCACACCGCAGTTACCGACAAGGGCTACCCTGCTACTTGCACCACCGCAGGCAAGACAGACGGCTCACATTGCTCAGTTTGCGGTGCTGTTATCAAGGCACAGACAACGATAACTGCCACAGGTCACAAGTCAAGCGGTTGGATAACTGACAAGGCGGCTTCTATCGGAGTTAAAGGCTCAAAGCACAAGGAATGTACAGTCTGCAAGAAAGTTCTTGAAACGGCTGAGATCCCTGCACTTTCAAGAATTAGCATTTCAAAGGCAAGCGTGACACTTTCCACTTCGACCTACGCATATGACGGCAAGGCAAAGAAGCCTGGTGTAACGGTCAAGCTAAACGGCAAAACTTTGAAGAATGGTACAGATTACACAGTTTCCTATTCAAACAACATCAAGGTCGGAACAGCAAAGGTCACTATCACGGGCAAGGGCAATTACACTGGCTCAGTTTCTAAGACCTACAGTATCAAAAATAACTTCAAGAAAGCCACAGTTTCGGGCATTTCCACAAAGGCTTTCACTGGCAAGAACATCACTCAGAGCATTACTGTTAAATACAATGGCAAAACGCTGAAAAAAGGCACTGACTACACAGTTTCGTACTCAAACAACAAGAAAGTAGGCACTGCCACTGTAAAAATTGCAGGAAAAGGCTCTTACACAGGCACTGTCACAAAGACGTTCAAGATAAATCCTGCAAAGCAGGAGATACAGAAGCTTACGGCAAAGAGCAAGGCATTCTTTGTGGATTGGGCGCAGAAAGGTTCTGCTACCGGATACGAGATTCAGTACGCTACCAACTCAAAGTTCACAAGTGCAAAAAAAGTTACCATAACAAACAACAAGACCGACAAGACCACTGTTTCAAAGCTTTCAGGCAAAAAGAAATATTACGTTCGTGTTCGTTCTTACACAAATGTAAAGGGTACGAAATACTATGGCGCTTGGTCGGCTTCAAAGAGTGTGACTACTAAGAAATAATTTTATATGAGAACAGCGTATCGCAGGGGACTGCGGTACGCTGTTTTATTTTTACTTTGATATTGCAGTTCGAGGCCTCAAAAATTATTCTTTTCCTAGTCTTTCAGAAACTTCAAGCACCAATCGCTGGTCTTTTTCTAAAAGTTTCGACCCTGCACCCAATTTCCGTCTTACTTTGGGTAGGACGGATTTTTTGTTCCCGGTGAGATAGAATTGCGTTATGATAAATTTTGAAATCACTCGCTGTGACATGCATTTTATGTACTCATGCCCCTTGTGCATATGTGCTAAGCCTGCAAGATCGCAATTGTATGTAATGTCAAAAAGGTGCAGATAGTCTTGACAAAAGACCGGACGTCTGTTAAACTTATCCTAAGCAAAGACCGGGGACGACACCCATAGAAAATAACAGCGTCGGAGCTAAACGCAAGCCTGTGTAATACAGGTGCTAATTTAATATAGCTGTGCAAGGGGGAGATACCCATAGAAAAAAACGTTATTGTTACAGACATAAACGGAAAACGAATCGGAGCTACCTATCCCAAAAGGGCTAAGGGGCTTGTTAAGAACGGTCGGGCAGAGTATGCAAGCGACTGTGAAAAATGTACTATAAGAATGTTGGATACTCATAAGCCGACCGTGGATGTTACGGAGGTAAATAATATGAGTAAAGTAATAGATTTTGATCCTAGAGATTTTAAGGCAGATAAGTCCTGCGAAAACAATGTCATAGCTAAATATTTTGTGACCGATAAGGACGGCGAAAACGTTATTGCCTATTCTATTGGAAACTGGAATTGGGATTGGACGCAGATATGCTGTGACAAAAAGCTTGAGAAAAATACCGACTATGTTTTCAGATTTGTGATAGTCGGAGGCTATTGCAATACGTGCAATGAAACTGCTCTTTTTGAGATCGTGCCTATGCCAGACGGCAGCTTAACCGATGAAGCTTACGAAGACAGATACACCTACGATTTGGCTCAGAACAGATATAAGCCTGTTTTATGCAAAAAGACCGACGAGGGTATGCTGAGGCTTTTTGAGATACCTTTCAGCACCTTTGATTGCGAGGATTTCAGGTTTGTATTTATTGCTATGCACGCTGTTGCAACGCTTTATGCGCCAAAAGAGTTTTCAGCTTATGCAGAACTTGAGGATACGAATTTTGACCGGCTTCGTGATGAGATCAACAGCAAAAACAGCGAGGATAATTCTGCAAATGTGGTGATGGATTTCACAGGTGCTCATGTCACACGCTCGACTGTCACCGATCTGCTGACAATGGCTCGTTTTGGCAAAAGTGAGAATGTTTGTATTGATTTTACAGGAGCTATCATAGAGGACGATAAGCCGGACGATATTAAAGCTGATGCGGATGATGCCGAGTCTGACGATATTGCTGTTGAGCTTGTAGACGCTGCAGACAACTGAACTTCGCAGGAAGATATACTTTACTAAGATATTATGATTTAATACAGCTAAAAGAGGCAGAGAAACCCATTGATCGGGTTTCTCTGTTTTTTGTTTTAACACAAAAAACCACCCACAGCCAAATCAGCCGTGGGTGGCAATATTATTTTAAATATACACTATTCTTTATTTTCCCAGCGCTATCTTGCCCATTGCGTCTGCCTGCATGATAGCGTCATAAAGCTCGATAGGCTGTACGTCGCCTGCAAGATTGTGGATAGTTTCGCCTGGGATACAAGCGTTCTTTGCGATAGTTTCTACCTGCTCAGGTGTAGTTACACCTATCTCCTCGAGTGTGACAGGAAGTCCCACTTCAAGGCAGAAGTTCTGTACCTCTTCAAACTCTTCCTTTGGCGCACCCTCAAGTACAAGCTGAACCAGTGTACCAAGGGCTACACAGCAGCCGTGGTCTGCGTGCTTGATTCCCAATGATGTTACGCCATTGTAGAACGAGTGTGCAGCCGCACAGTTTACGTTGTCTGCTCCAACACCTGAAAGATATACGTTAGCCTCGCAGATAGCTTCAAGGGCAGGTGTAACTGCGTGTACCTTGCAAGCCTCAACTGCCTGCTTGCCGTATGTTTTCAGCGTGTCATAGCAAAGTCTTGCAAGTGCCTGTCCTGCTCTTGTGATGCCTGTGCCTTCAAGGCTTGCAGACTCTGTTCTTATGGAAGCTCTGCCCTCAAAATATGTACCAAGTGCGTCACCCATGCCTGCAATAAGGAACTTTACAGGTGCGTTTGCGATAACTGTTGTGTCTACCATTACTGCGTCTGGATTGGTAGGATAGAAAAGATATTTGTCAAAGCTGTGGTCGTCATTGTATATTACTGACAGACCTGTGCAAGGCGCATCTGTTGCCGCAACTGTAGGCACGATAACAATGTGCTTGCCTGTATAGTATGCTGTAGCTTTTGCAGTATCAACTGCGCTTCCGCCGCCAACTGCAACTACTGTGTCGATGTTGTCAGCCTTTACTATCTCTTCCATTTTGGCTATCTCGCCCTTGCTTGATATACCACCAAATACTTCATAGCGTCTGTAATCGTCAAGCTCGCCAAAGCTTTTTTCTATCTTGTCATGACAGGCTTTGTAGCCACTGTTTGAACATACAAACAGCCACCTTTTGCCCATATAGCCCATTTCTTCATGAAATTTAAGTGTAGCATCTCTGCCCTGAACATATTTGAGCGGCTCACGCATTGCTCTGAGTCTTCCCATCATAATGAATTACCTCCGATTTGTTTGATTTATTAACTTTATACGGAATTCTCTCCGTATTTTCAATTAGATTATAGCATTTTGCACAAAAGATGCAAGGAACATTTTATAAATGATATGTGAATTATTTGTTGTGGCAACATTTGAAAATGTAAAGCTTGGAGGACGATAAAACAGAAAAAGCGGAGGCTCTTTGGGAGCTTTCCGCCTTTTTCATATGTTCAGCATTACAGAAGCGTAAAACATTCCGTCACCGTATTCAAATTTAGCTACGCCATTGTATTTGGCGGCAATGTTCTTGACAGACTCTGTGCCGATCCCTTTGCCTTTGCGTTTTGAGGAAAGGAAACCGCCTTCTGGGTCAGTGAGGATAGTTCCGGTGAAGGTGTTGTCCACCGCCAAGCAGAGGGAATAGCTGTCAGCCTTTGCTCTGATTATTATTTTTTTATTCTTTGCACTGTCAGACACGCAGCCGTGAATGGCGTTTTCGATAAGATTTCCGAAAAGCACAGAGAGGTCGGTTATGTCTATTTTTATATCATCTGGGATGTCAGCGCTCACCTTGTATTCAATGCCGCTGCTTTCCGCTATTTGAGCAAAATATGCAAGAAGTGCGCTTACAGATGTGTTTTTGCAGTAAATGTGTTCTGATATATCGGGCATAGAATCCCTGAAAGCGTTGAGATATTCCGAAAGCTTATCATATTCGCCCTTTTTCAGAAGCTCCTGCATAAGAGCGATATGATGTCTGACATCATGCTTATAGCGTCTTGTTTCTTTTATCTTATCCTGCAAATAGTCATATTGCAGGTTTTGCATTTCAAGCAGGTGGTTATTTTCCTGAAGCCGCAGATTTTTCTGCTGCTCGATGACCAGCCGTGCCACGATGTAATACACCAGAAATGCTCCTGCGTTTATAAAGAACAGAGCTATGGTGTTCTTTGGCTCCAGAGCAAGCTCTAAGCTGCTTTTCGCAGAGTTGCCGTAGAGAGTATAGTACCATATTATATAGAACGTAAATGGGATAAGCCAAAGATAGCGCCACTCCAGACCTGACGGCTCTCTTTCCACCGCAGGTGTGTAGACCTTTTTCATGTAGATAAAAAGCGGCCCCCATACCACGGCTTCTATCATAAACATACAAAGGGAAAACGACCAGCGGTATGACTCATAGGCAAGTGACGGGAACAGAATGCCCTCCAGACATTTTGAGGTAATGACGATAAAGCTTGCGTTATTTGAAAGCAGAAGCAGTGTGAAGCCTGTTTTGCCGACCTTGACCTTCACAGCGAAAAAGTAAAAAGCCGCATAGAGCAGGGTGCTGACTGCACTTAGCAGACCTGCATTTGTGCTGAAAAATGCCGCCTGCCAGCCTAAGAAGATCTGCACCAGTGAAAGAGCCACAACAAGTCCCACAGTAGCTGTTTTGGAAAAGCGAAGCCTATGCCGGAAGGGATAAAGGGCAAGCACCATAAGTGGCAGAAAATTCAGAAGGGAATATATGCCCACTTCCACAAGGCGGTACAAAGGAGGCATTACTGCTCACCGCCTTTTCGCAGATCACTGAAGCGAAACTGAGCGAAGGCGTCTAATGTTTCTCTGGATTTTCGGCGACTTATGGGGATATGTGTGCCGTCGCTCATTATGAAAAGGTCGCTTTTTTGCTGGGCTATCTCATAGAAATTCACGATGACGCCTTTGGTGGAGGTGTAAAAGTATGAATGACTGCAAAAAATGCTCTCGATCTCAGCGAAAGAATTTCTTGAAACTATGCTTTCACCGTCTGTGCAATGGATCGTCACGATATGTGACGCACAGTCTATGTAGATAACATTTCTGAGTATCACGTTCTGACCGTCGGGAAGCTTAACGGAACGCATACGATCAATTTCATCAGAACCGATCCGGTCAAGCATGGCTTTTACTTTGTCAGCCTGAAAGGGCTTGCAAAGATAGTAGCAGGCGTTGAGGTCGTAGCTTTCGCTTGCAAACTCGTTGCTTGAAGTGCCGAATGCGATATGGACGCTTTTGTCTGTTTCACGAAGCTTTTCTGCGACCTCTATCCCTGTCATTTTCCCCATGAATATATCAAGCACCACCAGATCATAAGCTCCCATCTGCCAACATGACAAAAAGCTTTCTCCGCTTGAAAACGTATCTATCTGACAGCTGTGAGCGGTTTGTTCGGAAATATATTCATGAAGAAGTGCAAGGTCGTTTTTATTATCGTCTACCAATGCCACTCTCATACTGTAAAAATCCTTTCTTATACATGATTTCTTAATATATAATAACACATATCAAAGCAAAATTCAAGCATTATTCATTTATTTTGTTACCGCTTGTGCAGGTTTTTGACCGTTTGTGCCAATTTTATTGACAAAGTGTGTAGGCTATGTTAAAATAATCGAGTAAAATTATGTTCTGAGTAAAAAAGAAAAATCAGCAACAAAAAAATATTATGGAGGAATTAGAATGAAAAAGAAAATTTTAAGTCTTTTGGTGACGGGCTGTCTTTTGTTTGTGCCGACAACGGCATTTGCAGACGATAATAAGACGGTAATAAAAACTGTTGACGACCTGTTGGCGTTTTCAAAAGCGGTAAACAACGGAGATTATGACAAGAATAAGGACGCAGTTGTTGTTCTTGAAAATGACCTTGACTTGACGGGTGTTGTATGGACACCTATCGGAAACGTTATCGGTAAAAACGGCTATATTGAACATTGTTTCAGCGGTAAATTTTACGGAAATGGTCATACTATTTCAAACATTGATTTTACGTCTATTTATGGTAAAGACGTGTTGGTCGGTTTCTTTGGCGATATCGAGGAAGCGGAGGTATCAGGTCTGACTATAGAGGGAAGTATTGATGTGACAAATACTGATAACGACTATACTTTTTATGGCACTATTGCAGGATTTGCAGGTGATTGTACTATTTCTGATTGTGTGTCAAACGTATCGTTCAACAATAACGGCAAATATGTTTATGGCTTAATAGGCATGGTAGGTCAGGCAGACGCCACAACTTTTGAATATTGTGAGAACACAGCAGACATAACTATCTCAGGCGACAGCGGAAGTCTTTATGTGGGCGGTATAGTTGGATATGCACAGAATGGAACGGAAGTCCGCTATTGTTCAAGCACAGGCGATATGGTATATGCTGCACCAGACGCCGGCGGTATCGTAGGATGTTTGTATGGCGATTCCAAGGTCATAAACAGCTATGTTACAGGAAAACTCACGCCGGTTGGCAACGGAACCACAGATGTAGGCGGTATTGTTGGTTCAGTAGCTGGCGGTTCTGTAAGTGATTGCTATTTTGCAGGAGAAATTGACCTTTCACAGTATTCAGCCAGAAAGCCATATACACGTTTCGGCGGAATAGTGGGAAAAGATTCCTCGTCTACACCTGACTTTAAAAACAACTATTTCACAGAAACAGAAGATGTTGAAGCTTGCGGTTCAAATAAAGAAGCAGGCAAGGCTAAATCATATGACTATATGACAACAAAAGAGTTTTATGACGAGCTGACAGCCGACGGTGCAAAGTATCAGTATGTTGAGGGAAAAACGCCTGTCCTGCCAACTAAGGAATATGCAGTTGATTTTGAAGTAACACCTGCTGACCTGAAAAATGTTGTAATAAAGGTAGACGGAAAAGAGATAACAAGCAATACTGCAATGCTTACAGCAGGCACTTACACTGTAGATGTAACTGCTGACGATTGCGAGCCTCTCAGCAAGGAAATAACTATTTCAGCAGATATCGCAACACATACACAGGCTTTTGAACTTGCATACAAGTCAGCAGACTACACAGAGCTTGACAAGGCAGAGAAAGCCGCAAAGGCTCTCAACAAGGACGATTATGAGGACTTCTCAGCAGTCGAAAAGGCTCTTGCTGCTATTGACAGAACAAAGAACATCACGGAGCAGGCTGAGGTGGACGCTATGGCAAAGGCTATAAATGACGCTGTGGCAAACCTTGTAAAGAAAGCTCCTGCTTCTTCACAGCCTGACAGCGTAAGCAGTTCCGCTTCTGACAGCAAGTCAGACAGCAGTTCAAAGGCGGCTTCAAACGCGTCAAACACAAACCCATCGACCGGCGTTGCAGGCGGAGCTTTCGCCCTTGCTCTTCTGAGCGGTGCGGCTGTGGTCATGGCTAAGAAGAAAAAGTAATATATCCATTAAATGGATATACGAAGTAATTAAGTGGGACTTTCATACATTATTTGTTTAAGTGAATACCGCTTGTGCGGATTTTTGACCCTTTGTGTCAAACTTGTTGACAAGTGTGTGGGTTGTGTTAAAATAATCGTGAAAATTTATGCTCTGAGTAAAAAAAAAAATATCAGCAACGAAAAATACTATGGAGGAATTAGAATGAAAAAGAAAATTTTAAGTCTTTTGGTGACGATGGGTCTTGCGGCAAGCTTAGTGCCTGTTTCTGTTTTTGCTGACGGTACAGAGGTCTGGGACGGCTCTATAGCGGAATCTTTTGCAGGCGGAAAAGGCACAAAAGACGACCCTTATCAAATAGCTACTGGCTCACAGCTTGCATATCTTGGCGAAAGTATGAAATCGGGAACGTATGGAGAAAAGTTTCAGGATACATACTTTGAGCTTACAGAGGATATCGACCTTGGGGGAAAAGAGTGGACACCGATAGGCTACACAGCGGCAGACCTTATTATGGGTGGTCATGAATATTTTGTTTTCTCTGGCAACTTTGACGGAAATGGTTATACTATCAAAAATCTTACCATTGGAACAGAAACATCGCCATACAGTGGCGATGTATGCGGCTTGTTCGGTGCGACTAGCGGCACTATCGAGGACGTAGTTCTTGAAAATGTTTCTATAAACTATGTTGGCGGAAATCACAGCAGTGGATATGGCTTCCGCATGGGAGGTGCGCTTGTAGGTTATTCTATGGGCGATATAGTAAATTGTACTGTTATCGGTCTTGACATGAAAGCAGGCTCTGACGGCAGCTATGTTGCTCTTAACAGCATAGGCGGATTAGTAGGCATTCAGGACGGAGGTACAACAGTGAGCCACAGCCGTGTTTCCGGAAAGATAGAGGAATCAACAAAAAAGGGCAATGTTGGTGGCTTTGTTGGTACGCTCGCAAAAGGCTCATCTGCTAAATATTGCGGTGCAGACGTTTCTGTTGAGGTAACAGGAAATGGTCGTGGTATCGCAGTAGGTGGCTTCGTTGGAATAGGTAATGGAGTGACAATTGATGAAACTTTGATAGAAAATTGCTATGCCACAGGCAATATAACAGGTGCAGAATATGCAGGCGGCTTTGTTGGAAACATCTCAGGTCTTAACATCAGCAACTGCTATGCAAAGGGTGATGTAAGCAATAGTTTTGTTGGTGCGTCATTCTTGGGTACTGACGCTGCAAGCAATAACTATTATGGCACTGTAAAGAATTGCTATGCAACAGGTCTTGTATCTGATATTTCTTCTTTCGCTTATGCTTTTGCTATGCAGAGCACCATGGAGAGAAGCAAGTTTGAAAATTGTTACTATAATGCAGAAAATACAGCAGATGCTGCTGAAAGTGCATTGCCGTACGCCATAGATGATATGAAAAAAGGCGAGTTCACTGATAAGCTTGGCAGTGAAGCCTGGACAAAGCTTGATAACGATACTCCTGCCTGCGGTGCTGAGCCTGCTGACTACAGCAATGTTTATGAAGTGCTGGGTAATATTCCTGCCGACCTTTCTATCTACACAGATGAAAGCGTTGCAAACTTGTACAGTGCAGTTGAGGCTTTAAGAGGGTATAGAGATCTTGCACAGCAGTCAGATGTTGACAAAATGACAAATGATATAAACGACGCTGTTGAGGCACTTGTTTACAAGTCAGCAGACTACACAGAGCTTGACAAGGCAGAGAAAGCTGCAAAGGCTCTCAACAAGGACGATTATG
>ERZ773276.2268-NODE-2268-length-12178-cov-3.187165_pt1 | contig 12178 bp, 8 predicted proteins | sample MGYA00511386_ERZ773276 | MGnify/ENA primary metagenome ERZ773276 (study PRJEB29015, sample SAMEA2737778) | human gut metagenome | biome: human gut; feature: human-associated habitat; material: faeces | place: China | collected 2012 ...
CAGAATCTTTCCGGCCGGGCGGGTATCGAAAAAGCTGAAGCTTAAGGTCTGGATATGCGTGTAGAGCTCGTCACGGATTTCCAGAAGAATGTTGTTGGTAATACGCGCCATCAGAAGCATCCGCAGGCGGACACCGGCCGCGTAAACCAGGTTGATCACAACCATGAATACGCAGAGGGCAACAAGCCCGCGCCAGTCTTTCTGCGCAATATTGACGTCGATGGCGTACTCCAGGAGCAGCGGGTTCACAGTGGAAATCGCGATGGTAACGGCGAGAACCACGAGAACGACGGCAACCTGGCGTTTATAATTTTTTAAGTAGGAGAAGAGGCGGCGGATGGTCGCGCTCTTTAAGACCTCTTTCTGCTCTTCATCTACTTTACTGGAATTGATAGCCATAATCGTATTGTTCCTCTCTTAACGGGTAAGTAAATACAGAAGTTGTCGGGTAACAGATTAAATTGAATTAAGCATTGGCAGGAAGTGCCTGCTCGAGGGCTGCCTTTGCTTTATGGTAATCACCGTACTGAGCCTCCCAGGTGGAGTAGTACAGGCCTTTCTGTGCCATCAGACTCTCATGCGTGCCGCGCTCGGCGATGCGTCCGTGATCGAGATACAGGATCTCATCGGCACTCTGCACCGAAGAAATGCGGTGGGCAATGATGATCTTGGAAACATCTTTTTTCTCGGCGAGATGGCTCTGGATTTCGTATTCGGTCTCCATATCGAGCGCCGAGGTGGAATCATCCAGTACAAGGATCGGAGCCTGTTTTGCCAGGGCGCGTGCGATGGAAAGACGCTGCTTCTGACCGCCGGAAAGTCCCATGCCGCGTTCGCCGATGACGGTTTCGTACTGATCCGAAAGATGGTCGACGAACTCGGAAGCACATGCAGCGGAGACAGCGTTATGTACCTCCTCGGATTTCATCGTGCTGCGGCTGCCGAGGCGGACATTCTCAGAAATGGTATCTGAGAACAGGAAGACGTCCTGCATGACGACGGAAGAAGTATCGCGCACGGTGCGCAGCGGCAGGGTGCGGATATCGTGGCCGTCGAGACAGATGGAACCGTCGGTGACATCGTAAAAACGCTCGAGCAGATTGACGATGGTTGTTTTTCCGGAACCCGTCATACCCATGATGCCGAGTGTGTGGCCCTGCTTTAAGGTAAAGTCGATATCCTGCAGAATCGGTGTGTCATGCAGGAAGAAATCGACGTGATGGAATTCCAGGTCACCCGGAAGTTTTGAAAGCTCCACCGGATTTTCCGGTTCTGCGATCTGCGGCTCCTCTGCGAGAATTTTGTTCAGCTTCTTGTTGGAAGCAATCGCAGAAGCGAAGCAGTTGCCGAGCCAGCCGACGTTTTCGATCGGCCAGGTGATCTTGGAGGTGTACTCCATAAAGGCCGTTAAAACACCGAGCGTAATGCGTCCGTGGATGACACCGTAGCCGCCCGCGAGAAGGACGAGCACGCGCATCAGCTTCGTAAGAAACGAGATGGCGGGATCGTATTTCATCAGGACGCGCGCCTGATCCATGTTGAGATCGCAGTATTTCTGATTGTGTTTCCGGAATTTTTTGATCTCATACGGTTCCCGTGCAAAGGATTTGACGGTGCGGACACCGGCGAGATTTTCCTGTGCAACGGTATTCATGACGGCGTTTTCCTCACTGATCGCATCGTAGACACGGTCGAGTTCTTTTTCGAGGCGGATTGCGATGCCTGCGACGAAAGGAAGGATCGCCACGGAGACGAGTGTCAGCGGCAGATCCAGTTTGACCATACTGACCATTGCCATCATGATACAGATCAGGCCTTCTAAGATCAGCATGCCGGCAAAGCCGAGGATATCCCAGATCCGGTCGACGTCATCGCGCACGCGGGCGAGGAGTTCGCCGGTATTGTTTTTGTCAAAGTATTCCACCGAAAGCCGCTGGACGTGGCGGAACAGGTTGTCCCTCATCTGGCTGGCGACGCGGACGCTGCTGACATCGAATAAAAATTCTTTGATGTACTGAAACAGGGCTTTTGCGGCACCGATCAGAAGAAAGGCGGCAAGGTATTTCCAGAGCAGTTCCATTTTGTGACCGACCAGCACGTCATCCACGATGTGCAGCGTGACAAGCGGCGCGAGCATATCGAGAAAGACACTTAAGGCCATGGAACCAAAAGCGAAAACGTAGTAGTACCAGTTCTGGAGCAGGTACTTACCGATTGGATTTTTCTTCATGAATGTTAAAACCTCCTCATTGATGTCGTTTGGGTGTCTGGCAGAACATAGGCTTTCAAAAGCTCCGTAAGTGTGGGAACGGAACAACGGGAAACGAAAGCGAAGGCTGCGTTTGTATATAAAAGAAGGGAATCGATGCGGTAAGAAGACCGCGGAATCTGCCTGCCGGAAACGGAGCGAAGCCGGAAAGAACGGTTTCGTACTGTTTATAGCAATAAAAAAAGCCGCAGTATCGACGTACCGCGCCTTCTGTGCGAAATAGCAGGCATAAAGAATGCATAGAGATTTGTTATGCAGAGTTAATGCTTACAAAGAATTTCGAAAGAAGGGCAGCCACCTGGTTTGATCGCCATACGAAGTTTATTCTGTTTTACGCTGGATGCATAAATAAGATTGATCATAAGTGGTGTTCTCCTTTCATGATTTTTTCTGCCGCATCTGATCGAACACGACAGCTTATGATTCTAAGCTACTCCTGTTTTCCGGATTTGTCAATTGTTATTTTCAAAAATTAAAAAATAAAAGCTGCAAAAGGTATGAAAATTGCGAATTTGGGTAGCTGTTTTGGGGAATATGCGATATAATAAACGAGAGTATAAGCGGAAAAATCACAAGATAACATGTGAAACGAGGGGACAAAAAGATGGAAAAAATAATTGCAGGCCTGGTGCAGATGGATTCTGGGCCGGATATGAATGAAAATATGCGTATGGCCGAGCAGTATGTGCGGGAGGCGGCGGAACAGGGAGCGAAGCTGATTCTTTTCCCGGAGACCGCAGAATACACGGGAGCAGACATGCCGGGCCACGCAAGTGCAGTGCCGGGCTACGTCAGCCGCCGGTTTTCCAGCCTTGCCAAACGGTACGGTGTCTATCTGCACTGCGGCAGCATGACGGTACGGCGCCATCCGGGGCGTCCGTCCAACACGTCGCTTCTGTTCGGACCAGATGGAGAAACGATTGCAGAATACAGCAAAATACATATGTTTGACGTAAATATTCCGGGCAGTGTCTCCTACGAAGAATCACGCGAGATCTGCCCGGGAAATGAAATTGTTCTTGCGGACACGGCGCTTGGCCTGTTCGGCATGAGCATCTGCTACGATATTCGCTTTCCGGAACAGTACCGGCTGATGGCATCCTCTGGAGCAGATGCATTTCTGATAGCGGCGGATTTTACGAAAGCAACGGGAGAGCGCCACTGGGAAGTACTGCTGCGCACGCGCGCCATTGAAAACGGATGCTACGTGCTCGCCGCCAACCAGTGCGGCCAGAAAGCGCGGTTTGAGGCGTACGGCCATTCCATGATCATTGCGCCGGACGGCGAAATTCTTGCGGAGGCAGATGATACCCCGCAGGTACTCATCGCAGAGCTGGATCCGGAAGTGCTGGAGCGGACAAGAAATGAAATCCCGTCTCTGGAAAACAGGAGAGACGATCTTTACCGTGTAAGCTCGGGAAACGTACGGATTTATGAAGAATAAAAATGCAGGGAGGAAATAAGAAGATGGATCAGTTTATACAGTATACCCCGACGGAAGTCGTGTTCGGAAAAGAGACCGAAAACCAGGCAGGCGCTGAGGTAAAGAAATGGGGCGGCACAAAGGTGCTCGTCGTTTACGGAGGCGGAAGTGCGAAACGGAGCGGTCTTCTGAACCGAGTGGAAGCATCTCTTGCAAAAGAAGGCCTTGCCTTTGAAGAGCTTGGCGGCGTAAAACCAAACCCGAGACTTGCCCTTGCCGAGGAGGGTGTGAAAAAAGCAGTGGAAATGCAGGCAGACTTTATTCTTGCCGTCGGCGGCGGAAGCTCGATTGACACCGCAAAAGCCGTTGCGCATGGAGCTGCAAATCCGGCGGAGGCACTCTGGGATATCTGGACGAAAAAAGTACCGTTGACAAAATCTCTCCCGGTAGGAGCGGTTCTGACGATACCGGCAGCCGGAAGCGAGATGAGCGATTCAGCAGTTCTGACAAACGAGGCAATCGGCAAAAAGGCCGGCATCAACACGCCGTTCAACCGCTGCAAATTTGCCATCATGAATCCGGAGCTGGCAGCAACCCTGCCGAAATACCAGATTGCCTGCGGCGTAACCGACATCATGATGCACACGATGGAGCGCTATTTCATTCCGGAGAGCCAGTGCGAGATGACGGACGAGATCGCAGAGGGACTCCTCCGTACCGTAATCAAAAACGGACCGAAGGTTCTGGAAAACCCATCCGATTACAATGCGATGGCGGAAATCATGTGGTGCGGAAGCCTGTCACACAATGGACTGACGGAGTGCGGACGCGGCAAAGATTTTTCGGTACATAAATTCGGCCATGCGTTAAGTGCAAAATACGATGTAGCACACGGCGCATCCCTGGCGGCAGTCTGGGGTGCCTGGGCGAAATACCAGTACGATGAGGAGACGGTTCTCTGGCGGTTTGCACGGTTTGCAGAAAAAGTCTGGGGCATCACAGAGGGAAGCGATCACAAACGGGCAACGGAAGGCATTGAGCGCACAGTAGCGTTCTTCCATTCGCTCGGCATGCCGACCTCCCTGCATGAGCTTGATATCCCGAACCCGTCGGATGAGGATCTGCGTGCCCTTTCCATGGATGCAACACAGCAGGACACTGTAAAACTGTCCCGCATCCGCAAGCTGGGCGCACAGGAAGTATATGAGATTTACCAGATGGCGCGATAAAAGGAGGAAAACCAGATGGCAAAAAAGAAAATCGCAGCACTGCTGATCGCAGCGGCCGTTGCGGCAGGAGGCTGGGCGCTTCCGGCAAGGGTAAGCGCAGCAGAAAATGACGGCACGGCCGTAACCTGGCAGCAGGATGAGACGGAAAGTTCCGAGCAGAATTCGGATGAGGAAGCGGCAGTGCAGGAGCAGAGCGGTACTTCGGAAAACGAGACGCCGGCTGTTACGATTCCAGGTGAGGACAACGAACAGGAGCCGGAAGAGAAACTTCCTGCCGGCTGGGTGAAACAGGAAGACGGAAGCTGGAAATACAGAAAAGAGGACGGCACGATGGCCGCCAGCGAGTGGATCACCCATCTGAACCGGAGATATTATCTGAATGCAGACGAAATCATGTGCACGGGTCTTTCGATGGTCAACGGAAAGCTCTATTATTTTGAGAGCTGGGGCGGAGCCGGATACAAAGGCTGGAAAAAAGTCGGCGGGGCATGGTACTATCTGAACGAGGACGGAAGCGTCAAAACGAATGAATGGTTCGTTCACGACAAGAGAACATACCATGTAGATGAAAACGGTGTGATGAGCACCGGACTGCAGAAGATTGACGGAACGCTCTACTACTTCGAGAGCTGGGGCGGAGCCGGATTCCAGGGCTGGAAAAAAGTCGGCGGAACATGGTACTATCTGAATGAGGACGGAAGCCTCAGAACGAATCAGTGGTTTGTGCATGATAAAAGAACGTACCATGTAGACGCAGACGGTGTGATGAGTACCGGCTGGCAGACGATTGACGGCGTTGATTATTACTTTGAAAGCTGGGGCGGCATGCGCGTGAACGCCTGGGCGGCCAAGGGCAGTGACTGGTATTACATGGACAGCAACGGAACCCCAAAAGGGGAAGGCTGGCTGCTGTATGACAAGAACTGGTATTATCTGAGGCAGGACGGCAAAATGATGCACAGTGAATGGCTGTGGTATGATAATAACTGGTATTACCTGCAGAGCTGGGGCGGCATGTATAAGAGCCAGTGGGTAACGATCAAAGGCGCAACGTATTACTTCCGGAGCTGGGGCGGTATTTACAAGAACGGCTGGCAGGAAGTGGACGGAAAAACGTATTACTTCCGAAGCTGGGGAGGCATCTATAAGGATACCTACATCGACGGCTATTACGTTGATAAAAACGGTGTCCGCCGGAACAGCAAAAATATCTGCGTGGCAATCGACGCAGGACACCAGAGAAGAGGAAACAGCGAGAAAGAGCCGATCGGACCGGGATCATCGACCTATAAGGCGAAGGTTGCTTCCGGAACATGCGGTGTGGCAACCGGCATCAATGAGTATGAGCTGAACCTTGCGGTATCCTTAAAGGTACGCGATATCCTTGAGGAGCGCGGCTACGATGTTTACATGATCCGCGAGACGCACGACGTCAATATCAGCAATTCCGAGCGTGCAAAACTTGCCGCGCAGAACGGAGCAGACATTCTCGTGCGTGTACACGCGAACGGCGATTCGAACCAGTCGGTTTACGGAGCACTCACGATGGCACCGAGCAGCAGAAATACGTATCTTTCCGGTGATGTGGTCAGCAAGAGCCAGAAGCTCTCCCAGAAGATGATCGCAGCATTCTGCAAAGACACCGGTGCGAAGAACCGCGATGTGATTTACACCGATTCCATGAGCGGCATCAACTGGAGTACCATTCCGGTCACGATCATTGAGCTTGGCTTCATGAGCAATCCTTCCGAGGACCGTTTGATGGCAACCGAGGATTACCGAAACAAGATGGCACAGGGAATTGCGGACGGAATCGACGCATATTACGAATAAACAAAGGGACCTGCCTGAAATGGGCGGGTCCTTTTTGCATGCAAAAAAAGAAAGCGGAGCGAGTCCGCTTTCTTTTGGGAATCCATAGGATCAGATCTTATTTGTTGTTGTTTTTCTCCAGCTCCTGCATTTTCATCGCACGAACCTTCAGCGGCAGACCGAACAGTGTGATGAATCCGTCTGCATCGTGGTGATCGTAGAGATCGCCGGTGGTGAAGGAAGCAAGAGACTCATTGTACAGGCTGTACGGAGAAGACTCGCCGGCTTTGATGATGTTGCCTTTGAACAGTTTGAATTTTACTTCGCCTGTTACGTATTTCTGGGTTACATCAACGAATGCCTGGATTGCTTCGCGCAGAGGAGTGTACCATTTTCCTTCGTAAACAACCTCAGCAAGCAGGTTTCCGAGATCTTTCTTTGTTTTCAGGGTCTCACGGTCGAGAATCAGCTCCTCTAACTGCTCATGTGCAGCCATCAGGATGGTTCCGCCAGGAGTCTCATAAACACCGCGGGATTTCATGCCGACAACACGGTTCTCAACGATATCAACAATACCGATGCCGTGTTTTCCGCCCAGCTTGTTCAGCTCGGTGATGATTTCAGAAACTTTCATTTCTTTTCCGTTTAAGGTCTTCGGAACGCCGGCCTCAAAGGTCATGGTTACGTACTCGCCTTCGTCCGGAGCTTTTTCCGGAGGAGTGGTCAGTACGAGAAGATCGTCGTAGTTCGGCTCGTTGGATGGATCCTCAAGCTCAAGTCCCTCATGGCTGATGTGCCACAGGTTACGGTCACGGCTGTAGCTGTGGTTTGCATCAAACGGAAGGTCGATGCCGTGTGCTTTACAGTAAGCCAGCTCGTCTTCACGGGACTGCATGGTCCATACATCGGTCATTCTCCAAGGAGCGATTACTTTGATATCCGGAGCAAGGGCTTTGATGCCGAGCTCGAAACGGATCTGGTCATTTCCTTTACCGGTAGCGCCGTGGCAGATGGCAACAGCACCTTCTTTTCTTGCGATCTCAACGAGTTTCTTTGCGATAACCGGACGTGCCATGGAAGTACCGAGCAGGTATTTGTTCTCATAAACAGCGCCTGCTTTTACGCACGGCATGATGAAGTCTTCACTGAACTCGTCGATAACGTTTTCGATATATAATTTGGAAGCGCCGGAAAGTTTTGCTCTCTCATCGAGGCCAACCAGCTCGTTTCCCTGGCCGCAGTCGATGCAGCAACAGATTACTTCGTAGTCAAAGGTCTCTTTCAGCCACGGAATAATGGCAGTAGTATCAAGTCCGCCGGAATAGGCAAGTACAACTTTTTCTTTCATAATGTAAGATCCTCCTTGGATTTCTCGTGCACCTATATGCGCGGTGCATCGTCAATGACTAAAATATACATCATACGACAGGATTATGCAAGCTTTTTTTCAGAAATTCAAAAAAAACTTGCATAATATACATTTGAGGTGTATACTTATGCAATCGACGGTATATGACAGCAGAAAACAAAGATTTTTCATTGAAAAAAGAAAATAATTGAGCTATCATAAAGAGAAAAGAAAAAATGTCCGGCAAGACAAGAAAACGGGCGAAAGAAAAAAGGAGAAAAAGGTATGATCAGAGCAGGAATTATCGGTTCTACAGGATATGCAGGAGGCGAGCTGGTGCGTATTCTCCTGGGACACAAAGATGTGGAGATTAAATGGTATGGTTCCAGAAGCTATATCGATAAGAAATATGCGTCGGTTTACCAGAATATGTTTCAGTTAGTAGACGATGTCTGCAAGGACGACAACATGGAGCAGCTTGCAAAGGAAGTAGACGTCATTTTTACAGCAACTCCGCAGGGACTCTGTGCTTCCCTGGTAAATGATGAAATTCTTTCGAAAGTAAAGGTCATCGACCTGAGCGCCGATTTCCGTATTAAAGATGTAAAAACGTATGAAGAGTGGTACAAGATCGAGCATAAATCCCCGCAGTATATCGACGAGGCGGTTTACGGACTGTGCGAGATCAACCGTGAGAAAGTAAAACAGGCGCGCATCGTGGCAAACCCGGGATGTTATCCGACCTGCTCAACTCTTTCGATTTATCCTTTATTAAAGGAAGATCTGATTGATGGAAACACCATCATTATTGATGCAAAATCAGGAACTTCCGGAGCAGGAAGAGGAGCGAAAGTGGACAACCTCTACTGTGAGGTCAATGAAAATATCAAGGCATACGGCGTTGCCGGCCATCGCCACACACCGGAGATCGAGGAGCAGCTTTCCTATGCAGCTGGCTACCCGATCACCCTGAACTTCACCCCGCATCTTGTTCCGATGAACCGCGGCATTCTCGTAACGGCATATGCATCCCTGAAAAAAGATGTGACTTACGAAGAGGTTAAAGCCGTTTATGATAAGTATTATGCCAACGAGCAGTTTGTACGTGTTCTCGATAAGGATGTCTGCCCGCAGACGAAATGGGTCGAGGGAAGCAACTATGTGGATGTCAACTTCAAGATCGATCCGAGAACGAAACGAATCATCATGATGGGTGCGATGGACAACCTGGTCAAAGGCGCAGCAGGACAGGCGGTACAGAATATGAACCTGATGTTCGGCCTGCCGGAAAACGAAGGCCTGTGCATGCCGCCGATGTTCCCGTAAAAAAGACAGAAGCAGACAACAGACGGAATTTACGAAAAGTGAGGATAAAAGAATGAAAAAGATTGAAGGAGGCATCACTGCTGCAAAAGGTTTTCAGGCAGCAGGCGGCGCAGCAGGAATTAAAAAACAGGGCGTAAAGGATATGGCACTTGTCTACAGCGAGGTACCGTGCGTAGCAGCAGGAACCTTTACTACAAACATCGTAAAAGCAGCTCCGGTCAAATGGGACCAGGAGATTGTATACAACCATCCAACCGCACAGGCAATCGTCTGCAACAGCGGAATCGCCAATGCATGCACCGGCGAGGAGGGCTATGGTTACTGCAGAAAAACCGCAGAGGCAGCATCGGCTGCACTTTCCATTCCAGAGGACTCCGTTCTCGTTGCATCGACCGGTGTTATCGGAAAACAGATCCCGATCGATAAGATCGCAGCCGGCGTGGAAATGCTGAAACCGCAGCTTGCAGCTACAAGAGAAGCCGCAGCTACAGCAGCACAGGCGATCATGACAACCGACACCGAGCCGAAGGAAGTTGCTGTTCAGATCGAAATCGGCGGAAAAACCGTAACGATCGGCAGTATGTGCAAGGGCTCCGGCATGATCCATCCGAATATGTGCACCATGCTGAGCTTTGTGGCAACCGATGCCAATATTTCGAAAGAGATGCTGCAGAAAGCACTGAGCGAAGTCGTACCGGACACCTACAACATGGTTTCCGTAGACGGTGATACTTCCACAAACGATACCGTTCTCCTTCTGGCAAACGGTCTTGCCGGAAACCCGGAAATTACGGAAGAAAACGAGGATTACAAGATTTTCAAAGAAGCACTCTTTGAAGTCAATAAAACACAGGCGATGCACATCGCAGGCGACGGCGAGGGCGCAACCGCACTGTTCGAAGTGACGATTCAGGGAGCCGAGAGCAAAGAGCAGGCCGTGACACTGGCAAAATCCGTCATCACATCGAGTCTGACGAAAGCGGCAATCTTCGGCCATGACGCCAACTGGGGAAGAATCCTCTGCGCGATGGGTTACTCCGGAGCAAAATTCGATCCGGAAAATGTAGATCTCTACTTTGAGAGCGCAGCCGGAAAACTGCAGATTATCACGAAAGGTGTTGCCGTTGACTACAGCGAGGAGGAGGCAACGAAGATCCTCTCCGAGCCGAAAGTAACTGCGACCGCCGACATCCACATGGGAGAGGCGACAGCAACGGCATGGGGCTGCGACCTGACCTACGATTACGTAAAAATCAACGCAGATTATCGTTCCTGACCGGATCCGGAACAGGCACGGGAAAAGAGCATAAGAGGAGAAAAAATCATGGTAAATCAGATGTATCTGGACAAAGCAAATGTGCTGATCGAGGCACTTCCTTATATTCAGCGGTTCAATCGCAAAATCATTGTCATCAAATACGGCGGAAGCGCAATGGTGGATGAAGAGTTAAAGAGAAACGTCATCCAGGACGTGGTTCTTCTGAAACTGGTCGGCTTCAAACCGATCATCGTACACGGCGGCGGAAAGGAAATCAGCCGCTGGGTCGGAAAAGTCGGCATGGAACCGAAATTCGTCAACGGCCTTCGTGTAACGGATGCCGATACGATGGAAGTGGCAGAGATGGTGCTGAATAAGGTCAACAAAGAGCTTGTCACCATGATTCAGTCACTCGGAGTTAATGCTGTCGGCATCAGCGGAAAAGACGGCGGAATGTTAAAAGTGGAGAAAAAATATTCCAACGGACAGGATATCGGTTACGTCGGCGAGATCACACAGGTCAACCCACAGATTTTATATGATCTTCTGGAAAAAGATTTTCTTCCGATCGTCTGCCCAATCGGCATGGATGAAAACTATGACAGCTACAACATCAATGCAGATGATGCAGCCTGTGCGATTGCGAGAGCAGTCCACGCAGAAAAATTAGCTTTCTTAACTGATATTGAGGGTGTATACAAAGATCCGAAAGATCCGTCCACACTGATCTCGGAACTGCCGATCTCAGAGGCAAAAAAACTGATCGAAGACGGATACATCGGCGGCGGAATGCTTCCGAAATTAAACAACTGTATTGATGCGATCGAAAACGGAGTTTCCAGAGTGCATATTTTAGACGGACGTATCGCACACTGTCTATTGTTGGAAATCTTTACCAACAAAGGAATTGGAACTGCAATCTTAGGGGATAAGGAGACAAAGTATTATCATGAATAAACAGGATTACATTGATGGAGCAGAGAGTGCGCTTCTTCATACATATAATCGTTTTCCACTGGTCATTGATCATGGGGATGGTGTGTACCTTTATGATACAGACGGAAAAGAGTATCTGGATTTTGCGGCAGGAATCGCCGTGCAGGCATTTGGCTACAACAACAAAGAGTATAACGACGCACTGAAAGCGCAGATCGATAAAGTGATGCACACATCCAATCTGTACTATAATGTCCCGATCATGAATGCGGCAAAAAGGGTATTAAAAGCAAGCCAGATGAATCGTGTTTTCTTTACCAACAGCGGTACAGAGGCGATCGAGGGTGCAATCAAAGCGGCAAAAAAATATGCTTACACCAGAGACGGACATGCAGGACATGAGATCATTGCAATGAACCATTCCTTCCATGGAAGAAGTATCGGAGCATTGTCTGTGACAGGCAATAAACATTATCAGGAACCGTTTGAACCACTGCTTCCCGGAGTAAAATTTGCAGATTTTAATGATCTTGACAGCGTAAAAGCTTTGATTAATGACAAAACCTGTGCTATTATT
>ERZ773276.2273-NODE-2273-length-12168-cov-13.748452_pt1 | contig 12168 bp, 10 predicted proteins | sample MGYA00511386_ERZ773276 | MGnify/ENA primary metagenome ERZ773276 (study PRJEB29015, sample SAMEA2737778) | human gut metagenome | biome: human gut; feature: human-associated habitat; material: faeces | place: China | collected 2012 ...
AGTTGGCCCTTAGCCTGCCCATAAAAGGGCCTTCCTATTGTCGGCTGACCGTTCGCAGGCGCGTCCCCTGAACCCCTCACACCGCAGGTGTGTCCTTCAGGGGGATTTTTTTATGAAAAAAGCAGGGAATCTAAACCATGAAATAAAATCATACCATGATCAAATATTAGCGTTTCATAAATAATTATTAAATAAATTATTGCAGAGTTCAAAATATAGTGATATACTGTTTTCATGAAAAACCAATGATAGCGAGGGCGAGACGTCACGCCAAGAAGGACGCAGCCGGTATCGTTGGGAAATTTAAAGAGTGATGAGGAAACAGCTCTTTATCTGCTATGGGGTAAAGCTAGCATTTGTTTATTGTTTATGTTTCTACAAGGTCCCTGTTTCCGGCCTTGCTTTTTTCGTGCTTTTTTGAAATGTGAGTTGACTAAAACAGGAGATGGTGGGATTTGGGAAAGAAACAGTTGGCCCTGAGGCTGGGAGAAATGGTGCTGGTTCTTCTGGGCATCAGCTTTATCACGTTCTGTCTGGTTATGCTGGCGCCGGGGGATCCGGTGCGTCAGATGATTGCAGGCAATGAAGATATTGTGGTGAGCCAGATAGAAATCGATGCTCTTCGTCATGAGCTGGGACTGGACAAGCCTTTCCTTTTCCAGTATCTGGACTGGCTGGGAAGGGTGCTTCATGGTAATTTCGGCTATTCCTTCATGATGAAGAAGCCGGTACTGGAGGCCCTCATGGGAGGCCTGCCGGCTACCCTGATCCTGGCGCTGGCATCTACTGTGTTTATGCTTGTTTTTTCTATTCCTCTGGGGATTTATACGGCGGTCAAGAAAAACAGCTGGTTTGATTACCTGGTCCGGGGCTTTTCCTTCCTGGGCGTTTCGGTGCCCAATTTCTGGATGGGCCTTATGCTTCTCTGGATTTTTGCCCTGAAGCTGGGAATGCTTCCCATCGTGGGCGGCAGCATTTCTTTAGAAAACCTGATCCTCCCCATGGTGACGCTGGGCGTGGTGATGACGTCCAAGTACACCCGGCAGGTACGGGCGGCGGTGCTGGAAGAATTGAACCAGGACTACGTCATGGGCGCCAGGGCCCGGGGATTTTCGGAATCCCATATCCTCTGGAAGGAAGTGCTTCCCAATGCCCTGCTTCCTCTGGTGACCCTGCTGGGGCTGGCTTTCGGCTCCCTTCTGGGCGGCGCGGCGGTGGTGGAAATCGTATTTTCCTGGCCCGGCCTGGGATATATGGTGGTAGAAGCCATTACCTACCGCGATTTCCAAACGGTGCAGGCCATTGTGCTCTGGATCGCTTTCATGTACATGGTGATTAATCTGGTGGTGGATCTGTCCTATCGCCATCTGGATCCGAGACTTCGGAAAGGAGGCCGGTAATATGGGGAATCTTTGGAAAGGATTCAAAGAACATCGAACCTTCCGGTTCACCAGCCTGCTGGTTATCCTGCTTATCGCCCTGGTGGTGCTGGCGCCGGTGATTGCTCCCTATAACCCCCTGGAAGCGGTGATGAAGGACGCCAACCAGGCGCCTTCCATGGCCCATCTTTTCGGCACGGACAAGCTGGGAAGAGATGTGCTGTCCCGCATTCTCTACGGCGGAGCCTACTCCCTGTCCAGCGTACTGGCCCTGGTGGTCATCATCTTCTGCGTAGGCACCTTTCTGGGCCTTGTGGCCGGCTACTTTGGCGGCCTCATTGACACCGTCATCATGCGTATAGCAGATATGATGATTTCTTTCCCCGGCGTTATCCTGGCCATTGCCATTGCCGGTATCATGGGTGGCAGTCTGGTGAATGCCATGATTGCCCTGACAGCCGTGACCTGGACCAAGTATGCCCGCTTGTCCCGGTCCATGGTTTTGAAAATCAGGAAACGGGATTTCGTGGATGCTGCCATTGTCAGCGGCGGTACCAGTTCCCATATCCTCTGGACCCATATCATGCCCAACGTAGTGCCTATCCTGGTGATTACAGCGGTATCCGACATCGGTGCCATGATGATGGAACTGGCAGGCCTGTCCTTCCTGGGCTTTGGCAGCCAGCCGCCGGCACCGGAATGGGGCCTCATGCTTAACGAGGGCCGTCAGCAGCTGCAGACAGCCCCCTGGCTCATGGTTTTCCCGGGGCTTGCCATCTTCATTTCCGTGGTCATCTTCAACCTCTGGGGCGATGCGCTCCGGGATGTACTGGATCCAAGAGATCAATAGCGGGCCGGCGGGATGGCCGGCAGGCCGCGAAACGGCTCTTTCCATCGTTTTTTTCACGCCTATGGCGTTTATTTCCATATAGAAAGGAAGCGTTCAACAGATGAAATCAATTTACAAGAAAGGTGCTCTTTTGGCTGCAGCTGCTTTGATGGCCTTTGCCATTACGGGGTGCGGCGGATCAGGATCCAATTCCAAAACAGCCAAAGACACCCTCACCGTGGGGGTAACGAACTTTGCAGACAGCCTGGAACCGACAGACAACTACTTCGGCTGGCAGGTCATGCGCTACGGCATCGGCGAATGCCTTGTCCATTTTGATGACAAAATGAATGCAGAGCCCTGGATTGCAGAAAGCTGGAAAGTGTCTGATGACAAAATGTCCTGGACCTTCAAAATCAAGGACATCAAGTTCTCCAACGGCACACCGGTCACCGGCGAAGCAGTGAAGAAATCCATTGAACGTACCTTTGCCAAGGCGCCCCGGGCGAAAGCCATGTTTGAACTGGACCACATCACCGCTGACGGCCAGAACGTGACCATTTATACGAAAAAACCGGTGGCTACTCTGCCAGGCATGCTGGGGGATCCGCTCTTCATCATTGTGGACACCGATTCCGACGGCAAAGTGGACTTTGCAAAGCAGGGCCCCGTTTCCACAGGCCCCTACATGGTGAAATCCTTCTCCAAGGCCAAGACAGAACTGGATGCCAACCCCCATTACTATGACAAGGTGCCCTTCGCTCACGCCCAGATCAATACCATTGACGATCCCAATACCCGGGCCATGGCTCTCCAGAAGGGCGAAATCGATGTGGCTGTCAACATTGCCCCCGGCGATATGCAGCTTTTCCAGGATAAGAATAAATTCACCGTGAGCACCATTTCCTCCATTCGCGACGTGCTGGCCCGCCTGAACGTTTCCAATGGCAAGCCCCTGGCTGACAAGAATGTAAGAAAGGCACTCCTCCAGTCCCTGGACCGGGATACCTACTGCAAGGTGCTCCTGAAAGACACCTTTACTCCTGGCGGCCCTCTGCTTCCGCCGTCTGTGGACTACGGCTTTGACAAACTGAAGGCGGAATATCCGGATAACTACAATGTGGAAAATGCGAAGAAACTGCTGGCAGACGCTGGATGGAAGGATACCGACGGCGACGGCTATGTGGATAAAGACGGCAAGAACCTGGAACTGGATTTCATTTACTACAGCGGACGCGCAGAACTGCCTCTCTTTGCAGAAGCCACCCAGTCGGATGCCAAGAAAGTAGGCATCAAGGTGAACCTGAAGAACGTGGACTACAACGTCCTTGACGGCATTGGCACCCGCGGCGAATACGACCTGCTCATTTCCAACGTACTGGCCGAGCAGGCAGGGGATCCGGAAGTTTTCATCAACATGTACTGGAAGACCAATGTAAACGGCAGCAACCCCCAGAACGGCTCGGGCTACAGCAATCCTGCCTATGATGCTCTCTCTGACCAGCTGAGCCAGGAATTCGACCCGGCGAAGAGAAAGGAAATCATCGAACAGATGGAAAAAATCATTCAGGACGATGCGGCTACCCTGGTCTTTGGCTACCCCCAGACCAATATGATTTCCAGTAAGAAGGTAAAGAATGCGGACATTAAGCCCTGCGACTATTACTGGGTAACAAAGAGCATCGTTCCGGCAGAATAAGAGCTGCTGTCCGCTTACCGCTTGTGCGGGAAGGGGCTGCGAAGCGGTAGAAGCCGGTACTATAAAACTTGCGGCAAAGCCGCCACCACAACCCTCGGCCCAAAGGGCCGGTCAATCCTAAGAACCTTTCCCCTATGAACTCTCTGAACCTTCTGAACCCTCGCGCCCACAGGCGCATCCATAGTATTCATCATTCACAGGAGCCAATATGCTGTTAGAAATCAATGATCTGGGCATTGCCTATGGTAAGGCAGAGCCTGTAGTACGCCACGTTTCCTTTACGTTAGACCAGGGAGAAATCCTTGCCATTGTAGGGGAATCGGGGTCAGGAAAGACCACGGTCATCCGTGCCATCCAGCATGTGCTGCCTGGAGGCGGGCACATTGCGGAGGGCACCATGATTTTTGAAGGAGAAGACACCCGGAAGCAGTCTGCCGAAAAGCACCGCAGTCTGGATGGGAAGGACGTTTCCATGATATTCCAGGACAGCGGGGCCATGATGAATCCCATCCGGCCCATTGGCGTCCAGTTCCGGGAGTACCTGGCCCTTCACGGCATGACCGATGAAAAAGAAGCCCACCAGCGCATGGTGGACATGCTCTCCATGGTGCGGCTGCCGGACCCGGAGCAGATTCTGAAAAGCTACACCTTCGAGCTCTCCGGCGGCATGCGCCAGCGCGTGGGCATTGCCATGGCCATGGCCTTCCATCCGAAACTTCTCCTGGCCGACGAACCCACCAGCGCCCTGGATGTAACCACCCAGGCAGCCATTGTGAAGGAAATGATGGAAGTAAGGAAAAAGATGAACACCGCCATTATCATCGTCACCCATAACATGGGGGTGGCAGCCTATATGGCAGACCGCATCATGGTGATGAGACAGGGCCGGGTGGTGGAATACGGGAAAGCAGAAGATGTTATTTATCATCCCAAAGAAGACTATACGAAAATGCTTCTGGCTGCTGTACCGGTGCTGGGAGGTGAAACGGCATGAAGGGATATGGAGAAGAAATCCTCCGCATGGAAGATATTGTCAAAACCTTCGACCTGGGCGGCGGGAAAAAGCTGACAGCTTCTGATCATGTGACCATCAGCCTCCACAAAGGAGAAACCCTGGGAATCGTAGGCGAGTCAGGCTCCGGGAAATCCACCCTGGCCAAAATTCTGACCCGGCTCTACACCATGGACAGCGGGCGCATCCTCCTTCACGGGAAAGACATGACTGCCCTGAAGGGCGAGGAATTCCGGCAGGCCAGGAAGAATATCCAAATGGTTTTCCAGGATCCCTCTACAGCCTTCGACCCCAAACAGCGGGTCCGGGATATTATCTGCGAGCCCCTGATGAACTACGGCCTCATCGGAAAAGAAAAGGTGGATGAAAAAGCGCGGGAAATGCTCCGCCTCGTGGATCTGCCCGAGGAATTTGCAGACCGCTATCCCAACAGCATGTCCGGCGGACAGCGGCAGCGTATCGCCGTTGCCCGGGCCCTGGTGCTGAAGCCGGAAATCATTATCTGTGACGAAGCCACCAGTGCCCTGGACATGTCGGTACAGAAGACGGTGATCGAACTCCTTCACCGTCTGCAGCTGGAAACAGGGGTGGCCTACTTCTTCATCTGCCACGACCTGGCCCTGGCCAATATGTTCTGTGACAACATCGTGGTCATGCAGCATGGCAGGGTAGTAGAAAAAATCAAAGACCTGTCCGAAGCGAAAGATCCCTATTCCAAAAAACTCCTGGCTTCCGTCTTCACCATTGAAGAAGGCAAAAACAAAGTCCTGCCGGATGAACTGTTCGGCTGAAAGGCAGCAGGGGCTGGCTTGTTCCCTGCCGGCAGAAAAGGCCATAGTGCCACGCCGGACAGGAAACCATTCGCAAACCGTTTCCTGCGGGTAAGGAATACCATCAGTGTCCTACCGGACAGGAAACTTTATGCGAACAGTTTCCTGCCGGCAAGAAACACACTGTTCCCAAGCCGGACAGGAAACCTATTATATCAAAGGAGAGTACATTATGAAGAAAATCATGGTCCTGGCTGCAGCGGCAGCCCTGACTGCCGGCGTTTCCGCCCTGGCAGCCAATCCCTTTTCCGATGTAAGCACCGATGACTGGGCTTACCAGGCGGTATCCGACCTGTCTGACCAGGGAGTGGTGGAAGGATACCCTGACGGCACCTTCAAAGGGGAAAGAAATATCACCCGCTTTGAACTGGCCCAGATCATTGCCCGCCTTATGGCAAAGGAAGATCAGCTGAATGCAGAGCAGCGTGCCACCCTGGATAAGCTGGCCGGTGAATATGCCGACGAGCTCTCCAACCTTGGCGTCCGCGTATCCAATCTGGAAAAGAAAGCGGGCAATCTGTACTGGTCCGGCGATGCTAAAATGTGGTATATTAACAACTCCAAGGAAACCCGCGCAGATACCTGGAAAGGCCGTATGAGAATCAAAGTGAAGGGCCAGGTGAATGACTCTACCTATGTACAGGGCCGTATCAAGAACCAGATGGATTTCAAAGGGGACGATACGTCTAAGACCGTCATGGACTGGCTCTATGTGAATCATACCTTCGGCGATGCCAATGTGACCCTGGGCCGCATGCCTGTCACCATTTATGACGGCTTCATGTTCGACGCAACCCTGAAGGGGGCAAAACTGGCCTACGGCAGGAATGCATTTGATGCCTCCGTTTCCTTCGGACGTCTCATGAATAATGGATGGCTGTATGACTCCTCCACCTTCGACACTTTCCTGGCGGAAGCAGGCTATGACTTCGGTGCTGCCAAACTGCGGGCAGCCTATGTGAAGCTGCCGGGAGACAAGGGCAAGGAAACAGCCCACTTTGACAATATGTGGAGTACCCACCTTTCCATTCCGGTGGACAATTTCCAGATTTTCGGCGAATACTGGGATTCCAATGCCAAAAAGGCAGACAAGTCCTGGCAGGCAGGCCTGGGATACAGCAATTTCTCCATGAAGAAACCGGGCTCCTTCGATCTTAATGTGGCCTACAACAAGGTGGGCTATAATGCCAACCTCGATGGCACCACCTATGATACAGGGGAAATCTGGAACGGCATAGCGAAAGACAAGACCCTTACCTACTGGAGCGTCTTCGGCGATGTGGCTCTCATGAAGAATGTGTCCCTCCATGGTGAATATGCCTTTGACCTGGACAATCAGAAGGATGGATTTGATGATAAAGCCTGGACCCTGGCACTGAACTATAAATATTGATGGGGATTTCCTGCGGTTTCATCTGCGGGATGCCGGTACCAATGAAAAAGACTCTGCCTTTCAGGGCAGAGCCTTTTTTGTACCCGGGAGAGGATGCATGGGATTTCCTTCCTCCTACGGGGCTGCTATCGGCCTTTTAATGAGTATTTTCGCATAGATAATTAAAAAGAGTTGAAAAATTAAAGCTGAATAATTAGAGAAAATAATATATAGTTAATATAAATAATTTATAAATCGTTATAATATAAAAATTAGAGGGAGGCTTCTATGAATAACTGGAAGAAACTGGCAGCTGCTGTCATTCTGGCAGGGGCCGTCGTCATGATTCAGGGGTGCGGCGGAAACGGGGAAGAAGCAAAAAGCATGGAAAAAGGCAAGGTATGGAAGGCAGCCACGGAAGCGGCCTATCCGCCCTTCCGCTATGTGGATGAGAACAGGAACCTGGTGGGCTTTGAGGTCGACCTGCTCAAGGAAATCGGCCGCAGAACCGGAGTGACCATCGAGTTCAGGGATATGCCCTTTGACAGACTGCTGGATGCGGTGGCCGGAAAACAGGTGGACATGGCCATAGGGGCTATCACAGTGACGAAAGAAAGAGAGAAACTGGTGGCCTTTTCAGACTCCTACTACCGGCTGAGCGGATACTCTCTCCTTGTAAAAAAAGGAAATCCGCCGGTGCGGAATGAAGAAGAACTGGCTGGCAAAGTGGTGGCGGCCAAAAGGGGATCTACCAGTGAAGCCAGGGCAAAAGCCCAAAATCCCAAAGAAATCATATCCATGGACCATTATGAGGACATTTTCAAAGCCCTGGAAGCAGGAAAAGCGGACGTGGGCATTACAGGAGACCAGGCGGCCCTTTACGAACTGGAGCATGGCGGCAGCAGCCGGCTGTCCCTGTCCGGTACCATTCCTACGGAAGACAATTTTGCGATTGCCCTTTCCAAAGATAATCCTCAGCTGAAGAAGGAAATCAATGAGGCCCTGAAAAGCATGATGGATGACGGCACCTATGACAACCTGGCCCATAAATGGTTCTTTGTCAAAGCGGCTGACAAAGAATGAACCCATCACAGGCCAATCAAAAATTGTGCGGAAATGAGAAATTTCTGCACAGTTTTTTGATTTCTTTTATCCCGCATCGGGAAGAAAGCCCCTCTTTGCGGAAAGGCGGTTCACCAGAAAGGCGGCGCAGGAGGCGCGGATGACCTGGTCAATGAAAAGGGCGCACCAGGTGCCGATGAGGCCCATGTCCAGCACATAAATGAAGAAGGCTGTCATGAGAGGCCTGAGGAAGGTGATGGACAGGAAAGAATAGGCCGCCACCTGGGCCGTCTGTCCGCTGCCCCGGAGGATACCGGCGCCCCAGAGAGCCAGCGCCTCGGGGTAGCTCACCAGGGCGATGAAAACCATGATGGGGCCCGCCAGCACGTGAAGAGCAGGATCGGAAGAATAGATAGAAAAGAGGGAGTCCTCAAAGAAAAGAATGCTGACGCAGGCTGCCGTGGAAAGGAGCAGGCACCAGCGTAGCCCTCTTTTCCGGTACTGCTGCCAGTCGGCCATGCTGCCCCGTCCTACAGCCTGCCCGGCACTCACCATGCCTGCTTTGCCGAAGCCCATAATGAAATCATAGTAAATATCGCAGATATTCATGCAGATGCTGTGCACCGCGAAGGGCACCGTACCTAGGCCGGCGGCCATACGGGAAAAGAGCACCATGCCCATGCGCTCGCTGCCCTGCTCGCTTAATACACTGCCGAAAAGGGGACCCACCTTTTTGAAATAGGCGGCATCAGGAATCCAGCGGCCGCCATGGAAGAAGCCTTCCCGTTTCAGAAGGAACCAGGCATAGAGAAGAGAGAAAAGAGTGCCGGCGGCGGTGCCTATGGCAGCACCAAAAACGCCATAGGCAGGTACAGGCCCCAGCCCCCGGATGAGGAGAAAACTCAGCGCCGCGTTCAGCAGATTTCCGCAGATATTGGTTTTCATGATGGAAGCCGTATTTCCATACCCCAGCTGCACCGCCTGCAGAATGAGAGTAAGGGAAGTGAAATACACCGCCAGAAGAGCCAGGGGGCTGTACTCCATGGCCAGGGGCAGGTAATCGGAAGAGGCGCCCATGAGGATTAATATATCTTCCAGGAAAATGAAAAAAATCCCGTGCAGCAGTCCCAGGGCCAGGGCACCCAGGAAAAGAGACTTCTTCAGAAGATCCGCCGACGGCTCCTTCTCTCCCCGGCCTGCATAGTTACAGGACACCAGGGTCACCGCCGAAGCCAGGGAACGGGAAAAGCAGAGAAGGATGAGCCGGGGCTGGAGAAAGATGCTCACTGCAGCCACAGAAAGGCTCCCCAGAGCTCCCACCAGTATGAGGTCCGTGGAAGCAAGGAGAATCATAAACAGCCCCTCCAGTGCGGCAGGCAGTGCGATTTTCAGGTAATGTCTGTCGTAACAGTTCATGGGAAATCCTTAAAATACAATATTAAAACATTAAATTAATATAACAATATTGTACAGGAAAATGAGAAAACAGGCAACTTGATTCTTTCAAGTCTCCCTGTCCGCGGTCCGCTTATGGACAAGCCCCTTTGGGGATTGAGGGTTCAGGCGCCTTTGGAGCGGTCGGGGTCGGGGGCGGGATCGGGACCGGGACCTGGGTGGTGCTTGCCGGTATTCCCGAAGGGGCCTGCGCCTGCGGCGCAGAGGGGCATATGGCATCCATCGGGCCTCCGGCCCTCGGTGCCAAAGGTTGTATAGAAGGGTTGCATCGCTTCGCTCAGGGGAAAGGCCTCGGTAGGCGCCTTTTAAAAAGAAGGGGCACCATTATGATAAAACCTTTACAACCGCCCTTACGGGCGAAAGAAAACAGGCAAACCGCCCTTCCGGCGATGGAAATGCACCCCTATCCCCGCCTGCGGCGGTACTTCCCCCGAAGGGGGAAGTCTGCTCTCCGCTTTCTTTAGTGCTAACTTAAGTAGCTCATTGTATAGCGCCGCTAGAACTTCCCCCTCCGGGGGAAGTGGTGGCGCCAGCCACCGATAGGGGTGCATTTCCACGAGCGAAGCGAGGTTTTGCGGTTTTCCATTCTGCGAAGCAGAATCATAAAACTTCATCGCCCAAAGGGCGATACCATCACCCTCGGCCCAAAGGGCCGTCGCCCCCTTCTACACAACCTGCCGCCGACAGGCGGCCATAACCCTCGGGCCAAAGCCCCGTCAACCCTCACACCGCAGGTGTGTCCAATGAACCTTCACACCGAAGGCGTGTCCCCGCAAAAATCACATGACAACCACTGGTATTTGATGTACAATAAAAACATTGGATTATGATAGCATAGGTTTATAGGACCTTTATTTAGAAAAGAGGACATATATGAAACATAGTAAAATCGCTGCTCTTCTCTGCGTTCTGGCTATGGCCGGCGCTGGAGCTCCCTCTGTATGGGCAGAAGAACCATCTGCACCGGTGGTGAATGCACTGAAGGATGCCGATACGGCTGCCCAGACGGGGGACACAGCTGCCAAAGCGCCGGAGGTGAATTACACCGACGCACTGCTGAAAGGTCTGTCTCTCACCCTTCCGGACGTGGAAAAATCGGTGGAATCAGGCACTTTCAAGAACCTTTCCCCGGAAGCGCCGAAGCCGGTAGTAGAACCTGCTCCTGAGCCGGAGCCTCTTCCGGAACCGGAACCTGAGCCGGAGCCGGAACCGGAGCCTGAACCCGAACCGGCGCCGGCAGCCAAGTACACCGCCGACCAGGGGGATACAGCCAACGAAATCGACAGCGACGGCACCTATGACGGCATGACCTACACCTCCACCAAGGCTGATGAAAACGCCCTCCGCGTATCCATGGCCTACATCAGCGCCAAAGGAGACACCATCACCAAATCCGGCGACGTGGACGACGTCACCAATTCCGACCTCTACGGCAAAAACGCCGCCCTCCTGGTGACCCACGGCGGCCACGGCGCCTTCTCCGATACAAAGATTTCCACCACCGGAAACGGAGCCACCGCAGCTTATGGCTACAGCAAGGGCACCTACATCAATCTCACCGATTCCACCGTAGACACCACAGGAAACTTCGCACCTGCTGCAGAAGCGGCTGAAAAAGCCATGATGAAACTGGCTGGCACTACAGCCTCCACCACAGGCTACGGCTCCCCGGCCATCAAAGTTTCCAAAAACGGCGGCATCATCCTGGCTGAAAACAGCCATTTCACCACCACCGGACAGGAATCCCACGGCGTATACAGCAGCGGCGATGTCACTTTGACCGGCAGCACCGTGAACGCCCAGGCTACCAAGGCAGCTGTGGTGAAGAACAACAATACCCTTTCTCTGGAAAATTCCACCCTGGAAGGCAATGAAACCAACTCCGTGCCCTACAACATCGTTCTCTATTCCGACGAATCAGCCATCGGCACCATGGGCACCCAGCAGTTCAACGCCAAAGACTCCACCCTTATTTCCCATAAAGGCGGCATGTTCTACATCACCAGCACCCACGGCAGAGTAACCCTGGAAAATACCACCATCCAGCAGGATGGAACCCTTCCCGTATTCACCGTCACCGGCAACGACGGCTCCTTCGGTTGGGGAGAAGCCGGCAGCAACGGCGGCCACGTGCAGATCGTACTGGTGAAACAGAACCTCACCGGCAATATTCTGGTAGACTCCATTTCTGACGTAAACATGAACATCACCGATGGCTCCGTATGGACCGGCGCCATCCACATCGTTCCCAACGCCCAGAACGGCGATGCCTACCACACCAATGCGGACATCTTCATTGCAGCAGGCTCCACCTGGGACCTCACTGAAGACAGCGAAGTTACCACGGTTTCCAACCTGGGCACCATCAACTATAACGGACATACCATCAAACTGGCCGATGGCACAGTGATGAAGGCATAGGGAAATAGAAATCAGGCGGCGCGAAAGCGCCGCTTTTTGGCGTTTTATGGACATATGGACAAGCCCCTATGGGGCTTGAGGGTTGACGGCCCGCTGGGCCGAAGGTTCT
>ERZ773276.2277-NODE-2277-length-12145-cov-3.320099_pt1 | contig 12145 bp, 10 predicted proteins | sample MGYA00511386_ERZ773276 | MGnify/ENA primary metagenome ERZ773276 (study PRJEB29015, sample SAMEA2737778) | human gut metagenome | biome: human gut; feature: human-associated habitat; material: faeces | place: China | collected 2012 ...
CCTGATCCAGGGAACCGTTCTCTTCTCCGCGATCATGTTCGTCTTCTGTAACATGTTAGTCGATATCGCTTATGCGATCCTGAATCCGAAAGTAAAACTGGAAAAGGGGTGATAGACCATGACATTATTCAGGAAAAAACCTGCTGCTGCCGCAGCTTCTTCCACATCCGGCGATGCTCTTGGAAAAGACGCCAACATCGCAATGCTCTTAAAAGAACGAAATGCCAACAATGCATGGCATAAATTAACCAGAAATAAGACTGCTCTCGTGGGCTTCTTCATCGTTGCCTTCATGGTCATCCTCGCCGTGTTTGCTCCTCTCATCGCGCCGTATGACCCGAATGCGATCAATCCTGTTCTGCCGTTTAAGGGGATCGGAACGCCGGGACATCTCTTCGGAACGGACGATCTCGGACGTGATATCTTATCCCGTATCATCTATGGCTCCCGCGTCTCCATGATCGTCGCCGTCGGTGCCACGATCGTCGGCGCTTTCATCGGCGTACTCATCGGACTCACTGCCGGATATTTCGGTGGATGGATCGATTCCGTTCTCATGAGAGTCATGGACGGCATGTTCTCCTTCCCATTTATCCTGTTAGCCATGATCCTGATCACCGTTCTCGGAAACGGCGTCATGAACGTCATCCTGGCGATCGGTATCGCGAGTGTTCCGGGATTTGCCCGTGTCACGAGAGGTCAGGTCCTGATCGTAAAGGAAGAGGAATACTGCAACGCCTGCCGCGTTGTCGGCGTCTCCCCGGTGAGACTCTTATTCTTACATATTTTACCGAACTGCGTATCCCAGATCATCGTGTACGCAACACTCCGTATCGCAAGTGCGATCATTTCCGAAGCTTCCTTAAGCTTCCTCGGACTCGGCATCGCGCTTCCGACCGCCTCCTGGGGCAGCATTCTCCGTGTCGGCCGTGACTGTCTGACAACCGCCCCGCACGTTGCGGGAACCGCAGGCGCGTTTATCCTCGTGACCGTTATCGGTTTCAACCTGTTGGGCGATGGTATCCGTGATGTCATGGATCCGAAAATGAAACAGTAGGAGGTGCAGGTTATGAGTGAAAACGATGTTATCTTAAAAGTAAATGGATTAAAAACATATTTCTATCAGGCGAGCGGCATTTCCAAAGCCGTCGATGGCGTAAGCTTCAGCCTGCGTCAGGGCACGACCATGGGAATCGTAGGTGAGTCCGGTTCCGGAAAGAGCGTCACAAGTGCCTCCGTGATGCGGCTCATGCCGTCAAAGACCGGAAAGATCGTAGATGGCTCCATCATCTTCGACGGTGTGGACATCCGGAATCTCTCTGAGGCACAGATGGAAAAGTTCCGCGGCGATGAGTGCTGCATGATCTTCCAGAACCCGATGACTTCCCTCGATCCGGTATTCAAGATCGGCCACCAGATGGTGGAAATGATCAGAGAGCATGAAAAGATCAGCAAAAAAGATGCCTGGGCCAAAGCCGTTGAAGCCTTGAAGCTTGTCGGCATCCCGGAAGCCGAGAAACGAATGGACGCGTATCCACATGAGCTTTCCGGCGGTATGTGCCAGCGTGTCATCATCGCCATGGCTGTCTGCGGACATCCGAAGCTCATCATCGCTGATGAGCCGACGACCGCCCTCGATGTGACCGTACAGGCACAGGTTCTTGAGCTTTTAAAGGATCTCCAGAAGAAGCTCAACACAGCGATCTTACTCATCACCCACAACCTCGGCGTTGTCTGGGAGATGTGCGACACCGTCATGGTCATGTATGCAGGAAATACCGTAGAATACGCGGATACAAAGACGCTCTACAAAGAGCCGCTTCACCCGTACACCTGGGGTCTTTTAGACTCCATGCCGAAACTCAGCAGCTCCACAAAGGAGGACTTAAAGACGATCCCGGGCACACCGCCGGATCTCCGCCTTACCGGCCACTGCTGCAACTTTTATAACCGCTGTCCTTACGCGACGGAGATCTGCAGACAGCAGGTACCACCGCTTAAGGAAGTCGCTCCCGGACATTTCGTGGCATGCCACAGACAGGACGGCGAGCACAGATTAACACGAGGGGAAGTGAATGTGACATGCAAAAAAATGTAATCATGAGCGTCGATCATCTCAGTAAGGATTTCGTGATCCGCGGGAAGAAATTAGGGGAAAAGAGTAAGCTTCTCCACGCATTGAGCGATGTTTCTTTTGATATTTATGAGGGTGAAACCCTTGGTATCATCGGTGAGTCCGGATGCGGCAAATCCACGCTTGGCCGCTGTCTTGTAAAGCTCCACAAGCCGTCCGCCGGAACGATCACCTACAACGGAAAGGATCTCTGGAACCTGCCGGTCTACGAGCGCGAGGCGGCCCGCAGGGATATCCAGATGATCTTTCAGGATCCGTATTCCTCTCTGGACCCGAGAAAAACAGCTTCCTACTCCATTGAGGAAGCGATGAAGGTCCATCACATCGGTGACACCGCAAGGGAACGCCGCCAGAAAGCGTTAGAGTCTCTTCAGGAGGTCGGTCTCGACATCCAGCACATGGAGCGCTATCCCCACGAGTTCTCCGGTGGCCAGAGACAGCGTGTGAACATTGCCCGCGCCCTCTCCATGGAACCGAAGATCATCGTCTGCGACGAGCCGGTATCCGCACTGGACGTTTCAATCCAGGCACAGGTCATCAACCTCTTCCGCCGCCTGCAGAAGCAGTTTAACCTGACTTATGTTTTCATCTCCCATGACCTCGGCATCATCAAGTACATCAGCGACCGGATCATGATCATGTATCTGGGACGTGTCATGGAGTTCTACACTTCGGAGGGAATCTACGCAGATCCGAAGCACCCGTACACTAAGGCGCTGCTCTCCGCGATCCCGCCGGAAAGCCCCTTTGATAAAAAAGAACGCCTGCCCCTCACCGGCGATATTCCGAGCCCCATCGGGGATCAGGTAGGCTGCCCGCTCGCAGGCCGCTGCCCGCACTGCACGGAGCGCTGTAAGAAAGAAATTCCAAAGCTTGTGGACACCGGCGACGGACATATGGTAGCATGTTTCTTATACGAATAAAATCTCACAAATATCTTGATCCTTACAATTTTTATATTTAGGAGGAGTAATACACAATGGTAGATTCTAAAAAATTAATTTCTCTGGTCGAAAAATACGAAAAACTGATCTATGACACCGCTGACCATATCTGGGCGCACCCGGAGACGGGATACCGCGAATGGAAGACTTCTGCCTACATGGAACAACATTTTGAGGAGCTTGGATACACGCTGACCAAGGCCGGCAACATCCCGGGATTCTACACAGATCTCGACACCGGAAAGCCGGGTCCGAAGATCGCGATCCTCGGCGAGCTGGACTCCCTGATCGTTGCAAACCACCCGTGCTGTGATCCGGAGACCCATTACGTCCACGCCTGCGGCCATCATGCCCAGTGTGCCGTTCTTCTCGGAACTGCCGCTGCCTTAAAGGAGCCAGGCGCTCTCGACGGTCTCTGCGGATCCATCCGTTTCATCTCCGTTCCGGCTGAGGAGCTTATTGAGCTTGGATACCGCGAAAGCTTAAGAAAACAGGGCATCATCAAATATTTCGGTGGAAAAGTTGAATTCATCCATCGCGGATACTTTGACGGTGTCGATATGGCGATGATGATCCATTCCGGCAAGCTCCCGGAAGGAAAAGCGCTCTCCATCAGCGACGGATGCAACGGCTGTGTCACAAAAAATATCACATTCAAAGGGATTTCCGCCCACGCAGGCGGCTCGCCGGAGAACGGCAGAAATGCCCTCTACGCCGCAACCTGCGCTTTAAACTCCGTCAATGCCCTTCGTGAGACATTCACAGACAATGACCATATCCGTTTTCACCCGATCATCACAGAGGCCGGTCTCGCCGTCAATGCGATCCCGGAGACAGCGAAGGTGGAATCCTATGTGCGCGGAGCTTCCTTCGACGCGATCCGCAAATACAATACAAAAGTAAATCAGGCTCTCGCCGCTTCCGCCGCTGCGATCGGCTGCAATGTGGAGCTTGATGACCATCCGGGCTACTTCCCGTTAAATAACGATAAAAATATGGCCGCTGTCATGAAAGAGGCTATGGAGACTGTTGCAGGCCCTGACAGCGTCGTTGAGGGCGGCTGGGGAACCGGCAGCACCGATATGGGCGATGTGTCCGCTATCATGCCGGTCCTTCACCCGCACGCAAACGGTTCCATCGGAACAGGTCATGGCAAAGATTACTATGTTCAGGATAAGAAGCTCGGCTGTCTCTATCCGGCAGAATGCCTTGTGCTCACCGCCGCAAAGCTTCTTGCGGACGATGCCTCTCTCGGAAAGAAAGTCATCGCGGAAGCAAAACCATATTTCAAGTCAAAAGAAGAGTATCTTGCCGCCATCGATGCAATCACCATGGATAAGGATGCTGTTGTATACAACGAGGACGGTACGATCACTCTTAACTTTACAAAATAGATTTCAACCGGTCTTATCAAACATTTATTCTGCTTTTATCTGCGTTAGATTTACGGAAAGGACGGGAGATCTTGTATGAAAAACTTTGTTATCACAGTTGCCAGAGGATTCGGCTCCGGCGGACGTGCAATCGCCGCCAAGCTGGCGGATGAACTGAATATCCACAGCTACGACAATCGTATCCTGACGCTCGCTTCCCAGTACAGCGGTTATCCGGAACATTACTTTAAAGAGGCCGACGAGACCTTAAACGGCAGTCTGATCACGAAGCAGCTTCAGGCACTGCCGAAACGCCATTCACCGACCGGTGAGTTATCGAGATTTACTTCAGATGACCGGCTCTTCGAGTACCAGAAGATCATTATTGAGAAGCTTGCCTCGTCGGAGTCCTGTGTCATCGTCGGCAAATGTGCTGATTATATCCTTAAGGACTATGACAACGTGGTCAGCATCTATGTGGAGGCACCGAGAAGCTATACCCTGCGCCGTGTCATGGAACGCATGGATGACATTACTGTCGAGGAAGCGCACCATCTGATCACGAAAACGGACAAGTACCGCGCGGACTATTATAAGTATTACACCGGCGGCAACTACTGGACAAATCCGGTCAACTATGACCTGACCTTCAACAACGCCAGACTCGGTGACGATCGCTGCGTGAAGCTTGTTCTCGAGTGTATGAAGTTGAAATTTGGGGATGATTTCAAAGAATATATGAAGAGTATCGGAAAAGATATTTGATATGCTATTTCACTTAATTTTGTAATACCGGCACCGGGGTCTTTCCAATCCTGTCCCCGTGCCCGGGTTCCCCGCCGCGTTCCCCTCTCTCTCGCGCGGCGGGGATATTTTATTTCTCTAAATTCTCAAAATACGCTCTCAGCTCATCCACCAGCTCACCGAACTCTTTTCCGGTCTCATCCAGTGTGATGTCCGCATATTTCTCGTAGTACGGAAGTCTCTCATTGTAGAGATCCCGGAGTGTCATGCCGTCCTTTAAGACAACACCGCGGTCCACAAGGTTCCCGAGACGTGATTCCAGATCCTCATAGCGAAGCTTCAGGTACACGATCGTCGCGGTCTCTTTGTAGTGTTCCATGGCCTTCGCCTCATAGATCACACTACCGCCCGGCGCGATCACGGACTTCTCTACATCCAGCTCCAGGTTTGCCTGCTCCTCGACACGCAGGAAACCGTCATCGCCCTCTTCCGCGATGATCTCCTTCAAAAGCTTTCCGGTCTTCTCCTGGATCACAAGATCCACATCCACGAAGGAATATCCAAGACGCTTCGCAAGAAGCACGCCGATGGTGCTCTTTCCGGACGCCGGCATTCCGATCATCAGAATATTTTTTTTCTTCATAACTTATGCCTCGCTCTTTTGTCTGTCGCTGTAATTATCTCTGGTTAACTGTTCCGTATGACTGCAGTCACTCTGCAGACTACTTCTGTCTCTTCTTATCATTCCGCGGACCGTCGGATTTCTGACTATTCGCCTTTCTGGTTTGTTCCGGCCGGGTAGTTGCTTTCTTTCCGCCGTTCACGTCTGCAGACTTTCGAACTTTCCCGGCACCTCCGGCTTTTTCCGCTGATTTTGAAGTTTTCCTGCCAGCCTTCGCACCCTTTTCCGCTGATTTTGAAGTTTTCCTGCCAGCCTTCGCACCCTTTTCCTGCTTTCTCACGCTGTACCCGAAGCTTCCCAGCTCCTCGCCCATCCCATAATATCTTCCATGGGAATAGGCTAACGGCTTCGCCATGGAAAGATGGAAGGTGTCCTTCTCATCCATGTACGCTTCGTCCACATCCACCGCCACGACATCGGCGATAAACATATGATGGCTTCCCAGCTCTTCCACCTTCACAACGCGGCACTCGATGTTCACCGGGCTCTCTTTGATCACCGGTACATCCACCACGTTCGCCTTCTCCGGGGTCAGCCCGGTCTCTTTCCACTTATCCACGTCGCGCCCGGAGCGCACGCCGCAGTAGTCTGTCGCCCAGGCCATAGACTCCGTCGTCAGGTTTACGACGAACTCCCCAGTTTCCTTCATCATATGGTAGGAGTGTCGTTCCGACCGGACACTGATGGACAGCATCGGCGGATTCGTACAGATGGTTCCCGCCCATGCCACCGTAAAAATATTCGAATTTCCTTCCCGGTCAGCCACCGTCACAAGGACAGCCGGAACCGGGTACAGCATATTTCCTGGTTTAAACTGTCGTTTTCCCATCTTTACAGATCCTGCCTTTCTTCAATCGCGACCTTTCCGGCCTCTCACACCTGCAGTGTCTGCTATCCGCACTTCCTTTCAAATGCGTAACAACTGCTGCTCCCAACTTATAAATACGGCAGCCCGGTCATGACTTCTCCCGATCCGACCGTGTCAGACAACCGGGCTGCTGCAAAAAATTTGCTACTGTAATGCCATCATGATCTGCGGCGCAAGCTGTTTCTTTCTGGAAACAACGCCCGGAAGCTTCACGATTCCGGTCTGTCCGCTGACGTTCTCCATATCCTCATCCTTTACATGGAACGCATTGGCAATAAGCTGCTCCGCTCCCTGTCCGGTGCAGATCAGATCTGTGGACTCTGTCAGAATGTTTGTGAGCATGAAGAACATCATGTCGATCTCATGCTGCTCTCTCTCTTTCTCCGTGTATGCGGACATTCTTGTTCTCAGATCCTTGAGCTCCACTGCATTTAAGGAGGTGATCTGGCCGATTCCGAATACGGAATTTCCTACTGTGAATCTCTTAAAATCCTGGTAGAAAATATCGCCGTCGGATTTTCCCTTCAGGTTGCTTCCTGCGGAGAACATGTCGATGGCGTACTTCTCGATATCGAGACCAGCGATCTGCGCGAGCGCAAGTCCGGCTGCCTTATCGATCGGTGTGCAGGTCGGGGAACGGAATAACAGGGTATCGGAGATGATCGCACTGCATAAGAGTCCTGCCGTTGTCTTGTCGATCTCTATGTGGTTCTCCTGGTACATCTGGTAGATGATGGTCGCGGTGCAGCCGAGGGGCTGGTTTCTGAAGAATACCGGGGACATGGTCTCAACAGTTCCGAGACGATGATGGTCGATGATCTCGCGGATATCGGCGCTCTCCATGCCCTCTACGGCCTGGCTCTTCTCGTTGTGGTCCACAAGGATGATACTCTTTCCCTTTGCGCCTAAGAGGTTACGTCTGGAGATCATGCCGATGTACTTTCCGTCAGAATCAAGAATCGGGAAATCGCGGTGTCTCTTGCTCGCCATGATCTCGCGGATATCGTCGAGGTAATCTTCCTCAGAGAATTCGATGATGTTTTCCTTCGTCATAAAGTAGCTGATCGGCATGGACTGGTTGATCAGACGGGCTGTTGTGTAGGTGTCATACGGTGTCGTAATGACTGCACAGCCGCGCTCCTGTGCCAGTTTGCGGATCGTAAGGGATACACCTGCGCCCTCGCAGACGATAATGCAGCCTGCTTCCATCTCGATGGCGCAAAGCTGGGACTCATAACGGTTTCCGAGGATGACCAGGTCATGTTTTTCGATATAGTTCTCCATCAGGTCCGGGTTTGCGGCCGCGATCAGGACTTTTCCGCGGTCAAAATATGCCTCAGAATCGCCGACTACCATACTTCCTTCCAGAGTATCAAGGATGTTCGCGTACTTCGTGCACGCTTTTGAGATAATGCTGCTGTCATATAAGTTCATGTAGGACTTGGTGATATCGCCGATCGTGATAACGCCCTCCAGGAGACCTTCCTCCGTCACACACGGAAGTGTGACGACGTTGTTCTCCTGCATGAGTCCCCATGCATTCTTTAAGGAAATTCCACGGGACACGCCTTTTGTCTTGCGGATCTCGATGTCCTTGACCTGCGTCTTGACGTTCTCCACGAGGCGCGGGGCCTTTAATTTAAAATAATCTAACACATACTGTGTCTCCGGGTTTACATTTCCGGCACGGCACGGCTCATAATTCTCGCCGGTAAGCTGATGCTTGAAACCAGCATAGCAGATGGCTGAGCAGATGGAATCCGTGTCAGGATTTCTGTGTCCCAGGACAAGTGTTTTTTTCAGTTCTTCAACTGCCATTGATCTTCTCCTTCTATTGCGTTTTTCTCAGACGTACAAATAAGAATGTGTTACAATAACTTCATAGTTCGTTCACAATTTGTTCACATTTGTTTTTTATACTTATTGCATAAACAAAAAGTCGTTTGACTTAACCAACTAGACAAATTGCACATAGATTTTTCATAATTGCCCCGGTTGTCGCGACCGGGGTCTCCTCTTTTTTAGAGGTAATGTGTGTCCGCTTATGGCGGACACTTTTCTTTTTCACCCATACATGCGCTATGTGCGTTCACAGCAAAAAGGGAGTCCGTCACCGGACTCTCTCTTCTTTATCCGATGATCAGCTTCGCGGCACCGTAGATTCCGGCATCATTTCCAAGCTTCGCAAGAACGATGTCCGCCTTCTTTGTTGCCATCGGAGATAACTCATCGTGGTACCTCTTAATAATATCAGTCAGGAATGTTCCGGCCTTGGATACACCGCCGCCGATCAGGAATGCCTGTGGATCCAGAACCATGGAGATCGTCGCAAGAGCCCAGCCAAGGTAATAGCAGGACTTATTGAGGGATTCCAGTGCAAGCGCATCTCCCGCCTTCGCTGCATCCAGCACGTTCTTCGCGCTGATGTTCTTTAAGCTTCTGAGAGTGGACGGGCGGTTATCTGCCGCCAGCATTCTTCTTGCGGTTCTGGCGATTCCTGTCGCGGAAGCCACCTGCTCTAAGCAGCCGTGTCCGCCACAATTGCACGCCTCTTTCTCACCTTCCATCACATGGATATGGCCGATCTCACCGCCGACCCCCTGTTCGCCGGTCCAGATCTTTTCATTCAGGATAATGCCGCCGCCGACGCCGGTTCCCAGAGTTACCATGACAAGGTTTTTGTAGCCTTTTCCGCCTCCCTGCCACATCTCACCGAGAGCCGCGACGTTCGCGTCATTTCCGCTTTTTACGACCATACCATCCAGCAGTCTGCTGAGCTCCTGCTGTGGATTTCCGGCCTTCCAGCCGAGGTTTACACACACTTCGCAGTGTCCGTCCGGAAGAACCGGTCCAGGGAATCCCATTCCCGCTCCGGAAAAATCAGAGAGCTCCAGACCGCTTTCCTTTGCCATTCTGCGGATCGAAGCCGCAATATCGCCCAGGATATACTTTCCGTTCTCCTCTTTTCTTGTCGGAATCTCCCACTTCTTTACGAGAGTTCCGTCTTCCTCAAAGATACCGAGCTTCACGCTTGTTCCGCCGATATCGATTCCAATACACTTTAAACTCATGTGTGCTCCCCTTTTCCCTGATTTTCCGCTATCCGTCCAACAACGGCTTTCAGCCATCTGTCCGGACAGCACACGACCTTGCGGAGCTGCCGCCCCATAGTCCAGGCGCCAGCCCCTATTTTTCACAGCCGCCCATTTCACATCGGGCTGCCGCATTTTCCATCTATCTGATTAGAACAGCGTCTTTACAGTATTTACAACGTTCTCAACAGTAAATCCGAACTTCTCGAACAGTTTTGCTGCCGGACCGCTTGCTCCGAAGCTCTTCATGGTCACATAAGCTCCGTCGAGGCCGACATACTTGCCCCAGCCGAAGTCGGAAAGTGCCTCAACGACAATTCTTCTTCTGACTTCCTTCGGAAGTACGGACTCCTTGTACTCTGCGCTCTGCTCCTCGAAGATATCCATACACGGCATGGATACGACGCGGATCTTCTTGCCTTCAGCTGTAAGTTCTGCTTTCGCCTTAACCGCAAGATCAACCTCCGAACCGCTTGCGATCAGGATTGCGTCCGGTGTTCCCTCGCAGTCATCGATCACATAGCCGCCCTTTAACGCGTCCTTGCTGCTTCCCGGGATCGGATTGAGGTTCTGTCTGGAAAGGACAAGCGCTGTCGGTGTCTTCTCAGATGTTACTGCAGACAGCCATGCTGCGGATGTCTCTGTCGCGTCACACGGACGGAATACATGGAAGTTCGGCATTGCGCGGAACATAGCGAGCTGCTCGATCGGCTCGTGGGTCGGTCCGTCTTCGCCAACGCCGATGCTGTCGTGAGTCAGAACAAATGTCAGCGGAACTCCCATCAGTGCAGAAAGTCTCGCCATCGGTTTTACATAATCACTGAACACGAAGAATGTCGCAACATAAGCGCGGAGACCGCCGTGAAGCATGATACCGTTGCCGATCGCTGTCATTGCAAGCTCTCTTACGCCGAAGTGGAGGTTTCTGCCTGCCGGGTTCTCTGCGGAGAAGTCGCCCGCATCCTTCATGGCTGTCTTGTTGGACGGAGCAAGGTCAGCAGAACCGCCGATCATGTTCGGCATGATGTCCTTTAAGATGTTGATCATCTTGCCGGAAAGGGAACGTGTTGCCTCTGCCTTGTCTTTTGTGAGCCAGAGTGCCTCGTTCTCGATCAGTGCCTTTGCGTCCGGAGCTGTGTGGTACTGCTCCCAAAGCTTCTCCATCTCTGGGTACTCGTCGCAGTATGCGGCAAACATAGCGTTCCATGCTGCCTCAACGTCTGCCTTCTCCTCCGCGAGACGGGAATAATGCTCATAGACCTCTTCCGGTACAAAGAACGGCTCCTCATACTGCCAGCCGAGAGTCTCTCTCATTGCTTTGATGTTGTCAACACCTAACGGCTCGCCGTGGGCGCTTGCCTTGCCCTGTTTAGCCGGGCAGCCGAAGCCGATCTCAGTCTTGATGGTGATGAAGGACGGATGCTCAGTATCAGCCTTTGCAACCTCAATTGCTGCGCCGATAGCGTCGATATCTGTTCCGTCTTCAACGGTAATTGTCTGGAAGCCGAATGCTTTCATGCGCTCTTCCACGTTCTCGCGGAATGCGATGTCTGTGCTTCCCTCGATGGAGATGCGGTTGGAATCATAGAGAACAATCAGCTTGGAAAGTCCCAGGGTACCTGCCAGAGAGAATGCCTCAGAGGAAATGCCTTCCATCATACATCCGTCGCCGCCCAATACATAGGTGTAATGGTCAACTACCGGATAATTTTCTTTGTTGAATACCGCTGCCAGATGTGCTTCTGCCATCGCCATACCAACTGCCATACCCATACCTGCGCCCAGAGGACCTGTGGTTGCCTCAACGCCTACGGTGTGGCGGTACTCCGGATGACCTGGTGTCAGAGAACCAAGCTGACGGAAATTCATCAGATCTTCTTTCTTTAAATCTCCGTATCCAAACAGATGAAGCAAAGAGTATAACAGCATGGAACCGTGTCCACCGGATAAGATGAAACGGTCGCGGTTTGGCCACTGTGGATCTGCCGGGTTGTGGTTCATATGTCTGGTCCAAAGCTCATAAGCCATTGGAGCGGCTCCCAGTGGAAGTCCCGGATGTCCAGATTTTGCTTTCTGGATCGCGTCTGCTGAAAGCACACGGATCGCATTGACTGACATGGTATCAATCTTGTTCATTAGTAGTACCTCCCTAGTGTAATTTGATCTCTTTGATTACCTGAGGCCCCGCCGCCAGAAACTGGTTCGGAAGACTTCCTTTAATCATCTTCGAAACCGAAAAATCAAGGGGTCCCTCATATTTTAGATTCCCATAACGGTTATAAACTCTACATGAATCTTCATTATACAG
>ERZ773276.2281-NODE-2281-length-12128-cov-3.565145_pt1 | contig 12128 bp, 9 predicted proteins | sample MGYA00511386_ERZ773276 | MGnify/ENA primary metagenome ERZ773276 (study PRJEB29015, sample SAMEA2737778) | human gut metagenome | biome: human gut; feature: human-associated habitat; material: faeces | place: China | collected 2012 ...
GAGCCACACTATTGCCAAAACTACGCCTGTTTTTCCGGGTTCCGAAAAACCGCACTTAACAACCGTGGCTTCTTATGAAAAAGACGGTTATCGCGAAACACTCATTTGTATTTACTCGCATGTAGGTACACATATCGATCCTCCGGCTCATGTTTATGAAACCGGACTCACTCTTGATCTGCTGCCTCTGACGCAGTTCATCGGCCAAGCCATTGTCATTGACTGTAGGCATCTAAGACCTAGAGAGTCCATAACAATGGCAGAGATCAATAGGGCCGGAGAAGAGGTTGAGGCGGCGGACTTTCTCTTATTCAATACTGGCTGGGACAAGTTTTGGGGATCAGAAGAATATTTTGGCGACTACCCATGCATCGACGACGAAGTTCTTGAATTTATCTTGTCCAAAAATTACAAAGGCATCGGCTTCGACGTCATGGGTATTGATCCGATCTCAGACATAAGCTCGTATCGTCATAAAAAGCTCTTCAGAAACAAGCAAATCATCAACATTGAAAATTTGACCAATTTAGATCAATGCGGGAGAGGTTTATTCAACTTTTCTTGCTTTCCTCTGAAAATTAGGAACGCCGATGGAGCTCCTACAAGAGCTGTAGCTTGGTGGGAATAAATACATTTTTGATCATTTAGTGATCGGCTTTATTTGCCGACCACCAAAACTACACGATTAAGGCAATAAGTTTCCTTCGCAGTCCACCCAGCGGAAAAACAGCACTTCTTCCTGCAAAGAGTGATTTTCTGCCGCATCAACATAAACGCCACTGATGTCATCTGTAGTGAGATCAAACGCCAATACAAAACTTCCGATCGACGTTTTCCAAACTAAGACACTGACTCTGTCACGAATCAAGGCTTGACTATTTCTTCTCACTATCTTGGCGTAGGTGCAGTCCCCTGCGACCTGAGTGAAAGTCTGAGCTCGTTGATTCTTGAACATCGCATGTTCAACAACACGATAGCTGCAATCTTTCAAGAAAAACCTAGAAAATTTCTCCAGCCGTTTTTCAACCAACGCTCCCTATATGACCGAGTAAACTTGGGCGACTAAGTTTTGTTTGCCGACGAAATCTCCTTTTTCAAAACTCGCCGTCAAAACACACTGACAAGAAAGTTCATCTCTGGCTTCCGATCCGCGGCTTAGTCCTTTTAGGTCCGCCAAGGTCAAGATGCCGTACCTTGTCTCTATCTGGAGTTCGCGCCGAGCCTCAACTGAAAAGCTCTTTTCTCTAACGGCCGGGACGAACCTGGCTTTTTGAATCCGGCCGCTTACTTTCTCTTCAGGAAGCCACGACTTGGAGATTGTTTGTTCAGAATCAAGGCGCAGAAGGACGCCGGAAGGTTTGAAACTCACCTCATTGCCAACCGTTGTGTTGAAAGCGCCTTCCGCTTGGTTAGCAAGGAATCTTAGACTTCTTCTCGTGTAATCCCTGCCGATCTTAGGTCTGATGATGAGGCTGCTGCTCTGTCCAGCCTCAGGAGACAGCTTGGACACCAACCCATTCCAATAAGCAGAGGTTCGAAGGAAAGGAACTACTTGGTTCAAGCCAACGGAGACACTATCAGCCGGAATAGAAAAACTGAGACCTTCGACTTTCCTTTCCAAGTAGCCGGATGAAAAAGCCCCAATTTCGTTGCGTGAATTTTTGAGGAATGAAAGAAAAGCAGAGTCAGAATGAACTTTGATGCCGTACAAATTAATAATCGATTCATATTTCGCCTTTAAAGAACACAACGACATCTTCGAAACACCAACCGTGGCGTTACGAGTCATTGTTTTTGCGAAATATGATTTGGTTACGGCATGATTATTTAAGAAAACTAATTACTCACCAATGTAAATATTTTCCTGTTTTGTTTCAATAGCGCGTGATCCTTCCGCATTTTTTTTACATCCCATCTATTAATTCCACCTAGCCAGTTCGAAAATTTCCAAAATCTCCTGAGTACTGTGGGTTTGAAGTTTCTTACATGCTGATGTTCTATGAGTTTCAACAGTTCGCTCACTGATCCCCAAGCGTTCCCCAATCACACGGCTCGGGTACTCTTTGTTGACCAAACGAAGTATTTCAATCTCTCGCGCAGTCAAACTTTGCAGTTTTTGCTTGGCCTCATCCTCGGTCATAAGTAAAAGCGGGTGAGACACACAAACAGATTTCGTGCATGCTCTTTCTACTGAAGAAAGCAAACGATCAGCCTTAACCGGCTTTTGAAGAAAATCCGTCGCTCCATCAATCATCGTGTTAACAGCCATGTCGATATCCCCATATCCTGTCAGGAAAATGATGGGCAGGACAATCTCCCGCTCTTTCATGATTTGTTGGAGCTCTAGACCGGTTAAGTCAGGCATATGAACATCCAAAACAACACAGCCTGGAACAGAAAAGGGATCTTCAATTAAAAAGGTCGTAGCTCTTGAATAAGATTTCACCCTCCAGCCCTTGCATGTCAATAGGAATTCCATTGCCTTGTTGTGGTCTGGGTCGTCGTCAATGATCCGAATACAGCTAGCATCTTGGATGCTTTTCTTCATTTTCGTTCTCTTTTGGTATATTTACGATAACTCTAAGCCCGTGTGGATTGTGAACTTTAAATTCAATGCGGCCTCGATGCCTTTCGGCTATACCTCGTACGATACTGAGCCCGATGCCCAGTCCGTCTTTTTTCGTTGTCTCAAAAGAACCAGTAAGCCGCTTCAAATCATCCTCACACTGAATATCTCCGTTATCTGACACAATAATCTGATTTACAGATCCTTCAGTTTTTAGGTCAACCTGAACCTTGCCCGCTTCTTTACCCTCGACTGCCTCAAGGGCATTTTTAATCAAATTCACAACGAGAAGCTCAATCTCTAGTGGGTCGCCCTTCACCTTGACGCCCTCCTTAACACTGCAAACCAACTTCGTTGCTGCAGCTTCATTAGAGAGGGTAATCGTATCAGCAGCTTTCTTTAAAATCAGACTAAGATCAATCTCCTTGTCGCGTGTTGGCTTGCCCTTCCTATATGTCCTAACCTTCTGAACAATTTCGTCGGCCCGACTGTTTTGCTGTTCGATTAAATCAATAACTTGAATAAGGGATTCCTTTTTGCTCCCTCCTTCAAGGATCATTGTTCTCAGTCCTTCCAGGTAAAGAGAAATGGCTCCCAGCGGCTGCCGCATCTCGTGTGCGAAAATGGCTGACAATTGATTGACTACACCGATTCTCTGCAAAGTCTCCAGCCGGTGGTTTGCATCTTTAGCTTTTTCTTCTAACTGAATCCGCTCACTGATCGACTTCCTTAATTGAGCAGTTCTCTTTTTCACTAAATGTTCGGCTCTTCTCCAATGGAAAAACACTCCGAAAAGACCGAACGCCGCCAACATGATGAAAGGCCAATACTCATGAACAAAACGCTTGACAGTCCACTCTCTAAGATATTCATACGGCCCGATTTTTAAAGTTTTAAGAAGCTCATCTGTCTGACTGAAATCCGTTGAGACACCCCAAACAAAACCTTCTTTGGTCTTTGGCATATCCAAAACTGCTGAAGTTACAAGACGTGACACCTCCGGAGATGCGCTTTTTGTAGATGCCAGTGTCCAGGTCGGATAAAGATCAGTGGAACGGGCGCACTCACCCACAGAGTTCTTCGGCTCTATAACTCGATACAGTCCTTTTTCTGCAGGATGGAGAGTTAAATAATCTTCTAGAGTGCAGTGCTTTAGAAAAGCTACATCGACTTCTCTATTCTTCAGAGCGTTTAATGCTTCGGCGGAATCAACACCTTCCTGAGTATCTTTAATGGAACTGAAAAATTTAAAAGGGTCATAACCTCGAGCAGCAATCTCACCTAAAGGTACGTGGTAACTGGAGAAGGCATTTTTCGAGGTTACTACCAAACTTTTCCCTTTTAGGTCGGGAATATTACGCAAATCCTGCCTGGAATTGAGAACGACAATTGCTGCGCCGTCTGAATGATTCGGATCGGGGTACATCGGAGAAATTGCCGTTGCAAGATCTCTGGCCCCGTCTCTAATGAGCCTTCGATAAAAGCCGGCACTCGAAAGAAAAATATCAACCGAGCCATCTTTAACAGCCTTCTCAAGATGCTCTCTTTGAAAATCAATGGTACGGATTTGATACCTGTCGCCTAATTTTTCCCTTATAGCCTGAAGCGTAGGCTCGACAATTGGACTGTTCTTTGCCGGCTTAACGTAATGGACGATACCTATCGTAATTATCGGTTCAGAAACACAAACGGCCTCACTTGAAATAAGTGAAGCCCAGAAAAAGAGTAGAAGAACACACCTTCTGAAATACATTATTATTTTTTAGCAGGCATTTCAAATTTAAATTGGTGACACTCAGCACAAGCTACTTTCTGCTTTTTATGCACACCGTGGCAATCTCTGCATTCTAAATCGCCTAAGTGATTTGCATGGACATTGTTAGGTTTCATGTCCTTAGTTCTTTCTGCCAGTACAGAGTAGTCTCCGTGACACTCTTGGCATTTTGGAGTTTTTACTCTTTTAGCAGGAGGATTTTCGGTGTGACAAGCAGCACAGGGTACTCCTTTAGAAATATGAACCTCCGCAAGCTGCTGCGCTCCGGCTTGACCAAAAAAGGAAGCAAATGCGACTAAAAATAGGAACTTTACTGTTTTCATCTTTAAAGGGCCGCCGTTTCCGGCGGCCCCAACCTGTTAAAAAGTTCTAAGGGATTTGAACTACCTGATGTTTAGGCTTTCTTCGCTCTAGCTGCGGCTTCAACACCTGCCACTCTGCCCCAGATGAGAGCAGCGCAAAGCTGACTTCCACCAATGTAATCGTCATAAAGCAAGCCGCCGATCGCATTTCCGGCGCCATACAAGCCGGGGATGGGTTTACCCTCAGTATTGAGCATTTCCGCTTTCTTCGTGATCTTTGGACCGCCGAATGTTGCGGTCATACCGCCCATGAACGGGAAGGCATAGAACGGTGCCTTTTCAATGAGGCGCGGGTTTTCCAAGGTGTTCGGAGGTGTCAGTTCAGCAGCCTTGCCGGCTTTCACTGCTTGATTGTATTCATTGACAACTTTGACCAACGTTTCCACCGGCAAACCGGCTTTCTGGGCCAATTCTTCGATAGTATTTGCTGTGAAGTACTGAGCCTTAGCGCGCTGATAACGTTTAATGCGATCTTGGACAGTAGAAATACCCGTTACTTGGTCGTCAATAATGATGAATGCCTTATTGTCAGGAATCAGAGTCGGCATGGATTTTGCCACGCGAACGTAAGTCTCGACTTCATCAATGAATCGTGTGCCGTCGTATTTAACCAGCAAGCCATAATTCACCATGATAGAAGGATTAGCTCTTGTTGGTCCGTGGATCGGGCCGCCGTGGAACTGATCCATGTTGACATACATCGGATTGAAGTTCTGAGTGAGGCTAATATTCTCGCCGGTGAGGCAAGTGGATCCTCTGATCGGCATCCAGGCAGTGTTTCCACCCATGTAGCGAGCAATCATCTCTTTGTTGGCATGGAAACCGCCGGTTGCGACAATAACGCCGCCCTTAGCAACGATAGTAACGAGTTCTTCATCGTCGACAACTGCTTTAACACCGGTGGCACGAAGAATCGGATCAGACGTAATTTCAATAACTTTAGTATTGAACATAACGGGGATACCCAGTTTCTTAACGGTATCAAGCATGTGTTTAGACAGCTGTGCGCCGTGAGGATTCATTGGGCCGTCCACCACGTGGCCGCGTTGGAGCATTGGCCAAACTTCATTTTCAAGAGGACGGAACTTCACACCGCAGACATCCGTAAGCCACTGAATCTGTTCGCCGGATTTTTCAACATACATGCGTGTAAGTTCTGCATCGCCGCGGCCAAGCGATACTTTCATCATGTCGTTGTAGAAGTCCTCAAGGGTATCTTTAACACCCTGCTGCTTTTGAACCTATGTATTAGTAGCGTTGATAATGCCGCCGGAGTAAATCGTATTGCCGGACGGACGGCTCATCTTTTCAAGAATAACGGGGCTTGCTCCAACCTTCTTAGCTTCAATAGCGGCAGCCATACCGGCGCAGCCGCAGCCGATGATGACAACGTCATAAACTTTTTCGCTGCCTTCGTTGTCCGCAGAATCAGCAGCTCGAGCCGTCGAGACGATTCCTGTGGCAAGCATTGCAGAAAGGCTTGTCTTTACGAGAGACCTTCTAGAGAGTTTGTTCATTTTTTCTCCTTGGATGAGATTTCAAAATCGACAAACGCATCTTCCCATGAGGTTCCACGTACGTACATTGACGATAATCAAATTCAATTCACTTTTTTATTATTTGTAGTTCTCCGAGGATAGAAAGTGAAATTGGGTCGCATTTACTGTTGGAAAAGAGAGCGTCAAATTGACGACAATTCGACTGAGATTGCCTCCTGTCTAACTTCATTAATGAAAGAAATAGTCCCAAAGCGCAGTAACAAAAGGCAGTGCAATTGGGCGCGTAGATTAAACTATGCAGTTATTCCATAAATAGAGGACGACGATGACCAAAGGTTTTTACAGCATTATGTTGGCGCAGTTTCTTTCTTCCCTGGCCGACAACGCCCTTCTCATCGCCGCGATTGCTCTGTTGACGACTCTGAATGAGCCGGCATGGATGACACCGCTCCTGAAACTGTTCTTTGTAGTGAGCTACGTCATCTTCGCTGCTTGGGTCGGCATCTTCGCTGATTCAATGCCAAAAGGCCGCGTGATGTTTATCACCAACGCGGTAAAAACCGTCGGCTGCATCATCATGCTGTTCGGCACGCACCCTCTTCTCGCTTACGCCATCGTAGGTCTTGGAGCCGCTGCCTACTCGCCGGCAAAATACGGCATTCTCACGGAGCTGCTTCCGCCGGAAAAACTTGTAAAAGCCAACGGCTGGATTGAAGGTTTGACAGTCGCCTCTATTATTTTGGGTACTGGTTTAGGCGGCTTGTTAATTTCTCCGATGATTGACCATTTCGTCCAAGGTCACCATATCTTCGGCGTCCACAATGCCGCTCAGGCTGCGATTGCTGTCATGATTTTTGTTTATGCCGCAGCGGCCGCTGTAAACCTCTTAATTCCGGATACAGGAGCCCGCTACCCTAAACAAGACTTCCGCCCTATTCATACTCTCGTCAATTTCGGAAAATCCTGCTCCCTGCTTTGGCACGACAAACTTGGTCAGATCTCCTTGTCCGTGACAACGCTCTTTTGGGGCGCCGGCGCCACCCTTCAGTTCCTCGTCCTGGCTTGGGCGGACTCCAATCTCGGACTGGACCTCTCTAAGGCTGCCATTCTTCAAGGCGTCGTCGCCATCGGTATCGCTATCGGTGCCGTTCTGGCTGCAGCCTACGTCAGCTTAAGAAAGAGCGTAGATGTCCTTCCGATCGGCGTTCTGATGGGCTTCTCTGTTGCCGTCATGTCTTTCTATAAAGCCTCTTGGATTCCCGGCGGCTTTGACATCTTCGGCTTCCATATCTCCTTTGCCATTGCGATTGCCTGCTTATTGTTAGTCAGCGTGGGCATGATGGCCGGTTTCTTCGTTGTTCCGATGAACGCTTTACTACAGCACCGCGGCCACGTTCTTATGAGCGCCGGCCGCTCAATCGCCGTCCAGAATTTCAATGAGAACTCTTCTATTCTCGTCATGCTTGGCCTCTATTCCCTGCTCATTAAGTCAGGTCTCGGAACCGTCACCATCATGGTGCTCTTCGGATGCTTTGTCGGCTGCTCGATGCTGGCGGTGATTTTCAAACATCATCACAATCAATCCAAGGAAGACTCTCTGCACTTAATCGGTGAAGATAAGCGTCATTGAAAGCGCCGTCTGACTTCTCAATAATCGCGGTCTGCGTCATAATTGATAGATTGATTTCAAACAGACACGACAATGAAGTCTTTAACCGTTACACCTTTTATCCGAGACTCTTTTGAGAATTATCAAAAGAGTGCCTGCGGCATTACTTTGGATATCGGACGGCAAAGAATTAACCAGAAGGAGCTCCTTTCTCTCATTGACTTTGTCAAAGAGAAAAAGATGATCGAATCCTTTAACGAAATGCGTAAAGGAAAGATCGTTAACGCCAGCGAGCATCGCTCTGCCCTTCACACCTCTTTGCGCGACCCTTCTCCGGATGCCCCTCATGCCGCAGAAGTTCACCAGACACTCGAAGCTTTCTGTAAGTTTGCTGAAGATGTCCGCAACTGGAAATGGCGCGGCTGTTCAGGCGACCGAATCACCGATGTCATCAATATCGGAATCGGCGGCTCCGACATGGGTCCGAAATGCGTTTACAACGCACTTCGTCCCAATAAACCGGAAATCAAACTTCACTTTCTCGCTTCTGCCGACGGCGTGATCTTTGATCGAATCACTTCCGTTTTGGATCCTTTTTCCACGCTGATTGTCATCTCTTCCAAGAGCTTTAAGACTCAGGAAACGAGAGCCAATACCATGGAAATTTTGGATTGGCTGAAGAAAGCCGGTATTCCTGAAAAAGACTTCAAACATCACGTGGTTGTCGTCTCCGCAAAACCGGATGCCGCTGAACAGTTCGGACTTCCGAAAGAAAACTTCTTCCCTATCTGGGATTGGGTCGGCGGCCGCTTCTCTGTTTGGGGTGCGATCGGTTTACCCGTTGCGATCGCTTTAGGTGCAGATACATTCAAAAGATTCCTGGCCGGCGCCCATGCAATGGACCAGCACGCTTCGATCGCTCCGCTGCAGAACAATCTGCCGGCGCTCATGGCGATGTTTGCTTACTGGAATTCGGAAAAACTCGACGTTTCCTCTTACTGTTTCCTTCCCTATGACGAACGCCTTCGTGTCATGGTGGACTGGCTCCAGCAGCTGGAAATGGAGAGCTTAGGTAAGAGTACGGCTGCCGATGGAACGCCGGTGATCGGGAAAACCTCTCTGGCGGTTTGGGGCGGACACGGGAACGAATCTCAGCATTCTTTCTACCAGTTCTTGCGCGAAGGTACGGCAAAGAACGCTATTGACGTTTTCTGGTGCGAGAAACCGGGCCACGCGCACAAAGAACTGCACCGCGTCTTAATGGCCAACGCCAAAGCTCAGACGGAAGCTCTCGTGACCAGAGATCCGAAGAGCAAGTACTTCAATGTGGTTTCCACCGTTTCCATTGAAGAACTCACGCCTGAAACATTAGGCGCTTTAATGGCGATGTATGAGCATAAGACCACAATGCTCGGAACGCTTTTCGGCATTAACGCCTTTGACCAGCCCGGCGTTGAACTCGGTAAAAAACTGGCCAACGAAGCCTATAAGAAAATTTCTTAGTCGATACTCTGATTAAGCGGAAGGCCGAACCTTTGATGGATTCGGCCTTTTGTTTATTCCACAAAAACGGATGCCTCTAAAGGGAGAAATAGTATTGCTTCAGACGGGAGGAAATAAGTTCCCTGCGTTTTTGAAGAAATTCTTCGTAGTTGCTTTCATCCATTTCTACCGTTTCAAAAGGAATACAGTTTTCCTCTAAATTCTTTTTGAAATCTGCAATATCCGTAATTCCTCCGTAGAGGCACTGTCCTCCTTCGCATTGAACATTAAGGACATAGCCAAGATAGTCATCCGGCGCTTTCTTTCCAATCTTTATATTAATTTCAGACTGAACGTAAGCGTAATTCGCCACTTGGTTATATTGCCCTTTTCCTAAGCCACCCTGTTTTAGATATTCTTTAGGAAAGACGTGATGAACGTCCCCTCTTTGTTCAATCAAATCCTTTACGAGAATATCTTTGGAAAGAAAGCCTCGGGCTCCGTTCTTACATTGAGCTGCTAAGAAGAGGTTAAAGACAGGGTTGTTTGCGTACGAAGACCTGAGTTTCTGAGGCAGAGCAACACTCCAGAATGACTCGGAGAGATTAACTTCTTCCTCGTCTGCTAGAACCTCTTCAATGGGACAGTCCTCAACGGCTTTAATGTCAGAGTCGAAGCGCGTTTCTGCACTTCCGCTATATCGGCTGGGAAGGATCGACAGGACTAACCAGCGGCGGACGAATTTTTCGATCTTCTCCGGAGAATAGTTCAAACTGCGCAATTTCAAGTACAGTGCGTAAGCAAAATTTAGCGCGTTGTCTGAAGTTATCAGTTTGGAATGGCAAAAGCCTGCAGAGCTAATAATCATGAGGAAGCGTTTGAAATTCGTTTCATTAACGAAATCCAAAACCGCAGCCTTTAAGATCTTATAAGTGTTCTCTTCAATGCTTTGCTCAAACTCTCTGGTTTCGAAGTTTCGTCCGGAAAGCAGGCTCACCAAGTCACCTAATTTTCCACGGCTGAAACCATAGAGGAATGCAACGCGAATAATATCTGTGTAATCAGGATCGTAAATATCCTCATTCTCATTTTTTAGCCAAGCAATTGCCGGAAAATATTCGGAGTCAACAAATTCCTTATCGTTAGCCTTGAGGGACGAGAAGAATTCCAGTTTGACTGAAAGATGGCTGAAATGATCAATACATTTTCTGAGAAGGTTTCCGCCGTAAGTTTCATTGGCTGCTATTTTTGACATCACAAAGTCTGCCTGACTTAGCGATACTCCCTGGCTGTTGATTCTGATAAAAATCGAGGTTACGGCGTCGATATCTAAAGATCCGTTTAGCTGAATGACGCCAACTTGTCTGTTTTTGATCGCTTTCAGCTCCTCCAAGACATCTTCTATCTCATCCTGATCCAAATCAGGGTTTGATGAGCAATACTCCTCTCTAACCTCTCTTAGCCTCTTTTGTCCGCTTAAAAACGGCGCTATATCCGAGATCCAAGTGACATCCTTCTGAATTGCAGGATTGCTTACCTCAAATTTCCGTTCTTTTGGATTGAAAGCGATCTTGATATGGACGTCCTCATATTCTGTATTCTTGACAGCTTTACCAAGAATTGCCGCCGTCAACGCCGTAATTCTCTGCTGCCCATCTATCAGGATCTTCTTGCCGCTGGAACTCTTGCCGTCCTTTAATTTCATATCTGGATTCTGCCAGGTAACGATATAGCCGACCGGATAGCCTCTATAAAGACTGTCAATGAGGTCTCTAACCTTTGATGCGTTCCAAACGAAGGGTCTTTGGATTTCCGGTATCGCTATCTCTTTATTTTCTACGTAGGTAAGTAGCGCGGAAATGATTGACTGAGTATTGCTGTTCAATATCCATAATTTTCCTTGGTACAGAGCTCCATCCTAAAAACTGAAAGAAATCAAAACGAAAGCTCACATTATCTTTTTTACCTATTCTAAGTTTACAATTTTTTACAATGACCGACGGAAGAAGAATGCCGCAAACGGCAGCGTAACAACAGCGGTGACAAGCATCGGAATAATCTGTCCCCAAAGTTCGGAGATAGATAAGTTTTCCAGATACACGCCGTGAACGTACTCCAGAGCAAATCTCAAGGGATCAACATAGGTCAGAATCTGCAGAATCTCCGGCATGTTGTAAACCGGAGTGACCAAACCGGAAAGAATCACCATCGGAACAATCAGCACAAATGAGAAAATCATCGCCTGCTGCATGGTCTGAGAAATTGAAGAGATTGCCAAGCCTGTTCCCACCGTTGATAACGTAAAGATAAAAATACCGAAATACAGCGGCAGCAGCATCCCGCGCATCGGAATATTAAACCAGAAGACCGCAAAAAGAACCACGATAAAGGTCTGCGCGATACCGATCACAATCGGAGGCGTTGCTTTCGCCAAAAGAATCTCAAACGGTCTGTAGGGCGAAACCAGCAACTGGTCAAACGTTCCGTGCTCTCGCTCTCGAGCGACCGACAAGGCCGACAGCATAAGCACCTGAATAAAACTTAAGGTACCAATGAGCGCTGTCACAATGTTCCACTGGGTCTGCAGATTCGGGTTGTACCAGGCCCGCGTCTCGATATCAATGCCTTCGGGAACACCGACATAACGGTGATTAAATTCTTGAATGATCGTAGAAAGTTCAGCTGCCGCCAGCCCTGCTGTCGTAGAGTTCCTGCCGTCAGTAATAATCTGCACCGGACCTTGTTTGCCCTGTGCGAGCTTGGAATCAAAATCCGACTGAATATGAACGATGGCAAGCGAATCACGAGGATTCAGTTCGTCCTTCATCTGAGAAGC
>ERZ773276.2284-NODE-2284-length-12112-cov-40.923281_pt1 | contig 12112 bp, 9 predicted proteins | sample MGYA00511386_ERZ773276 | MGnify/ENA primary metagenome ERZ773276 (study PRJEB29015, sample SAMEA2737778) | human gut metagenome | biome: human gut; feature: human-associated habitat; material: faeces | place: China | collected 2012 ...
CGTGCCGAAAATACTTGGCTGGAAGCGGCCCGGGAAAATAGGTCGATGCCGACATAAATAACCGATTAAGCTTTGCTTAGTCGGTTTCAATATTCCTCCATAGCTCAGTCGGTAGAGCACGCGGCTGTTAACCGCGGTGTCGTTGGTTCGAGTCCAACTGGGGGAGCCAAAAATCCCGTTCACTTTAGTGGACGGGATTTTACTTTTTACTTCTTACCTCTTCACTCTTACTTCAAATAAAGTTTGATACGGGATTTTTGGGAAGTAATAAGTAAGAAGTAATAGGTAATAAGTTAGGTGTGCCTACGGCACTAATTATAAACGCAAGGTTGATACCTTGCTCTTTTTATTTTATAGTGTTATAATCGTAATAGAAAAGGCGGTAATATTATGGCAGATAGTCCTTTGATTATAAAATCCAAAGAATTTGCTTTGCAGATAATTAAGGTTTGTAACTATGTAAAGCAAACTTAAAAGGAAAGTGTACTAACCAATCAACTTATCCGTAGTGGTACAAGTGTTAGTGCAAATATTCGCGAAGCGTTTTACGTTCACGGAAAAGCCGATTTTATCGCTAAACTTCAAATTGCTCTCAAGGAATGTTACGAAAGCGAATATTGGATAGAATTGCTTATAGAAAGCGGATATTACAAGGACAAAACATTGCTCAATAAATGCACGGAAGTCAAAAGAATTTTGATTTCTTCTATCAATACGGCAAAGGAGAACAAATGATAATCAAGGCTATTACCGCATCTAATGAAATGTGGAACAAAGTGAAAAATTATGCAGATAGTTGTTCGTGGAAAGCAGGAAAATCATTAGCGAGTGCTATGATGAACAATGGTTTTAAAGATTGGGAAAGAGTTATTGTCGCCTTTAATGATGATGAGATCTGTGGATATTGCACTGTTGCAATAACAGATTGTATTCCTGATGTACATTATACGCCTTATATTGGGTATTTGTTCGTTGACGAAAAGTGGCGTGGTAACAGGTTTAGTCAAAGGCTTATAATATATTCAGTGTCATATTTAAAATCGATTGGTTTTGATAAAGTATATCTAGTGAGTGATCACGAAAATTTATATGAGAAATATGGATTTGACATTATTGATAGGAAAATGTCTCCTTGGTATTCGGAAGAAAAGATTTATTATCAAAAAATACAGTAGTACTTCATATATATTGGAATTGTAATTGTGCTATTCCGTCGCGTAATCACAAGAAAAAAGCACTTGCGAATGCAGGTGCTTTTTTCAGTTATATTTGCCTATGGCGAGCGGTATTGCTACGCAGTGGTATTATGCTACGCATAGTGATATTGCCTGCGGCAGCTTTATGCGAATAAAATACCACTATGCCAACGGCGAATATCACTTTTGCGTTAGCAAAAATGTCACGCCGAGGGAGACTCGGCATATCACTCGTTTTTTCTCCTTAAATTTGAAAAATTTTTCCAAGATGAGTTTATAGATGCCAAACAGCAAATAATCCATTCCTGTTGGATTTGAACTCTCAAACAATTTAATATCAATAAAATCAGGCAGATAGAAATCGAAAAATCTATCTGCCTTTTTTATTCTTAAATCGGAGGGATGTAAGTACGCCCATTTTTACAGTTTTACATCACCGAATGTTATCTTTGCAGTCTTTAAATAGAGTAGTTGTATTTAGAATTATGCACTTTATTAGTCCGGTTCCTTTTTCTTACGAATAAGAGTGAAAATACATACTGCAAAAGGAATAAGGCTCGCTGCGCTGATACAGACGAGTTTGTCGCCTGCAGTTTTCGGAATCTCGGGGCTCTGCATGTCTGCGGAAACGGACGAATTTTCAGCGACTGTAGGTTCAGTCGGTTTTACCGGGTCGCACGGCTCTGTCGGATTAGTTACAGGCGGTGCAACAGGTTTTAATTCTAAACCGTTTATTGCATCTGTAATTGCCTCTGTTTGTGCATCTACCTCTGCTTGCTCGGTGATGTTCTTACCGCTTACATCAACAGCAAGTGCTTCGTCAACTTTTGAAAAATCTACATAATGATCACGATTAAGTGATTTAGCTTGTTCAACAGCTTTGTTGTACTCGGTGTAATCAGCTGATTTATACACAAGTGAATTTATTGCGTTGATGATTGCCACTGTTTGAGCATCAACAAGTGCTTGGTCTTTTACAGGCAAATTGCTGACATCTACGCTTAAAGCCTCATTTACTTTTGAGAAATCCACATAATTATCACGATTGAGGGTATTTGCCTGTTCAACTGCTTTGTTGTACTCGGTGTAATCGGCTGACTGATATGTGGTGTTCTCCGTTACATTTGTACGGATTTCAATGGGGTCGTAGCCAACATCTGTACTTGTTACAACACAATAATAGTATGGGTATGCAGGATAATCAATAGGGTTAAAGTCCTTATCCGTTGCACCGTCAATGGGTGCACCTGCATTATTGTCCGCTGAAAAACTGCCGTACCACTGATAAGTGCGGTTAAAGCCGATAACATCTGCGGTTAAAACTCCGTCCGCATCGATATATTTTTCAGGTAGTGGGGTAAGCACGGCAGTGTCCTGCGAGATTTCAACAAATGTGTGTCCGTTTTCATTTGCCCACTGCTCCGCATATGTTCCTTTAGTACCGTAAACCTTGTAATTTCTGCCTTTTGTGTCTTCGGTACATTCTCTAAATGTTGAGGGAAGTGAGATTATGCACGGTATCTTTGAATCGGTATGCGGCAAGCTTTTGGCAATCTCCAAATGTGAAAACTCCGCCCTTGAGGTTGCGCTTTCGCCAAAAGCATTTTCTCCTATATCCACCGCATTATCCAAAATACATATGCGCGGATTAGAACTGTCATCCGAATCAGTTCCGCCAAAAGCTTCGTCAGGAACAGATAAAAGAGACGGCATATAGATATACTCCAAATTTGCGCAACACAATGCGCGTTCATCCATTTTGGTTACGAACGGGAAATTCGCTTCCTTTAATTGGCATTCGTAAAATGTTCGTTTTGGTATGTATTCTATCAATGGCATTTCAAGTTGAAGCAACATATGGCAGTTGTAAAAAATACCGTTTGGATATACACCGCTGTTTGTTAATGTTTTACATACAGGGAATTTAGCCCAAAGAAGCTGTCTGCACATTCTAAAAGCTTCACTGCTGATTTCAGTTACTTTCGGTCCGTCAAAATATAAAATTGATGAATATTGAAAAGCTCTGGTGTTTATTTTTTCTACGGAAGAAAAATCACCTTTGAGAAAAGTTTTGATGCGTGCAAAAGATAATTCACCGAGTTCTTTTGCATTTGGCAGTTCGGCATACCGTAATTTTGAATAGAAAAACGCTGAGTCGCAAACAACAGTAACACCTTCGGCGGATATATATTCCAATGCGGTATTTTTAGAAAAAGCATTTTCGGGAATTTCTTTTATTGTTTTCGGCAAAGTCAATTCAATAATTCGATTGTTATTAAAAACACCCGATTCAAAGCCGGTCACGGAAATACCGTTTATTGTTTCGGGAACATACAGGCATTGCATTGTTCCCTTGTATTTTGTAATTACTCCGTCTTGGTTAATTTCAAAACACGACTCATCATCAATGTAGTGGATGCGTGGCGTTATGTCAATTTCATCACTGTAACACTCTGTATCCGGGTAATATGCCACGGAACGAATACGGGTTCGCTTCGTAACTTCAAACGGCACAGTGTATTCAATGGCGTTTTCTAATGTGGGATAAGTACCGTCGGTTGTATATAGAATTATGGCTTTTTTATCTGTGCATTGCATAGAGCATAACTGCGCACCGATATATGTTTTATCTTCCAAATTGGTTTGTACAGCGGCAAGTTTATCAATGCCTAATGCATTGCAAAACTGAACCATACCTGCACCTTGAAAAATTGTATAGACATCATCCAAATGCTGTCCCTGCGCAGATGTATATCCGCGAGATTCTTTAATTGAAAATGCAGTTTCCTTTATTCGTTCATCTATTTCATCAACTGTTATATTCGGATAAACCGACTTTAAAATTGCTCCTAAAGAAGCAGCACAAGGGGTTGCAAACGAAGTTCCCGACCAAATGTCATATTTATCTTGCATCGTAGCAACGGCAATATCTTCTCCCGGTGCGGCAACATCTGTCTTATAAGTCCATGTTGTCCATTCGGAAATCAAACCGTTTATGTCGGAAGATGTCACGGCAATACATTCCGTTACATTGGCAGGCACAACTGTATCGTCTACCGTACTGTCATTTGAAACGCATGCAAACATAGGTATATTACAGGCATACGCTCTCCTAACAGCTTCAGCCGTCAAACCGGATTTATCAAAATATCCTAAACTGATGCTGATAACATCAACATTTCTTTCAACAGCCTCCAAGATACCGCTTGCAATCATTGAGGTCGGAGCTAACCCGTTATCGTTCAGCACCTTAAACATTTTTATTTTTATATTCTGCGGTGTGTTATCAACAATGACACTGCATACTGCCGTTCCGTGATCCTCAGGTGCCCCGTATTCATCATTAGGCGTGCCGCTTTCGGTATTGTTATAATAGGTCCGTAATATTCTGCCTTCTAAAAACTTGTGGTCATAATATACACCGTTATCTATTACGCCGATTACGACATCTTGCATCGGTATGTTTTCTGCCGATAAATACTCTTGCAACCGTTTTGATTGGGTTCTATTTACGCTCCAGTCGCAAAGGTAATCTTTTTCTTCAAGTTCACTTGCAGAAACGGTTTTAACTTTTTTGCCCTGCAATGGAGCCACAACTTCATCCGGTGCAACGCTGTCCACATTTTTCTCCGCTTTTAGATTTATGTAAGCCACCATAGCCGCTTCGGGACTTTCATATTGCAAAATATGAAAGTCCTCAAAGCCGCTGACATCCTCTAACGCGCCGCATTTGTCAAAGTTACCATCAGCACGAACAATCAATCTTGCGGTCTGGAAATCCTGTAAAGTATATTCAGGTTTAGTGCTGTCTGTGACTTCTTCTGAATTTCGAGCAGAAAAAGCTTGAATTTGTGCCGTTTCATCCTCTTCGGGGGCAACAAACTCTTTCTCCTTATCATACTCATGTGTCAGTTCAACAATACCGTCAATGAAATTGTTTATTCCTTTTGACTCTTTTTCTTCCTCCGCATAAACGGCAAAGCCTGTAAGTGCAGATGACATTGCAATAACAAATGCAATTAAAATACTTATTGCCCTTTTCACAAATTCCAACCCGCCTTTCAACCTACTTTACATTTTGCTTGCAAGGTAATCATAACATAAATCCTATTTTATTTTCAACAATTCATTATTTGCAACTTGAAAATTTAATTTTATCTACTAATATGATTATTATCGTTAGTTCAAGTCCTCGTTACAATTTGCAAAAGGTCTCTCTTTTATATCATCTTTACAAAAATCCTCATTCGAAAGAATGGGGATTTTTACTTTTTTGTTTTATGTTTTTGTGTTACAATAAATAAAGCAAAGTTTGACATCGGAGTGTAGTAATGAACAGTACGGTAAAAAAAGTAATGACGCTGTTTATGGCGATAGGTGCACTGTTTTTTATTGTCGGCTGCGTTATAGGTTTCAGGTCGCTTAACCACAAGAATATGACTGCTGCCGAGGCGGAAATTGTTAGGATAACGACCGAGAGAGGCGCCGATGATGAGACAAACCATCGAGTCTATGTCGCATTTGATGTTGACGGTGAAGAGCATATTACCGAAATAGGCACTTATACGAGCTCATATCGTGTCGGAAAGATAATTAAGATTTACTATGACAACGATAACCCCGACAGCGTTGTTGTCGGCGACGATTACGGAATATCAATATTTATATGTGCTTTCGGCTTTATATTTATTGCGGTAGGCGGCTTAAGCCTTATAAAAGAACACCGTGCTTATAAGCGGTATCTTAAAAATTCAAGGACGGTTTACGCGACGTACACCGAAGTCAGCATAAATGAAAATTATTCTGTCAACGGTCACAATCCGTATGTCGTGCTCTGTGAATGGACCGATCCCGTAGACGGAAAGGTTTACGTTTTTGTAAGCCCTAATCTCTGGTTTGACCCTACGGATTTAATTGCCAGAAGAAATATTACATCATTTCCCGTGCAGATAGATTCGGAGGACCCGTCCTATTATTATGTCGATATAAGCTGTCTGCAAAATCGCACCGACGAATAATGCGGCAGACGCAATAAATTCAATTTCAGTACAGAAAGAAGTATAGCCGATGGATATTATGGAATTATTAAAGACCAGGCGTACATACCGCAGATTCAAGCAGGACCCCGTGCCCGACAGCGTGGTAGAGGATATTTTGACTGCTGCGCGCTACGCTTCAAGTGCGGCTAACAAACAACCGCTCTCGTTTGTTGTGGTGAAATCACCGGAAGCGGTTAAAAAGACCTTTTCGTATACAAGATGGGCGGGCTATTTGCCGCCTGAGGTGGGACGGCCCAAAGAAGGAGAAGAGCCGACGCTGTTTATAGGAGTGGTTGAAAACCTCGATATAAATAAAAACTGCGATACGGACGCGGGACTTGCCATTTCCAATATGACGCTTGCGGCGTGGGATAAGGGCGTCGGAAGTTGTGTTATAGGCGCCTGTAACAAGGTAAAGCTGTCTGAGCTTTTCGGACTCACGGAAAATCAAACGCTCCATACTGTGGTCGCATTCGGTTATCCTACACATAAAAGCATAATAAAAGACATAAATGACGAAGACGTGAAGTATTTCATCGACGGTAACGGCGATTACGTTGTCCCGAAACGAAAAACCGAAGATGTAACAAAATATTTGTGATTTAGGTCGCATATACGGCTTGATACGCAGTATATACAAAACGGGAGGGGAAAATTTTTCACCTCCCGTTTTTTGCTTTCAGCAATTGCCCTTGTTTTTTATACCGCGCATAATATGCGTAAATATCGGCGAGACTGCACTCTCGTAAGTCTTTCCGCCGAGAAGAAGCTCCGTAACTTTGATTTCTCCGAGTCTTTCCTTGGGGACAGTATAGGGGTTTTCGGAGAGAATTGCCATATCGGCGATTTTACCCGTTTCCAGAGAACCGCGGTCCTTTTCGTCAAATGTGGCGAGGTACCCGTTGTAGGTGCACATTCGCAGGGCGTCTTTTACGGACAACGCTTCTTCGGCGCAGGAGTGATTGCAGGCTTTGTACATCCAGTTAATGGGATCGGGCGTTGTGCAGGGCGCGTCCGAGCCCGCCGAAAGCCTTATACCGTTTTCGGAGAAAGTCTTAATCGGATTTAGTCTTTTTGAGCGCGCGCCGAGTGTTTCTTTGAGATATTCATCCGGCTCTTGTCGCCAGTCGATGAATGCGGTTTGCACCGATAATGAGATGTTGTATTTTTTGCATATTTCAATGCCCTCTTCGGTGGGCAAACACGCGTGAATTATTGTGTGACGGTGATCTTCTCTCGGATAATCGTCAAGGGCTGCTTTCAAGGCTCTTGTCGCCTGATTAAAAGCCCTGTCACCTATTGCGTGCATCTCTATCTGTAAGCCCGCGCGGTTTGCTTTTTTACAAAATTCCGTCACCTTTTCGTCGGAATAATATAAAACTCCGCAGTCGTTACTGTTTTCATACGGTGTGAGAAGAGATGCGTCTTTTGAGCCGAAGCAACCGTCGAGAGCTGTTTCAAAGCATCCGCCGATTCTCGTAAGACCGCGTTTGATTACCTTTTCGGTATCCATGGTTTGGAAAAATACACGATATTGCATACCGTTTTTCAATCCCGCACCGAAATAGCGTTCCATATCGACGTCCAAATCGTGAGAAAATCCGACGCCGCTGACGCTGTGTATCATTCCTATGCCGACAGAGGCCATATAGTCGGCTGCCTTTTGCATATTCTTTATAAGGTGCAACGGTGAAACAGAATTGGTAACATAATCCGAAACGGCAAAAAACGCTTCTTGATTCATTTCGCCTGTATCCTCGTGAAAGCCGCGAAGACCTTTTATTTTATCACGGATTTTATTTAAAAGAGCGGTGTTTATAACGCAGGCGTGACCGTCGTATTTAACTATAAACACAGGCTTGTCGGGGCAGACGCGGTCAAGCTCTGTGCGCCTGACAAGATGACTGTCGGACACCGAATACGGAGAGGCTCCGAAGCCTATAATTATTTTTTCCTTACTTTTTCGGACGTGAGACTGCAACATTTCAAGTATTTCCGAGTTGCTTTTTGCCTCCATAACGTTAAGACCGGCATAAAAAGTGGCAAAGCTCGCAAAATGTATATGAGTATCGACAAATGACGGTACCAACGCCTTTTCACGAAGCTCTATCGTCTTTGCGTCTTTAAAAGCCTCCGGCAGACTGTCACCGACATAAACTATCCTGCCGCAATTTTCAACAAGATATTCGGCGACGGTATCGTTTTTATCTACCGTAAGTATGTTTCCGTGATAAACTTTCATATTTTTCACTCCTAAATAAAAAAGAAGCGAGCTGTACAACTCGCTTCTTTGCTTTAAATCATTATATTATCGCAAACCGTATTTGTCAACAATTATTCTGTTTTGCACACAATACCGCTTTGGTGTTTATCACTTTTCGGGGAATTGTTTATTGCCGATTTCGTGTTTGTGTGATATTATTAACTTGACGATGTATCCGATTTGTCGCTGAGAAAACCGGGTGCAATTTATAAGTGTATTATGGGAGTTGGAACAAATGTTAAAGCAAAAAGAAATGCCGGCTGTCGGCGAAAAAATAGCAGTTATCAAGACCGACAAGGGCGATATTAAGGTGAGACTTTTCCCGGAGGAAGCACCCAAAGCGGTTGAAAACTTTGTTACGCACGCTGAAAACGGGTACTATGACGGACTTATATTTCACAGAGTAATAAAGGATTTTATGATTCAGGGCGGTGACCCCAAGGGTACCGGAACGGGCGGCGAGAGCATTTGGGGCAAGCCGTTTGCCGATGAATTTTCAAGCGAGCTGCACAATTTCAGAGGCGCGCTTTCCATGGCTAATGCAGGCCCCAATACAAACGGCAGTCAGTTCTTTATAGTTCAGGCGGATTCCGTTTCCGACGATCTTGTTGATCAGCTTGAAACCGCTTCGGAAAAGCTTTTCCCTCTCGAGGCTGTGCGCGAATACGAGAACAACGGCGGCACTCCGTGGCTCGATTATCATCACACGGTATTCGGCCAGGTCTTTGAGGGAATGGATGTCGTTGACGATATAGCAAATGTCAAGGTGGATTTCTTCCAAAACAAGCCGTTAGAGGATGTAAAAATACAGACAATAGAAATAGTCGAGAATTAAGGGCGCAAAACGCCCTTTTTTCGTAATATGCAAAGAGGAGCTTTTATGTTATTTAAAAATATCGGTATTGTTGATGAAAACTTTGATTATGTAAAATCAATGTTCGTGGAGACAAAGGACGACAGAATTGTTTATGTGAGCAGCGTCCGCCCCGAAAATTATGAAGGCGAAGAATACGACGGTACCGGCAAGGTGCTGATGCCCGGCTTTGTAAACGCACATTCGCATTCGCCGATGACGCTTTTGCGCGGCTATGCCGAAAACCTGCCGCTTCAGCGTTGGCTGAATGAAAAGGTTTTTCCGTTTGAGGACAGAATAAAGGGCGAGGATGCATATTATTCGTCAATGCTTGCGATAGCCGAAATGCTCCGATACGGAACCGTATCTTTTTCCGATATGTATTTCTTTTCCGAAAATGTCGCGAAAGCCGTAACGGACAGCGGTATTAAATGTAATTTCAGCCGCGCAATAACGAGCTTTGAGGATACCGATATTGAAAATCTGCAAAGCTTCCGCGAAAGTGAAGATATAGTAAAGCGGTTTCACAATGCCGCAGACGGCAGACTTAAAATAGATATGAGCCTGCACGCCGAGTATACAAACAGAAGAACAATAATTGAGCAGTTCGCCGAAAAGGTCCGCGAGAGGGGGCTTAGGGCGCACATACACCTGTCTGAAACGAAGAAGGAACACGAAGAATGTAAGGCGAAGTACTCGTTAACTCCGACGCAGCTATTTTGTGAATGCGGAGTTTTTGACGTGCCGACAATTGCGGCTCATTGTGTTTGGGTTGAGGACGGAGATATTGAGCTTTTACGCGAAAAGGGCGTGACGGCAGCCACGTGCCCGGCGAGTAACCTGAAGCTCGGCAGCGGTATATGCGATGTCTACAAGCTCTTAAAAAGCGGCGTCAATGTGGCAATAGGTACAGACAGCGTCGCCTCAAACAACAATCTTAATATGATAAAGGAAATGTTCCTTTGCGCGCTTTTGCCGAAAGGTCTTCATAACGACGCCTCGGTGGTTTCCGAACGCGATATTTTAAAAATGGCTACCGTAAACGGTTACAAGGCACAGGGCAGAGAGGACAGCGGTGCAATAAAAGAGGGATACAAAGCTGACCTTTGCGTTTTAAACATCGAAAGCGAGCATATGTATCCGCAAACCGATATGATAAATAACCTTGTATATGCCGCAGACGGTGCCGATGTTGTGCTGACTATGGCGGACGGAAGAGTGCTTTATAAGGACGGAGAATTCACAACGATTGATATTGAAAAGGTCAAAAGCACCGTAAATGCCGCAGCGAGCAGAATTATAAGCGAGGTAAAGAAAAATGGCTGACATCATAGAGCGAAACGCCGAATATATAAGGTCGAAAATAACCGAAATACCGAAAACAGCCATAGTTTTGGGCTCGGGGCTCGGCGATATGGGCGAAAAAATCGAAAACCCCGTGTATATAGATTACGGCGAGCTTGAAGGCTTTGCCGTATCTACCGCTCCAGGTCACAAGGGCAGATTTATCGTAGGCAGGCTTTCGGGAAAAACCGTTATTTGTATGCAGGGCAGGCTTCACTGCTATGAGGGTTGGGAGCTTGATAAAGTCGTATTGCCTATAAGAGTTATGCGTGCCCTCGGAGCGGAAAATCTGATACTTACCAATGCCGCCGGCGGAGTTAATCTCGACTTTAAACCCGGGGATATTATGCTTATAACCGACCATATCAATTTTATGGGCAGAAATCCGCTCGTGGGAAAAAATGATGACAGCGTAGGCACACGTTTCCCGGATATGTCGTTCGCATATAATCCGTCACTTCGTGAAATTGCCGAATCGTGCGCCGCAAAAACGGGTACCGACCTTAAAAAGGGCGTATATCTCGGCTGTCTCGGGCCGTCGTATGAAACACCGGCGGAAATTCGTGCATTTCGTATACTCGGAGCGGACGCAGTCGGTATGTCCACCGTTCCGGAGGTAATAGCCGCCAATCATTGCGGATTTAAAGTGCTCGCTTTTTCTCTTATCACAAATATGGCGGCAGGAGTTTTAAAACAGCCGTTAAGCGAGGAAGAGGTGCTGACCACGGGTAAACTCAAGGCTCGCGAAATGCAAAAGCTCATTTCGGAGATACTTCTGAATTTGTGATTTTACGGTGCAAATCTTCTTCCGGAAGCTCGTTATAAAGCAAAAAAACATTGACACAAAGCGAAAACTGTGATATTATAGTTTTCGCCTAATACGGAGAGATACCGAAGTGGTTATAACGGAACGGTCTTGAAAACCGTCGTACGGCAACGTACCGTGGGTTCGAATCCCACTCTCTCCGCCACTTAGAAGAGAAAGCGGATTTTCCGCTCTCTCTTCTAACAATCGAATAGTGTCATAGACGCTACCAATGCAGAAGTACTCAAGTTGGTGACGAGGCGCCCCTGCTAAGGGCGTAGGTCGGGTAACCGGCGCGAGAGTTCGAGTCTCTCCTTCTGCGCCAAGAAAGGTATCGGGATTTTCCCCGGTACCTTTTTTCTGTATAATGCAAAAAGGGCAGGGAGACTCGAACTCTTCGTCCATCTTTTTGCGGAGCAAAAAGGGACATAAAATAAACTGTTCGCAAAGCGAACACGACGGGTTGAAAACCCGTCGAGTCTCTCCTTCTGCGCCAGAAAAAGCACAAGGATTTTTCCTTTGTGCTTTTTCTTTTTGTATATATGAATTTGTTTGGAGAGACTCGAACTCTTCGTCCATCTTTTTGCGGAGCAAAAAGGGACATAAAATAAA
>ERZ773276.2287-NODE-2287-length-12100-cov-2.916148_pt1 | contig 12100 bp, 9 predicted proteins | sample MGYA00511386_ERZ773276 | MGnify/ENA primary metagenome ERZ773276 (study PRJEB29015, sample SAMEA2737778) | human gut metagenome | biome: human gut; feature: human-associated habitat; material: faeces | place: China | collected 2012 ...
AACGCCTGGAAACCCAGATTTTTATCTTCCTTATAGCCAGTTTTCTTCTGATAAAAAATATTTTCGAATTCTGGCATCTTTTTCCTGGAGCCCGAGCCCTGCTGAGGAAAGCGAAGTTTCTTCGCCAGAATATCATTGCATTTATACCTCTGTGTATCCGGTATATCAGATTCCGGTGAAAGTACTCGTTTTGATATGCGGAGGCGCAGCTTTCTTCTTTCTCTACCGGAGACACAAAAAAAATCATATCTCCCAAAAAGATGTTCCGTAAGCTGCGCCTTTTCAACATGTTTTCGTCACTGTTCAGAGCCAACTTCCAAAATGCTACGCATCTCATCGGTGTGGCTTTATCTGCTTTTCATCGCATCCCGAATCCGCTCCAGTGCCTCGGTCAGGGTTGCGCGCGGGCAGGCGATGTTGATCCGCTGGAAGCCGCGACCGCAGTCTCCGAAGATCTTGCCGCTGTCGAGCCACAGCTTCGCCTTGTTGATGATCAGGTCTTCCAGTTCGTCGACAGAAAGCCCCGTCTCGCGGAAATCGAGCCATACGAGATATGTTCCCTCCAGGTCGATCATCTTCACGCCCGGAATCTGCTCCTCCACATACTGCCTTGTAAATTCTGCATTTGCCTTCACATAGGAAAGCATTGCCTCATACCACTCCTCGCCCTTATTATATGCCGTCTCGCATGCCACCAGACCCATCACACCAAGCTGGCTCGTTCCGGCTGCATCGAGCTGTTTCCGGAATTTCGCACGGAGTTCCGGGTTGGCGATAAAGATGTTTGACATCATCATACTTGCCAGATTGAATGTCTTACTCGGCGCGGTGCAGGTGATCGTGATGTCCTCGTACTCTTTTTTGATCGCAGCAAACACCTGATGCTCGCCCTTAAAAATGAAATCTCCATGGATCTCATCACTTACAACGGTCACGCCGTACTGCACGCAGAGATCGCCGATCGCCGTCAGCTCCTCTTTCGTCCAGACTCTTCCGACCGGGTTGTGCGGATTGCAGAGGAAAAAGAGCTTCACGTTTTCAGCTTTCAGCTTCTCCTCGAAATCCGCCACATCCATGTGATAGCGGTTATCATTGCCGAGCACCAGCGTGCTGCTGACAACTCTTCTGCCGTTATCCGCAATGACTTCCGAAAATGGATAGTAAACCGGTGACTGGATCAGCACGGCATCCCCAGGCGCGGTGTAAGCTTTGACTGCCATCGCAAGTGCAAATACAACGCCTGGCGTTTTGATCAGCCATTCTTCTTTCGGCTCCCAGTTGTGATGGCGTTTCATCCATCCCGCAACGGCCTCAAAATACGGAGTCTGCGCATCGCTGTAGCCGTAAATGCCCATTTTCGCACGCTCTACCAGCGCATCCTCGATGTAGGAGGATGTCTCAAAGTCCATGTCCGCCACCCACAGCGGCAGCACGTCGGCTGGCATACCGCGTTTTACTGCGAAGTCATATTTTAAACAGTCTGTATTTTTTCGGTTGATGATTCTGTCAAAATCAAGATTTCTTTCCGTCATTTTTCTCTTCCTCAATTTCTGCAAAAACCTTCTCAAGCTCGCCGATCAGGTCCTCGATATTTTCAATTCCGACGGAGAAGCGAAGCGTGCTCTCCGTAATTCCGTTCCGCTCACGGATTTCCTTCGGCACATCGGCATGTGTCTGCGTCGTCGGATACGTAACGAGTGTCTCCACGCCGCCGAGGCTCTCTGCGAAACGGATCATTCTTACCTTTTCCAGAATGGCAAGGGCAAACTCTTTGCTCTCGAGCTGGATTGTCAGCATGGCACCGAAGCCTCTTGCCTGTTTTTTCATAATCTCATGGCCCGGGTGATCCGGCAGTCCCGGATAAATCACTCTTGTGACTGCTTTCTGCTGCTGCAGCCATGCGGCAATCTGTTCTGCATTCTCCTGGGAGCGTTCCATGCGGATGCCAAGCGTCTTCATGCCGCGCAGTACCAGCCAGCAGTCAAACGGAGCAAGGCCTGCACCTGTTGTCTTGATCAGGAAACGCAGTTTTTCCTGAATATCTTCGCGGTTCGTCACGATAAAGCCTGCCAGTGTATCGTTGTGGCCACTCAGGTATTTCGTGCCGCTGTGAATCACAACGTCCGCACCGAGATCGAGCGGATTCTGAAAATACGGGGACATAAAGGTGTTGTCCACGATCAGAATCAGGTTGTGGCGTTTTGCAATATCCGCCATCTTTCGGATGTCGGTTACGTTCATCATCGGGTTCGTCGGAGTTTCGATGTAGATTGCTTTTGTATTTTCTTTCACATAGCTCTCCACGTCATCACGGCAGCAGTCGATGCTGGAAAACTCGACGCCGTTTTTCTCGTTGACGTTGTGGAACAGACGAATGCTTCCGCCGTACAGATCGGAATCCGCAATGATGTGGTCGCCCTGGCGGAACATTTCCATCAGAAGAGAGATCGCTGCCATGCCGGAGCTTAATGCAAACGCATCAATTCCGTTTTCCAGTGCAGCCACCATCTTCTCCAAATGCTCTCTGGTCGGGTTCTGCAGTCTGCTGTAATCAAATCCGGTGCTCTGTCCTACGCCCGGATGCGCATACGTTGCGGTCTGATAAATCGGGTAGCTGAGTGCGCCGTAGTGGCTACACTGTCCTTCGTCTTCTTCTAAATGGATACATTTTGTGTCAATTCCTCTTGCCATATGAATAATCTCCTGTTATTTCGTAATTTTTCTTTCTATACTAATCTGATAGGTTTTGTAACGTAACCTATCATAACAGAAAATGCGGCGTTTGTATATTCCCTTTTTTCTTTGACTTGTTATAAGTTTTTCCTATAACTATCATAAAAAAACGCCGCCAGAAGATTTTTCTCCCGGCGGCCGCCTCTTGCATCTATATTTTAAATAAGTTCCGCACAGATCGGATAATGATCAGAAAGGCACACACCGTCCTTCTGCTCCGTCCATTTTTCCACCTTTTTCAGTTCCCAGTCCCCTTTGAGAATGATGTAGTCAATCGAGCACTGCGGATCGTTCGGATCATCGCGATGATAGTTGTGGAAGGTAATGCCGATTCCTTCCGTCGCATTCACAAGACCGGCAGTTTCCCTCAGCGGTTTCATCTCTTCGCTGTCCGGCTCGGCATTGAAGTCGCCGCTAAGAATCACCGGCACATCGGCAAATGCTTTCTCTGCTCTCAGATGTGCGAGAATCTGCTCCAGGCCAAGCTTTCTCGCCCCGGCGCACTCGTGATCCAGATGGGTGTTGATGACGCGGAACACTTTTCCGGTCTCCATATCCTCAAATACCACATCCGTCGCAGTACGCGGGCACATACTCTGTACCGGATAGCGGGATCCAGGCACGTACGGTGTCGGTGACAGCCAGAAGGTTTCCAGGCTCACACTCTGAAAACGTTCTTTCCGATAGGCAATGATCATTGCCTCACCGGTCAGATCCTTTTCTCTTCCACATCCGGCAATGTAATATTCTGTCAGATTTTCCTTCAGCCAGGCAGCCACATGCGGCAGTACCTCCTGAAAACCGATGATATCCGGCTTTTCCTGTCTGATTTTTTCCAGAATCAGCGGTCTGCGGTAGATAAAATTATTGGCTCCATCCTGGCCAAAATCACAGCGAATATTAAATGTTACATATTTCATCGTAAAACCCCTCTTTTCATTTGTTTTCCTAACCCTTATTTTTGCTGGAAAGCGCTGTGCTTTCTCTTCTTTTTCTTCGTATTCACACGGCGCAGACACGCATAGCGCAGCTTCAGCCGCATTTTCCAGCTGCAGCCCGGTACCGGCTCCATCAGCTTTTCCAGAAAATGGTTCAGCGTACGTTCCTCATAAGGAGACAGCAGAATCTCACCGTAGATATGTTTCTCAATCAGATGGCAGACACGCGTATATTCGCCTGGCTCGACCGCCGGAAATCTGCGGGCGAGTTCTGCATCGGTTGCTGCTGTTTCCCAGCCAAGACCGGCATCTATGCCCCACAGACAAAGATACTGGTAAATTCTTGCTTCCGTTCTTCGGATCCGCCTGCCCGGCCGCTCCTTCTGCTGTTTCTTTGCCGCCGGTCCAAGGCAGATGATCCGCGCCGCCTCCGCCGCAATCACAAGCAGCGTCAGCAGAATCAGAAGCACGCCAAGCAGCCCGAGAAAAAACAGCGAAACACTGCGCAATACCGGAAGAACGGCTTCGCCTGCCTTGCTCTTTCGGTTTTCCACACCGGTAATCTGCTCCGCCGACAGCGAATTGTTCTCCAGCACCACATTCTTCTGTACAGAATCTGGACTTCCGACCATTTTCTGAAGAGATGCAACATTATACAGGAACAGTTTGTTTTTTAGGTATTTTCTTTCACTTGTTTTTCTGTTGCTCCTTCCTCCATTTTTGCTCTGCCTTAACTTCTAAAGACCATCCCAGAAAAACGCAAGTATTTTTAGTACTCCAGATACGCCCCTTTCATCGGGCTTGCTGCGTGGAGGCTGAAAAGACGGAGTACGCCTTTTTTGTATTTCGGCTCGCGCGGTTTCCAGTTTTGGCGGCGTTCTTTTAAGATCGCATCAATTTCTTCCATGGACTTGCGTTCTCCTGCGATTCCGATGATGTTAAGTTTTCGTTCCTTCACATCAATCTCAATCAAATCCCCTTCCTCGACGAGTGCGATCGGGCCGCCGTCTACAGCTTCGGGACTGCAGTGGCCGATAACCGGGCCGGTGGAGGCGCCGGAAAAACGGCCGTCGGTGATAAGCGCGATGCTCTTTCCAAGCTCTTTGTCGCTGCTGATTGCCTCGGAAGTATAGAACATCTCCGGCATACCGCTGCCTTTCGGGCCTTCGTAGCGGATGAAGACGGCGTCGCCTTTCTGAACCTTATGTTTCAGCACGGCATCAAGGCACTCCTCCTCGCTGTCGAACGGTCGGGCACGGAGGACGGCGTGGAACATTTCTTTCGGGCAGGCCGTGTGCTTGATGACGGCTCCCTCCGGCGCAAGGTTTCCGCGCAGAACAGCGATGCTGCCGTCCGTTCCGATCGCCTTGTCATACGGGCGGATAATATCTTCTTTTGTAATTGAAGTTCCATACCGCTCATTAAATTTTGCGAGCCATCCGCTGCACTTCTCATAAAATCCATTTTCACGAAGCTCCGCCAGATTTTCTCCGAGCGTCTTTCCAGTCACCGTCATCACATCGAGATGCAGATGATCTTTGATTTCTTCCATAATCGCCGGAACGCCGCCCGCATAATAGAAGCACTCTGCCGGCCATCTTCCTGCCGGGCGGACATCGAGCAGATATCTTGCGTTGCGGTGCAGACGATCGAATGTGTCGCCGGTGATCTCGATACCGAACTCATGCGCAATGGCCGGGATGTGCAGCAGGCAGTTTGTGCTTCCCGAAATTGCCGCGTGGACAAGAATCGCATTCTCAAAACTCTCTTTCGTCATAAGATCGCTTGGCCGCATATGCTCCATCTGTGCCAGTTTTACCGCCTGGCGGCCTGCCTCCCGTGCATATGCCAGAAGATCCGGGCTTGTCGCCGGCATCAGAGCGCTTCCAGGCAGGGCGAGGCCGAGTGCCTCCGCCATGATCTGCATCGTGGATGCCGTTCCGATAAACGAACAGGCACCGCAGCTCGGGCAGGCATTGCATTTCGCCCAGTCGAGCTTCTCCTCGTCGATCTCACCGCGCTCAAATTTTGCGCTGTACATGCCAAGCTGCTCCAGTGTCAGCATCTCCGGTCCCGCATTCATCGTTCCGCCCGGCACAACAACCGCCGGAATGTCGACACGCGCAAGGCCGATCAGATTGCCCGGCATACCCTTATCGCAGCTCGACAGATAGACGCCGCCGTCAAACGGTGTCGCATTCGCGTGGATCTCGATCATGTTGGCGATCATCTCGCGGCTCGCAAGACTGTAGTTGATGCCGTCCGTTCCCTGGCTCTCGCCGTCACAGATGTCGGTGCAGAAATACCGCGCCCCGAAGCCCCCCGCTTCCGCAACGCCTTTCCGCACTTCCTCGACCAGCAGATTTAAGTGGCCGCTTCCCGGGTGGCTGTCCCCGTACGTACTCTCCACCATAATCTGCGGTTTTTCAAGATCCTCTTTTTTCCATCCTGTTCCAATCCGGAGCGGATCCATCTCCGGTGCAAGTTTCCGCATTTCCTGACTCTTCAGCATTTCCTTCTCCTCCCGCTGTTTTTTAGGTATTAAAAATACTCTTTCTGCTTTTCACTATAGCAATCCCTGTATTTGATTGCAAGACAAAAAAGCTGCAGTCTGCAGGGATTCCCCACAGACCGCAGCCTCTCTGAACAGCTCACAGATTTCTCTGTTTTCTGTTTGCCTGCTTCCGCAGATAATTTCCAATGCTTGTAAAACTAAGCAGCGTCACAATCAGAAAAACACCCGGGATCAGAATGATCCACCATGCCTTTGTCATCAGCGCTTTTTCCGAAAGTGACAGCATGCTGCCCCAGGAAATCACCTCCAGCGGAAGACCGATTCCCATAAAACTCAGTGTGGATTCTGCTACAATCGCACTTCGGATGTTCATAACCACCATAAACATAATAGACGAAAAAAAGTTCGGTGCCAGATGGTGCCATAAAATATAGAAAAAACTGCCTCCCATACAGCGCGACGCAATCACGTATTCACTGTTCCGGATCTGCCGTACTTCGGTCCGCACAACCTTTGCAATGCTTGTCCAGCTTGTCATTCCGATCACGGCAGAAATCGTAATCACATTGGATTTTCCCGCAGCGGCCAGAAGAAAAATGACAAGAAGAAGATTCGGCACCGACAAAAAGATCTCGGTCAGCCGCATCAGAAGTGCGTCCAGCCACGCCGGTGCACATCCGCTGACTGCGCCGAAGAGAACGGCAATCACAGTGGAAATCAGCGTAGAAAGCAGACCGATCGCCAGCGATATTCTGCCGCCGTACCAGATCATCGAGAAAATATCTCTTCCCATCGTATCGGTTCCAAACAGAAATTCCCGGCACGGCATGACGGAACAGTTTTTCAGATCCATATATGAGGGATCCTTCGTCATGATCTGCCGACAGAAAAGGCAGCCCAGCACAAGAAGACCCAGAAAAAGCCCTGCTGCCACCGGCCGGTCCTGATACCATTTTTTCTTTTTTTCTGCTTCTGTTTTTTCTGCAGGCCTCTCTCCTGCAAATTGAAATAATTGTGTTTTTTCTGTCACAGCATCATTACCTCCGATGTTTCTGCCGCTTCTTTCTCCCGCATCCGCGGATCAATTCTCTCGTTGATGATCTGTGCCGCCATATTGCACAGAATCACAACGATTCCGGACATCAGGCAAAGCAGCATCAGAAGATTGTAATCTTTGTACCGTGCGCTCTCATACGCCAGCGTTCCGATACCGGGATACGAGAAAACCGTTTCTACAATATAGGTTCCCCCCAGCACATGCGGAACAGAAATGGCCATGATGCCAAGATACGACGGAATCGTATTCCGCAGGCAATGCCGGAACAGAACCGTCTTTCGTTTCAGCCCCTTGGCTCTTGCCAGAAGCACATACTCTTCCCGCACTTCATCCAGAATTTTATTGCGGATCATGTATGCGTAATACCACAAATGACTCAGCACTACGACCGTCATCGGCAGGATCAGATGACAGACACGGTCAGAAAAATCTGCCTGTTTTCCAACAGAGTAGGCACCGGAACTCGGCAGCCATTTGAGCTGCATGGAAAAAACAAGAATCAGAAGCAGCGACAGCCAGAATTCCGGAATACATCCCGTGATGGTTCCCACCTTACAGATGATGCGGTCCAGCCATGTATCTTCCTTCCATGCACAGAGAATTCCAAGAAGCAGCGCGAGGGTGAAAATCAGCAGAAACCCAATGCCGCCAAGCACCAGCGTATTTCCAATTCTTCCCTCGATCACGCGCGTTACATCCATTTTATATTTGTACGAAATTCCGAAATCCCCCTGCAGCGCATTGCCTGCCCAGCGGATATACTGTACGGAAATGGGATCCTTCAGTCCCAATTTTTCTTCGGCCCACGCTCTTTCTTCGGGCGTCATTTTTTCCACGCGGTCTCCGTAATATGATACCAGCGGATCTCCCGGCGCAAGCCTTGAAATATAAAATACAAGCACAGACAGCAGCAGAACACTTGCCAGAAATGCCGCTGCTTTTTTTCCATAGTAAAGCACTCTGTTCCGGCTTTTCATCCTGCATCGCCTCCCTCCATCAGCACAAAATGATCTTTTTCCACTTCCCGCAGTGTTCCCGTCCGGGGAAATTCTGTATTGGAAAAATCCGGTACAGCTCTCGCTCTTTCCCTTCGCGGATCCGGAATCGGAATGGCCGCGATCAGTGCTTTCGTATATGGATGCAGCGGATTTTCAAACACGGCTCGCGCCGGGCCGGTCTCCACCAGTTTTCCATGGTACATCACACCTACTCTGTCACACAGAAATTCGACCATATCCAGATCATGCGCAATAAACAGGAACGAAAAACCGTGCTCCTTCTGCAGATGACGGAACAGATTCACAATCTGTGCCTGTATCGACGCGTCCAGCGATGCAATCGGTTCATCCGCCACCAGAAGCTCCGGCTCCATCGTCAGTGCCCGTGCAATCGCAACGCGCTGCCGCTGTCCGCCGGACAATTCTCCCGGATATTTTTTCAGATATTCCGGATCCAGCCCCACGTATTTCATCTGGAATCTGGCTTCCTCCTCATAGCTTCCCCGCAGCGGCCGGATTTTCTGCACGCGCATCGGCTCCTCAATAATGTCGCGGACCTTCATCCTCTGATTCAGACTGGAACCGGAATCCTGAAAAATCATCTGGCGTGTCGTCTGCAGCATTTTTTTATTTTTCCGGAACTGGCCTCTGTCGCAGGTATCAATCCCTTTATAATAAATCTGGCCGGCATATGGCTGATAAATATTCATCACACAGCGTGCAGCGGTAGATTTTCCGGAACCGGATTCTCCTACCAGTCCAAAAATTTCTCCTCTTCGAATCTGAAACGATACATCATCGACTGCCTTGACTGCTGTTTTCCGAGACAGTGGAAAAATATGGGTCAGATGACGCACATCCAGCAAAATCTCATGTTCCATCTGTATTTCCTCCTATCGGCGGCACAACCTTCGGTGCTCTCTCATCCAGCAGCCATGTTGCCGCATAATGGCTGTCTGTGACCCGGAACATCGGCGGCTCCTCCTCAAAATCAATTTCCAGCGCATAAGCATTGCGGCTGGCAAAGGCATCGCCTTTCGGCGGATGGAGAAGAGACGGCGGCATTCCCGGGATAGACGGCAGGCTTTCTTTTCCCCTCGAAAACGCCGGTATGGAACGCAGCAGTCCCCACGTATACGGATGACGGGGATCATAGAAAATCTCATCCACGGTTCCAATCTCTACTATTTTTCCCGCATACATGACCGCTACCCGGTCTGCGATCCGCGCTACAACGCCAAGGTCATGTGTGACAAAGACCGTCGCCGTTCCCAGTTTTTTCTGAATTTCCCGAAGCAGGTCCAGAATCTGTGCTTGAATCGTCACATCCAGCGCTGTCGTCGGCTCATCAGCAAACAGAATTTCCGGATTGCCCGCCAGCGCAATCGCCAGTACGATCCGCTGCCGCATTCCGCCGGAAAAGTGATACGGATATGCCTTTTTCCGCTCTTCTGCCTGCTCGATTCCCACCAGCTGCATCAGTTCTGTCACTCTCTGTTCCACTTCTTCTTTTCCCATGTCTTTCTGATGCGCCCGCACTGCCTCTGCAATCTGCGCTCCGACTGTCATCGTCGGATTTAAGGAAGTCATCGGATTCTGGAAAACCATCGAGAACAGTTTTCCCCGCAGTTCCCGCATTCTTCGCTCCCCGTATCCTGCAATTTCTTCTCCATTGACCAGAATTTTTCCGTTTTTGATCTTTGCATTCTCCGGCAGCAGCTTCATAATGCTTTTGCAGAGCACACTTTTTCCGCAGCCTGACTCGCCTACAACAGCGAGCACCTCACCTGCATTCAGGGAAAAGCTGACATCGCGGACCGCCTGTACTTCCCCCTCATCCGTAAAAAAGCTGACGGAAAGATGTTCCACTTTTAATCGTTCCTTCATTCCGTTTTTCTCCTGTACAGACAAAAAGGAGGTAACCATACCTCCTTCGTCTGCTTTTTTGTTTTTATTCTTCGATTGTCCAGTCCTGAATATTCCAGAAAATACCAACGCCGTGGTGGCCCAGCACCGTGTCTTTGGAAATTCCCTGAATACCGGAATCTGCCACATAATTTGCATCAATATAACAGATGAATGCATAGGCCGGATCTTCTGCCAGTTCTTCCTGGAATTTTCCGTAATATTCTTTCCGCACTTCCGGATCGTCACTCTGGCGGGCAAGAGACAGATACTCATCTACTTTTTCATTGGAATAGCTCGAATAATTCGCCCCTTTGTCCGTGCCGAAAACCTTATATGTATGATCGTCCGCATCGAACGGGCTTCCCCAGCCGATCAGGCAGGCCATCTGTCCGCCCCAGTCCATCTGTGCCGGAATTTCTACGGTACAGTTGATTCCGGTTTCCCGGAGCTGCTGTGCTGCTGCCTGGGCAATATCAATGCGGTCCTGCTCACCGGACATCACGCTGATGACAAAACCGATTTCTTCGCCGTCCCGCTCATAGAAACCATCGCTGTTTCTGGTGCATCCGGCCGCTTCCAGAATTTCCTGTGCTTTTTCCGGATTGTAATCATAATGTTCTACGTTTTCGTTATTGTAAATGTTCCGCTGCAGCGGACTGTATGCCGCCATTCCCTCGCCAAGAAGCACAGAATCGATAATGGCCTGGCGGTCAATCGAATAACAGACGGCCGGAATGATATCCCTGTTTTTCGTCCAGTAATCATTCGCAAAGTTAAATAAGATTCCGCGGTAATCTGCCGTTGTCATGTCGTAGCAGGTAAAACCGTCTTTTTCTTTGAAATTCTGCGCATTTTTCGGGTCAAGCAGCGCCAGATCCAGTTCGCCGGATTCCAGCTGCATTGCCTGTGCATTATCATCCGGTACAATCTTAAACACAATTGTATCAATCTTCGGAGCTCCTTTATAATAATCCTCATTCTTTACAAGTGTAATACTCTGTCCTTCATCCCACTCCTGAATCTTATACGGCCCCGTTCCGATTGGATTATGGAAATATTCATCTGTCTGCATATCTTTGCTTTCCAGTAAGTGTTTCGGAAGGATACCAATTGTCATATAGTCGAGAAATGCCACATTCTTATCCCGAAGTGTAAAAGAAATCGTCTTATCATCGATCACATTGATTGCTGTAACATCCTCATAATTAGAAGCAATCTCTGATTCATTGTCCGGATCCATGATTGCTTTGATCGTAAACTCAACATCATCTGCTGTAAATTTCTCTCCATCATGCCAATTTACATCATCCCTAAGATGGAATGTATAAGTATTTGTCGCGTCATCCAGCTCCCATGATTCTGCCAGTCCCGGTACCACCTCATTATTCTCATCATGTGCTGTCAGACCATCAAACAGAAGCAGATTAATCTCTCCATGCTCATCAATAGCCGGATTGATTCTTGTGTAATCATTACTTCCATAGATTAATGTAGACCCGCTTTGTGTAGTCTCTTTATTTGCATTGTCTGACTTACTTCCACAGCCTGTAAGTACACAACCTGCCAACATGCAAGTAGTTAATACTGCTGCAATAGCTCGTAGCATTTTTCTTCGTTTCATCGTTTTCTCCTCACGTTGTCTATTTTCTCTCACTGCTACTTATTTTATTAAAAATAGAATGTTACCGCAAGCCTAGTAGGGGGATATAGATTTTTTAATCACTCAAAAAAGAGAGGACTTCGTCAAAAAAGTCCTCTCATCTCTTACGAATCTTTCCGTGTTACTGTTTTCTGAATTTCACCATTCTTGATTTCTGTTCCACTTCTTGATTCTTTTTTATTATCTTTTTCTTTTTTTCAGTACAACAACAATTGCTGCCATGGAAAGAATAACACCTGCTGCCGCCGGAATGATCGGTGTAACATCACCTGTCTTTGTTGCTTTTCCATT